>OBEQ010578760.1_pt1 | contig 12013 bp, 11 predicted proteins | sample 1670901 | NCBI WGS metagenome assembly OBEQ01 (sample SAMEA104232315, study PRJEB22302) | groundwater metagenome | biome: forest; feature: aquifer; material: groundwater | place: USA | collected 2011-08-07 | depth 5.4 m | reverse complement strand
GTAAAAGATTTTTTTGGCAAAGATCCAAATCGTTCAGTCAACCCAGATGAGGTTGTAGCGATAGGAGCTGCAATTCAGGCTGGTGTTTTGACTGGTGAGACGAAAGACGTCGTGCTTTTGGATGTAACGCCTCTTACATTGGGGGTTGAGACGCTCGGAGGAGTAATGACTCCATTAATTCAACGAAATACAACGGTTCCAACTGCCAAGTCTGAGGTATTTTCAACTGCTGCCGATAACCAGACTCAAGTCGAGGTACATATTCTTCAGGGTGAACGGCCATTGGCTCGAGATAACAAATCGCTAGGTCGATTTATTCTCGAGGGTATTCCACCAGCACCAAGAGGAGTTCCTCAGGTTGAAGTAACCTTTGACATTGATGCGAATGGAATTTTGACTGTAACTGCCAAGGATAAAGCAACCGGTAAAGCCCAGAGCATCAAGATTACTGGCTCAACAGGCCTTTCTAAAGATGAGATCGAAAAAATGAAAGAAGAAGCCGAAAAACACGCCGAAGAAGATAAGCAAGAGAAAGAAAAAATTGAAGTTAAAAACAAGGCTGATAATATGGTCTATGTCGCTGAAAAATCTTTGAAAGATGCAGGAGATAAAGCGCCTAAAGATGTTAAGGAAGACGTTGAGAAGAAAATAAAGACGCTAAAGGATGCTCTTGCAAAAGGGTCAAAAGAGGAGTTGGAGACCAAAACCAAAGACCTTTCCGATGCATTGACTAAAATTGGTCAATCGATGTATAATTCCTCCTCCTCTAACCCGCCTACCGGTGAGGCAGGAGCTTCGGAGGACAAGCAACCAGGTCAAAAGGGTAAAGAGAATAAAGAAGAAAAAGATAAGAAAGATAAAAAGGATGTGGAAGAGGGAGAGGTTGTAAGTTAAATTGACCTAATTAATCTAATTTCTAATTGATCTAAACTATTGTAAAATTGTAGCATTTGTATTTGATTAGGTTAATTAGAGTAATTAGAAATTGGTCATTTTTTTATGGTTGATTACTATAACATGCTAGGTGTCTCCAAAAATGCGTCAGATGCTGAGATAAAAGCAGCCTATCGTAAGCAAGCTCTCAAATGGCACCCGGATCGGAATAAATCTGCAGAAGCTACTGAAAAATTTAAAGAAATAAACAAAGCATTTGAGGTGCTCGCTGATCCGAAGAAGAAAGAGATGTACGATCAATATGGACCTGAGGCCTTTTCCACCAGAGGCGGACCAGCCTCTGGCTGGGAAAAAGGTGGACCTTTTACGTATACTTACTCTTCATCAGGTGACGGAGGAAATCCCTTTGAAGGAGTTGATTTTGGAGGTTTTTCTGACCCTTTTGAAATATTTGAACAGTTTTTTGGATTCCAATCTCCATTTCCCCGAGGTGGACGGCAGTCACGAAGGAGAGATGTATATGAAATGGAATTGAGTTTTGATGACGCAGTAAAAGGTGTTGAAAAAACAACCGTGATTAAAGGCGATCGAAAAAAAATCAAAATTCCAGCAGGAGTAGATACGGGTACGACTATTCGTTTTGCAGACTTTGATGTGCAAGTGAGAGTAAGGCCTCACGAATATTTTAAGCGCGAAGGACAAGACGTCTATTTAGAAAAGGAAATTTCCTATCCAACTGCTGTTTTAGGTGGAGTCGTTGATGTTCCGACCATTGATGGCAGTGTGAGTTTGAAGGTAAGGCCGGGTACACAATCTGGTACAACTATCCGCCTCAGAAGTCAAGGTATTCCCTATCCTAATTCATCGAGACGTGGAGATGAATATGTCATTTATAAAGTAAAAGTTCCCGACAGAGTATCTTCAAAGGCAAAAAATTTGTTAGAACAGTTAAAAAGTGAACTGTAGAGGGTAAATATAAATAAATCAGTTATAAAGTCATCCTGGAGGACCCTCCGATTCGGAGGGGACGATAGGATCTTTAACAAGATTCTATCGCTTCACTTCGTTCCTCTCCAGAATGACAACGTACAGCTTTCTATTTGACTTCACAATAGGTACCATCTTCTTTTGTATACTAAAGTATGCAGACCTTTCACGAGCTTTTTCATCTCCCTCATCATAAAAGTGAATACTTATCATTACTCTATATTGTTGCTACTGCTCGATCATTTGTAATGTCTTTTTTGAGTCTCTTTATTCCTATATTGTTGTTTAATAAATTTATAAGCCTAGGATTTAAGACAAACAACGCATTGATTTTTGTAGGAGTAGCTTTTTTATTTTTTTATCTAGCACACGGAATTTCAGTATATTATGTAAGCAGGATTAATGCCACGTACGGGATTAAAAAAAGTTTTTTCATAAGCCAGATTTTATTCGTTGTTTTTTTGTTTATCATAAATTACGCAAAATCGATTGATTTTATACTTCTTAGTTTTGAACTTTGGGGAATTGCATCAGCATTTTGGTGGTTGACATATCATATATATTTTCTTGAAGTTGGAAAAAAAAGAGAGTTTGGTAGAGAACTTGGAATTGCAGAAATTTTTGGTATAGGAGCCGGGTTAATTTCACCCTTCATTGCAGGCATTATTCTTAACTATTTAGGTTCTTTTTATCTCTATGGGTTAGCTTTAATTGCCGTCTTCATAAGCTTAATACTCGTAATTTTCACCAAAGATTTTGAAAAATTAGTACGAGTAAACATAGAGGAGTTAGTCAGTGAGTTCTTAAGAAGAAAACGCGAATTTTCGGCTTATGTCGGCGTAGGAACAGAACAGGTAATTTATTCTGTAGTTTGGCCTCTCCTTCTTTTCTCAATTTTCAAAAATTACTTAGCTGTTGGAGGTTTTTCAAGTTTAGTAATACTTGTCACAGCATTTGCCGCCTTTATTTCAGGACGATTAAGCGATAAGATGCCGAAAGATAGGTTGGAGAAGTTTGGATCGGGTGTTGTCGCCTCAATGTGGTTAGGCAAAGTATTGTTTCAAAGTCCAACCGGCATCTTCGTTTTAGATGCAATTTACCGCGTATTTGTCAATTTCTTCTATCTCCCTATTACGGCACTTGGATATGATAACGCTTTGACTGATAACAAGGTTGCATATCTTACATTTCGAGAAATTGCATACAAAATAGGTAATATGCTTGGTCTTGCTGTTTTTATTTTTTTTATTATAGTAGGATTACCATTTTGGTTGGTTTTTATCGCAGGTGCATTATTTTCGCTTTTACCAATGCTAATTAGAAAAGCTTAAATTTAAGAGAATGCAAATTAAAACTGAGATCCAAAATTTAAGAAATTACAATATATATTTAAAAGTCGAACATGCAGTGCATGAATTTATGCAGAAAAAGGGCTATCTAAAATTAGATTTGCCAGTAATGTCCCCTGCTTTGATTCCTGAATCATATTTAGAAATCTTTGAAACAGAGTTTAATTATTTTAACAAAAAAGAAAAGTTATATCTTACTCCTTCTCCTGAGTTGTTCATGAAGCGTCTATTGGTGAGAGGAATAAAAGATCCTTATTATTTGGGGAAATCCTTTAGAAATAGTGAGCCTAATTCTGATTTTCACTCGCCAGAATTTACCATGCTCGAATATTATCGAGTAGGCTTCACCTATCTTCAGTTGGCAGATGAGATTCTCGAGATGATGAAATTTATAGCAAAGCGATGTCATTCTGGAGCGACCAAAGGAAGCGATAGAATCTCAGAGGGATCCTATCGGTCACTACGTTCCCTCCAGGATGACGAGATAATATACCAAGGGAAAAAAATATCATTTGATAGATGGGAGAAGTTTACAGTAAGTGAAGCATTTAAAAAATTTGCTGGAATTTCGGAAGAAGAATTATTAAATGAAGAATTACTTAAGATGAAAGCAGAACAAAAAGCATATAAAGTAAAAGGGTTTTCGTATTCAGATATTTTTTCTCAAATGATTGCACAAGAGATTGAGCCAAAATTAGGAAAAAATGGCCATCCAACAATCCTTTATGACTATCCAAAAGAGATGTCCTCATTAGCTAAGCTGAGTGAAGATGGTAAATTTGCTAAACGAGTGAATTCTACATGAATGGTGTAGAAATTGGTGGTTGTTGTGAAGAACTTAATAATTGGAGAGAACAAAAAAAGAGGTTTGAAGAGCAAGAAGAAAAGAGAAAAGCTGCGAAGTTGATTGATCACAAAGTTGACAATGGGTTTATCGAAGCATTAGAATATGGTCTTCCTGACTGTACAGGAGCCGGAATTGGATTCGAAAGACTCGCTATGATCTTTGCAGATGTAGAAGATATTGATGATTTAAAGTTAATTAATATATCTTAATTCAGATAAATCAGAGACTCAGAAAATCAGATGATCAGATCAATCAGAAGAGAAATACAGATCCGACATTTCTGAAATTTCTGAAAAATCCGAGTCTCAGAATTAATCCGAACTTTTATGAGTACAAATGCAGGTAATTTAAAAAAAGGAGACTTCATTTACTATCAAAGTGAAATTTGGCAAATTCAAAAAGCCGAATTTTATTCTCCAGGCAAAGGTTCCGCGCTTATGAAGACAAGGATAAAAAACGTTTTATCAGGCAAAAATATTGATTATACGTTCAAATCGGGTGAGTCAGTTGAAACACTGAATGTTGAAAGCGTCGAAATGCAGTATCTTTACAAGGACGCAAACAATCTTTATTTTATGGATGAGCGAACCTATAACCAGTATGAGATTCTTCTTTCTGTAGTTGGAACAGTTGCCAATTTTTTGAAAGAAGGATCAAAACATTTTGTATACCTTTATAATGATAAACCGTTAAGTGTGCGTCCCCCCTTAAGCGTTAAGCTCAAGGTTATAGAAACAGAAGAGGCAATTAAAGGTGATACAGTAAGTGGAGCTAAAAAACCAGCGAAGGTGGAAACAGGTGTCACTGTTCAGGTGCCTCTATTTGTGAAGGTTGGAGATATCATAACTATTAACCCTGAAACGGGACAATACGGCGAAAGAGTGAAAGAATGAGTTTGAAAGTTTATGAACTATTGATTTTTTATGACTTCAGTCGGTGAACTACTGAAACAAGAGAGAGTGAAACTAGGAATAAACCTTGATGAGGTAGAAAAACAAATTAAAATAAGACAAAAATTCTTACAAGCTGTCGAGGAAAATAATTGGAATATTTTTACTTCAAAAATCTACATAAATGGAATCATTAAAAATTACTCTTTATACCTTGGATTAGATCCAAAAAAGACTCTTGCTTTTTTCAGACGAGACTATGAAAGGCTTGAAACAGTACGCTTCAAAAAAAAAGTTTCTAGCCGCTATTTGGCTCCTGAGACTAGAAAACTAGCTGCTTTAGCTTTAATTCTTGTTTTTCTTATTTTTTTTGGCTATTTTGGCTATCAGCTAAAAGTTTATTTTTCTCCCCCAAAAGTTACCATTATTTCCCCCAAAACGGAAGTTATTAAAAAAGAGGATAAGGTTAAAGTTATTGGTAAAACTGAAAAAGACGCCTCGGTCACTATTTTTGGTGATAGAATATTTCAAAATAAAGAGGGGGTTTTTGAATATGAATTTCCACTGCATAAGGGAAAAAATGAATTGTCAATCGAAGTCGTAGGCGCGAACGGAAAAAAATCAGTAGTCAAAAAAATTTTTACTAAGCAAGAATAGTCTTTAGTTCTTTGATATTCTTGAGATTTGCCGATGAATAAATATTTTTAAAGCCGAGTCTTCGAGCTTCACTGATTATTTTTTCCTCGAAATAGACTTTTCTGACTTCGCCGAGTAGCCCTACTTCTCCGACAAAAAGAGACTTTTTAGGTAAGGGAATATTTCTTAGAGAAGAAATAAGGGAAGCTATAAGGCCTAAGTCTGCAGCAGTTGACTTAACATTTACGCCACCAATGACATTTACATAGACGTCATATTTATCTAAAGGGTGACTTAAGTATTTTCGAACAACAGCCAGAAGCAGCTGGACTTTATTGTAATCAAGTCCACTTACTACTCTCCGCGGCATCGCAAGGACTGTGGGAACAGCCAGTGTTTGGATCTCGAAATATAAAGATCGTTTTCCTTCTGCGACACCGACAATAGCTTTCCCTACCTCGAGATCATCTTTATTTTCAAGAAAAATTAAAGGATTAGTGACCTCTTTCAAACCTTCTTGTTTCATCTCAAAAATCCCGATCTCATCGGTTGGACCAAATCTATTTTTATTTGCTCGAAGGACTCTAAAATTGGACACTTTTTCTCCTTCAAAACTCAAAACACAATCAACAAAATGCTCAAGGCTCTTTGGTCCTGCTATGTCACCTCCTTTAGTAATATGACCAACAATTACTACTGCTAGTTTTATTTTTTTAGCTGCGCTTATCAATTTCATAGCGCTTTCCCTGAGTTGGGAGATGCTTCCAGGTGGAGCGTCAATTCCTTTAGAGTAGACAGTTTGTATTGAATCAATAACTATAATATCAATTTTATTTTCTAACTCATGTAATCCTTCAATAATTCCCTCAACTTGAAGATTTTCAGAAAAAAGAAAGTTACTAAGATTTACTTTTAATCTCTCTGCCCTTTCTTTAACCTGTTCAGCGGACTCTTCACCAGAGATATAAAGGGTATTTAATTTTGCTAGAGACTGGAGAAGAAGTGTTGATTTTCCAACTCCAGGTTCGCCGGTAAGAAGCACCACTTCACCTGGTACGATGCCCCCGCCTAATACGCGATCATATTCAAAAATTCCACTTTTGAGTCGATCTTTTTTTAATGAGTGGATTTTTTTAAAAGGGGTTACTGTTAGCTTTTTTATTTCTTCCTTATTTTTTGTATCATCTTTTAAATAAGAAGGAGCCTCTTTTAAGGTATTAAATTCACCACAGTTGGGACATCTTCCAAGCCAGGAACCAGAACCATAACCACAATTGGAGCAAATAAATAGGCTCATAGTGTCATTCTGGAGCGACCGAAGGGAGTGATAGAATCTTTTATTAGATCCTATCGTTCGCTTTCAAATCATCGCTCTCTCCAGGATGACAATCTGACTTTACATTTTTTCCACAGTTTTTATTCCGAGCAAATACAGTCCATTTTTGATTATTTGCCCGGTTGCTTTAGTTAAAAGTAGTCTAAAGTTTTTTGTTTTTTCTTCCGCATCTAATATTTTATGTTTTTGATAGAAAAGATTATATTTCTGAGCAAGATCATAGAGATAATTTGCAATGAGATTTGGAGAAAGATTTTTTGCTGCTTCATAAACTATTTCAGAATAATTAACTAGAGTTCGCAATAACTCTTTTTCCTCTATATTTAAATTTACTATACCATCTATGTAACGGCCGTTATGTAGATGGTAATCTGATTTTTTAAGTACGCTTTGAGTTCGGACATAAGTATATAAAATATAGGGACCAGAGTTTCCTTCAATAGAAATGGATTCGTCGATGTCAAAAGCGATTTGGGAAAAAACATTATTTTTAAGGAATGAATATTTGACAGCTGCAATAGCGATTATTTCTGCTGTTTTATCATCTAATTTAAATTTTCCTAATATTTTCTTTTTTGCCTCATCGATAAGCCACTCTGCCTCAATCACATTTCCAGTTCGTGAAGACATTTTTCCGTGTTTTAGTTTAACCCACTCATAGGCGAGATGCTGCTGTTTGTTTTTAAATTTTTTTTCATCAAGGAGTTCCTCAACTTTAAACGTTACTTTAAAAAAGCTTTTTTGTTCTGGAGTTACAACATGGATAATTTTGTCAAGTTCACCAAATTCTGATGATTCTTTATAAGCTAAAGCTAGTTCTTTGCCTTCATATGTAGGATATCCTAGGCTGTTAATAAAGACTCTGGTATCAAGTCCATATGGTTTTCCGACAAAAACCAAAGCTCCTTCACTTTGTTTCAAAATGCCTTTTTTTTCAGCAAGTTTGGCGATCTCAACTCCTTTTTCTGCGAATTCGCTTTCGGGATAGAGTCGGTCGAACTTTGTATATACGCGTTTATAAACTTGGTTGAAATAATCGTAACTCCATTTTTTCGTTTCTTCCCACAAGGGGATAATATCTTTGTGTTTTTTATAAATCATGCCATTAATTTCAATAATTTCTTTCTTGGACTTTTCATCCTCGTCGTAAGCAACTTGGCCTTTTGCATATGCTTTTCCTAAAAAGGTCATTTTATCATGTAAGGACTTTTTTCTTACAGCATCTAAATCTTGATCTGCGACTTTATTTTTTACATACCAGAGGGTTTTGGCTATATGAAGACCAATGTCTCCTTGATAATTCGAGCGAATCATTTTGTTTCCTGTTACTTCTAAAATACGAATGAGTGATTCCCCGATGGAAAAATTTCGCAAATGCCCAATATGCAAAAGTTTATGAGTATTGGGATGTGCGAACTCGATCATTATTTTTTTATTCGAACCGAGATGATGAAAGGGAAATTCATATGTTCCGTCGCTTACTTTTCGAGCGTAGTCGAGAAAATAATTATTGTTAATCCAAAAATTAATGAATCCTGGTTTTATGACCTCAATTTTCTGTATGTAATCGTTTTTAGGAAAGTTTTTTTTGATTTCTTCAGCGATTTGTAAAGGGTTTTTTTTTAGTTGCTTTGTTAGTTTTAAAGCCACAGAAGATGCAAAATCACCAAACTGAGGATTTGCAGGATGTTCGAGATTAACTAATTCATTCTTTACACCCATTTTTCCCAGGGAAATTTGAAGATATTTGATAATTTGATTTTTTATCATTGGAGTATATGATAACAAAATAAAAACTTCTTTTGTTATTTTCCACCCATTGTCAAAGCTAAAATTGCTTTTTGAACGTGAAGTCTATTTTCAGCCTGATCATAAACTACCGACTGGGGACCGTCAATAACTTCATCTGAAACTTCTACACCTCTATCAGCAGGAAGACAATGCATATAGATGGCATCTTTTTTTGCAAATTGCATGATTTTCTCATTGCAGATCCAGTTTTTATATTTACCAATAATTTTTTGAGACTCAATAGTGTTACTCGTAAAAACTAATGGTCCCCAACTTTTGGGATATACAACATCAGCATTTTTAAATGCTTTATTCATATCGTTCATGACCTTAAACGAACCACCATATTTATTCGAATTACTTTCGACTTCTTTTACGATGCTTGGCATTAATTCAAATTCTTTCGGATGAGCTAAAACCAATTCTGCTCCAAAAAGAGAGAGAAGCAAAAGAAAAGATTGAGGTACAGAAATTGGTTTTGTGTAACTTTTTGCGTAAGCCCAGGACATTACGATCTTCTTACCCTGCAAAAACTGTCCTTTCTTTTCAAAAATAGTCATTAAGTCGGTCATCGCCTGAAATGGATGGTAAATGTCACATTGCATATTAAAAATAGGGACAGAGGAATACTTTGCAACTTCATTAATATATGTATTTCCCTCTTTCCAGTCACAATGTCGAATAGCGATCCCATGACCATAGGAACTCAGTATTTTTCCAATTTCTTTTGCCGTATCACCATGGTTAATCTGTAATTTATCTGACGGCAAATCATGTACATTGCCACCAAGATGATCCATAGCTGCTTCAAATGAGGTTCTTGTTCGAGTAGAAGAGAAGAAAAAAAGCAAATACAACGTCTTATGTAATAAATACGAGGTTTGTTCATTTAACGCGAACTTTTTTTTAAAATCAAACGCGATATCTATTGCTGTCATCAATTCATCTTTATTCCAGTCATTACAATTAATAAAATCTTTACCAAAAAATTGAGTCTTCATATTTTTACAGAGAAATTTCTAATAAATACAGTAAAAGAGACTTCTGAGCATGAAGGCGATTTTCCGCTTGTTGAAAAACGACTGATTGATAACCGTCAATAACTTTAGCTTCCACCTCATTGCCTCTATAAGCAGGTAGGTCATGCATAAAGATTGCATTTACCTTTGCCTTTTTCATAAGCTTTTCAGTTACTTGGTAATTTTTAAATATTTGCAATCGTTTTTCTTTTTCCGTTTCATCTCCCATACTAATCCAGGTATCTGTGTAGATTACATCCGCATTATTGACTGCAATAATTGAATTATCTGTTTCACTAATAGATCCGCCAGATTTTTTTGCTAATTGTTTTGCTCTTATAACAACTTCCTTCTTCATCCAATACTCTTTTGGTGAAGCAGTAATAAAATGAGCTCCTAATATTCCTGAAGCTAACGCTAAAGAGTGTGGAATATTATTTTCGCTATCTCCTAAATATGCAATCTTTAGTCCTTTTATCTTTTTCTTAGTTTCTAGTATTGTGAAAAAATCGGCAAGAATTTGACATGGATGCTCAAGATCTGAGAGTCCATTAATGACAGGTGTGCTGGAATATTTAGCTAAATCCAAAATCGTTTCATGTTTAAATGTTCTCGCCATGATAATATCAGTCATACTTGAGGCAACTTTTGCGACATCATGGACTGATTCTCTTTTTCCCATTCCTATATCATTCGGCCCAAGATAGAGTGCGTGACCGCCAAGCTGGTTCATTGAGACTGCAAACGAAACTTTTGTTCTTAACGACGGTTTTTCAAATATCATGCCCAAAGTCTTATTCTTTAAATATTCGGTATTCTTTTCTTTTTGCTTTATTTCTTTTTTTAATTTTGTAGCAATTTCAAATAGTTTCCAAATTTCTTTGGAAGATAAATCAGTAATTGATAAAAAAGATTTAATTTTCATAAAGTTTTTTGTAATTGAATAATTCAACTTTTAACAATCCACTTTGAAGTGGTGTGAAAGATATCGAGAGGTAATTCTTACCTTTTAAAAGTAATACTCTCTTTGAAGAGTTTCCTTAAAAATGAAGTCCAACTGAGAAATAGTATTTTTAGCATGGTTTTAATCTAATTTTTTGATAATTTTGTAAATTTCCTTTTCCAATTTCTCGAAAGATTGACTAATAAGGTTTTTTGTAATATTTATATTCTTTTTTAATTTATTAACTTTTTTCTGAACTTCGTTAATCATTTGAACTGCCTCTTTTGGCGATGCCCCTCCTTGGCTTTTAACTGAAAGAATACGTTCTTTTGCTATCGCAACTTCATTTATATCTTTTTGGGTTATGTAAATTTTTTTATTCAATACTTCAATGGACGCCTTCATAAGAAGTTTGGGAGTCAATTCTGATAAATTTTTTGTGACATATTTTCTTTGTATTATATGCTTCACTACTTTGTAAGCTTCTCTAAAAGAAACATTCCCTTTTATAGCTATTTGTACAGAGAGGTCAGGCGCTGTAGCGAAATTAACTTCTGCTACTGCATGCATTCTTTCTTTGTTTATTTTGAGTGATGTCAGTATTCCAGATAATACTGGTACTGTTGACTGGATTACTTCCATAGACTCGATAATTGTTTGTTTTGTTTGTTGAGTGTCCCGATTATATCCTGAAGTTAAAGAATCTATAGTTGTAATTGTCTCTAGGAATTTACCATATATTTTTGCGGAGTTAGCTCTTATAATTTCCAAAGTGTCGGGATTTTTAAGATTTGGTTGAGCGGTTCCTCCTGTTGTATATAATTCATCTAACTCAATAAAACCAAACTCATACGTAGACCAAAGTAGTAGTTCTTGGGCAGTTCTTTTTATATGCATTGCTAGAATAGAAAAATCTGATAGTAATTTTGCTTCGATTTCGCCTCGACTATTTGCAGCGTAAAGACTGTTATTTAATACCTTATCGAATCCTAAAAGTTTAGAGGTGTATTCACGATCGATTGGGAGGTGGGTTCCGGCAAATTCAAAAATTCCAAGTGGACATTGATTGATTTTCGCAAAATCATACTGTAAATTTTCTACATCGTCTAAAAAATGATAGCATTTCGCAATCAGCCAATGTCCATATGTTATAGGCTGAGAAATTCTTAAGTGCGTATATCCAGGCATGACCGTGTAAGTATGCAGAGATGCGGTTTTCAATATTTTTGACACAAATTCTAGAATACTCAAATTAATATTAAGTACTTACTCTCTTAAAAGCATTCTTGTATCGGTGTAGATCTGATCGTTTCTGGCAATT
>OBEQ010209352.1_pt1 | contig 12013 bp, 12 predicted proteins | sample 1670901 | NCBI WGS metagenome assembly OBEQ01 (sample SAMEA104232315, study PRJEB22302) | groundwater metagenome | biome: forest; feature: aquifer; material: groundwater | place: USA | collected 2011-08-07 | depth 5.4 m | reverse complement strand
GGGCGTGCCCTTGAGCCCTTGCAGGACGATGAGCGCCTTCGTGCGGGCATCCCATTTCCGTCGTGGCATGGCTGAACCTCCGTTGTTCAGCCATCATGTTACTCGCTTAGTACGGCCTGTGTCTTAAGGGGGAGCAGTATACATGGTATCGTAAAGGAACACCACGGCCGAATCTCGATTGTCAGTCAAGTTGGACAAGGCACAACAGTGCAGCTTCGCTTGGCAATTTCCGCATGAATTCCTTAGCCCTGTCTGGCTTTCTCATAACGGTCACGTGCTGCTCACTTGCTGCACTAATTTTTCTTCGAGCACCACGTTCGCTCTTGAATGGGTTGATGGTGCAGTTCAATTGCTTCGTGGGAGTATGGGGACTAGGAACTATGCTGGTAGGAATCGCCAGGACTCCAGGAGCCGCCATTTGGGCATGGCGCTTGGCACACGCAGGCGGATTTCCGCTTGGGGTTACCTTTTACCATATTGCGTGTGTGATGAGAGGGCGGTACTCAAGGCCTACTATTTGGTTAGCTTACGTATTTGCCGCTGTCTCGGTGGTGCTTTGTGCTATCGGACTTGCGATGTCGAATATCAGACTGCTATTCGGGAACATTCTCTATCACCATGGAAACATGCTTTATTTGGTGCTGTTCGTCGTATGGCATGTCATCGTGGTTTGGGGGCATGCGGTATTATTTCAAGCCTATCGAAGAGCAAAGGGAGCTACGCGAAGTCAATTTCGCCTTATCTTTTTTGCGATGATAACCGGGTTCCTTGGAGGCACGTCAGTATTGTGGCCAATGATTGGTGTGCAGATCCCTCCCTGGGGGAATTTTTCCATCCCAGCATACTCGCTTATTGTGAGTTATGCCATTGTGAGGTACAAGTTCACGGATGCCCGCATCGTGTTGACTCAAGCAGGAGTCCTCTTAGGGACTTATTTGGTTGTCTTGGGGCTTCCATTTCTAGTGGCGTCGTGGGGCGAGTCAGAACTCGAAGCAAGACTTGGAGCTCATTGGTGGCTGGTGCCCCTAGGGCTTTGTGCAGTCCTGGCAACGGTCGGGCCGTTCGCCTATGTGTATCTCAGGAACAAGGCGGAAGCGCGCCTGATGGGGGATCGGCGCCGCTACCAGCAAGTGCTTCAGCGCGCGGCGCGAGGCATGACCCGCGTCCGTAGCCTTGGCAAACTGACGCGATTGATCGTCCGGGTGGTAAGCCAGGCCGTCCGTGTGAGGCACGCATCGCTCTTGCTCTGGGACAAGGAAGCCGGCTGTTATCTGTTGGTAGCGAGCCATGGGCCACACCGTTTGGCGACTCAATCACGATACGGATTAGAGCCGACCCACGAGCTGGTCGCCTGGCTTCTCCGAAATCGTCAAGTACTGAATCGAGAGGAGTTGCTCGGTGCCACGGCCGCGCAGGCGACTGTCGAAGGCGAGCTAGAACACCTCGAAGCTGTCCTCGTGGTGCCGGGCTTCATCGAACAGGAGCTGGTTGGGTTTCTGGTCCTTGGCGAAAAACTCTCTGGCGGCTTCTACACGAGCGACGATTTCCACGCGTTCTCAACCCTCGCCAATGAAGCCGCGATCGCGATCGAAAACGCCAGATCGTATGAGGAGCTCGTCAAGGTCAATGAGCAGCTGAAGCTGGCCTACGACCGTTTGATGCAGCAAGAACGCTTAGCCGCGGCCGGGCAGTTCGCCACCGGCATGGCACACGAAATCAAAAATCCCCTCTCCGCCATTAAGACATTCGCTGAGTTCCTTCCGCAGAAGTACGGAGACCCGGAGTTCCGAGAGAAATTCTTCCGTATCGTCCCGTCCGAAATCGACCGGATCAACGGCATCGTCCGGGAGCTGCTCGACTTCGCCAAGCCCGCGCCGCTGCAGCTCGAGCCCGTCAACGTCTCCCATCTGATCGAAGAAACCCTCCAACTCCTCTCCAACCAAAGCCTGAAGCAGGGCGTTGACGTCCAAACGACCTTCCGGGACAATGGCGCATTCATCCAGGCAGATCCCAAGCAACTCCGCCAGGTCTTCCTCAATATTCTGCTCAACAGCCTTGAAGCGATGCCGTCGGGCGGGCGGCTCGCCCTAGCCACCGAATTGACCGACCACGTCATGCGCGTCCAGCTCGTGGACACTGGATGCGGCATTTCAGCGGAGCAGCAGGCCCGGCTCTTCAACCCGTTCTGCACCACGAAAGAGCGGGGGATGGGATTAGGCCTGGCGATCGTCAAGGGGGTGATTGAGCGACACGGCGGCGCGATTGCGATTCACAGCCAACCCCAGGTTGGCACCACAGTGGAAGTGACCCTCCCGGTTGCGACATAGGCAGCGTCCTGCTGCTTGATGTTCGCCTTGACAAAGTTGTTTAGTGTGGTATTGTTAAAGACGTATATAATAACCATTAATAACAAACAATAGTGATAAGGCGACCATGGCTCTGGAACACGACATTCTAACTCTAGAAGAGCTCCACACCTATCTCAAGATCCCGAAGCCGACCATCTACGCGCTGGCCCAGCACGGCCGCATTCCAGCTGCCAAGGTCGGCAAACACTGGCGATTCCGAAAGACCGATATCGACGAGTGGCTGACCGCCCAGAAATGGGTCGCCCCTCTTCAACGACGCAACCGGAGCAAACGATCCCCTGATGGCAACAACCAATAACGGCAGTCGCGTGGTAATTACCGGCGTGGGGCCCATCACTGCCATCGGTGCCGGGAAAGACGCGTTTTGGGAGTCGCTGAAGGCCGGGCGCTGCGGGATCAGCCGGGTCAAGAAGTTCGACCCGACGCCGTACCCGACCCAAATTGCCGCGCAGCTCAACGGCTTCGATTTCAGCGCGTATATCGACGGCAAGTGGTTACGCCGGATGGACCTCACCTCGCAGTTAGCCGTCTCTGCCGCGAAGATGGCGGTCCAGGATGCCAAGATCGATCTGGAGAAGGCCGATCGGGAGCGGATCGGCGTGGTCGTCGGCACGGCGATGGCCGGGCACGCGTTCATCCTGGAACAGCATGATGTGTACAAGGAAAAAGGGCCGATGCGGATTAATCCGTTCACGGCCCTGACGGTGTTCCCGGATGCGCCGGCCAGCTTCATCTCCATCGAGCTCGGGCTCAACGGCCCCAGCTTTTCGCTGGCTACGGCGTGTTCCTCAGCGCTCGATGCGGTCGGGTATGCTTTTAATGCGATTCGCAAGGGCGAGATGAACGTGATCCTGATGGGTGGGGCGGAGGCCACGTTGTTTCCTCAGGCGTTTTCGGCGTTCTGCATGCTGCGGGCGATGTCCCAACAGAACGATGAGCCGGAGCGGGCGTGCCGGCCGTTCGACAAATTGCGCGACGGTTTTGTGTTGGGCGAAGGCGCGGGGATGCTGGTCCTGGAGGATCTGGAGCACGCGAAGCGCCGTGGCGCGCATATCTACGCGGAGATCATCGGCTTCGGGATGACGTGTGACGCGTATCACATGACCGCCCCGGAGCCCTCCGGCCGGCAAGCGGCTCGGGCGATTCAGTTGGCGCTCAAGGACGCGGGCGTTAAGCCGCAGGATATCGACTATATCAACGCCCATGGCACGTCCACGCCGCTCAATGACAAGACCGAGACGCTGGTGATTAAGCAGGTGTTCGGGCAAAGCGCCTACAAGACCCCGGTGTCATCCACCAAGTCGATGATCGGGCACTTGATCGGTGCCGCGGGCGCGGTCGAACTCATCGCCACGGTGCTCGCGATGGAGCATCAGTATATTCCGCCCACGATCAACTACGAGGTGCCGGATCCGGAGTGCGATCTCGACTACGTGCCGAACGTGGCGCGCAAGGCCACGATCGATCTGGCCTTGAAGAACTCGTTCGGCTTTGGGGGGAAGAACTCAGCCCTGGTAATTCGGAAGTTTGAGCGGTAACCGTACGACCAACAATTGGCTAACGAATTGTCTTTCACGATTTTCGGCTGTAGGGAGCGGTGATGAGTGTGACGTACTTCAAAGACGATTGAGCGACGAGCTTGAAGCCTTGATCGGCGGCATTGCGTTGAACTGATCCATGCTGCTGATGGCAACAAGCCGACATCGAGGCGCGATATGCACAACCATGGCGGCCTAGTTCTGCCGAGCACCGTGGGACTGAAGGAATCGAGGGCCAAGCATCACCTGGCCCTCGATGTTTTTATTAACGATTTTCTAAGTCGAGCATCGAAACGCTAAATGGCGCCTAAGTGCCCCCTATTTCATAACTGCGCAGTGCTCTGCCGGATCAAGCCGGAGAGCCAGCACCGCTGGGTCGGCAACGAGCAGACCTGGTATCTGAGCAATTACTGCGCCAGCGATTACTTCGTGGATTGCGCCGACTATGAGGCGTACCTCGAGCAGCAGGCGATCACGAAAGGCAAGATTTTGGTTGTTGATGATGAGACTGACTTTTTGGAAGTGCTGAACTCGTTTTTCTCGGCCCGCGGCTACCAGATGCTGACCGCCACGTCAGCGGAGAAGGCGCTGAGGGTCATCTCGCAGGAGCAGCCCGCGCTCGCATTCGTCGACATCAAGCTGCCCGGCATCAACGGCATCGAGTTGGTCAAGATCATGAAGGACCAATACCCCGCGATCAAAATCTTCGTCATCACCGCGTACGACGAAGAGCATAAGAAAGCGGTCGAACAGCTCGGCGTCGACGGGTTCTTCGCGAAGCCGGTCGGTCTCGAAGAGTTGAAGAAGCGGGTCATCGAAGTGCTCTCGGCTTCTGAGCGCCGGACCAGAACGCTCGTGAAGAGCCAGATTCTTGAGGGCACGCCGAAGGCCAAGCTGCTCTTCGTGCTGGAGGTCTTGCCCAACGAAGAGGATCGGCTGACGCCGCATCTGCGCGAGTGCTTCACCAGCCGTTCTCAATGCGGAGGGCTGTATCAGGTCGAGTTCGCCTACTCGATCAATCAATCACTTGAGAAGCTCATGACCGTGAAGCCGGACATCGTCCTCATCAACTTCGATTCCTTCTATGAAATCCCCTGTGGGCAGGTGGCCTCACGAATCATGGAATCCCCCTATCGCCCCCGCGAGATCGTCGTCTATGGCCTGAATCTCGAAGCCGCCGACAAGCAGAAGCTTGAAGAACTCGGGATTCAATATGTTGATCAGCGGAAGAGTTTCGCAAAGTTGATCACCACGATCAAACAGACAGCACTATGCTATGGACTAAGTGATGCATTTACTGCGAATGCCAGAACAACCAAAACCAGCTAGTCGATTCGAAGGTCGGAATGCATGGCAACCTATCCACCGCGTCTAAGTATTCCTTGGACAAGAAGGATCCACCGCAATAGAACCCAAATCACAATGCGCCGAGTTTTTGCAAGGCTTGAGGGCCTGTACTACAAGTTGATGAAGAGTCTACTTAAGACATCAAAGCTTGGCTACGGTCTTGTCGTGAGTGGTGCCGAATCAGGTACTAATTTCGAGCATATTTATGATGCCAAGCCACAGGGTTCACACATAGTAGGGCGAATCGTAGATCGCGCTCTTCTAAACTTGCCCTCAGCGCAGGCTACTCGAGCTAGAAAAGAACAAATTCGGAAATTCCTTTGGAATGAAATCCACAATAACCGCCTACTCGGAAAGAAGACAAGAGTGCTAGATTTGGCTGCAGGGACCTCGAGATACTTGCGGGAACTTTCGGAGGAGCATAAGAAGGGAGACGTTGAATCAGTGTGTATTGACCGAGACGTCGCCAGCGTCAAGTTGGGATCCATACGTTGCAAAGCCGAAGGGCTAACAAACCTAAGATTTGTTAGAGCGGATATTTTTGAGCTGAATCGGCTGAGGAATTTCTCGAACCGGTTGAAGTGGAGAGCCAATGTGGTTGTTGCCGCCGGTCTATTGATGTACTTCAACGACCGCACAGTCGAAACGATGCTTAAGGAAATATATGAGTATCTTCCTGAGCACGGCGTGCTGATTTTCTCTTCTCTCGAAAGACTCGAAATAAGAAAACTTATGCGAAAAACAATGAGTGTTTCCGCAGGAGGAGCGTGGGTCCTCTACGATCGAACCCCTGAATACTGGAGAGACGTGCTGTTCACAGCCGGATTCAGAGAAATAGTTATCATGAGAGATCGATGGCAATTGCAGAATGTTTGCTCAGCCAGAAAGCCATGAAATGAAGCGTAGAGTTGTAGTTACTGGCATTGGTGTTTTGTCACCCAATGCGATCGGTCTAGAGCAGTTCGCCGACTCTCTTCTTCAAGGCCGGTCGGGAATCCGTCCAATTAGCTTGTTTGACGCTCAAGAAAGCCCAGTTAAGATTGCTGGAGAGGTTCCCAATTTTGATCCGGATGACTATCTTCCTCAAGAAATCGGTCGGAAAGCTGATCGGTTTGCACATCTAGGCCTGGCTGCTGCAAAACTTGCATTAGAGGATGCAGCTCTACTCTCCTCGCAAAACAAAGAATTAGGTAGGGCTGGAATCGTGATTGGCTCAGGACAAGGGGGGCTTGTTTTCCACGAACAAATGATCCTCGATTTTCTTAGAAAAAATGGACATAGGAAGCCCGCAGCAAGTGCAATCCAAAAGATCACTGCGAATGCGGTGTCCGCGCACATTGCAATCCAATACGGAATAAGGGGAACTAACCAAGTAATATCAACGGCATGTTCTTCGGGAGCCCAAGCGATTGGTCAGGCGTTCCGCATGATTCAAGCTGGCCTCTGCGACATCGTGATAACTGGAGGAGTGGAAGCGCCGATCAGCCCCGTCATGATTGAAATGTACAATTCGATGATGGTTCTTGCTAATCCGATGGATTGTTTACCTTCCGAGGCTTCAAGGCCCTTCGATTTAACCAGGACTGGTTTTGTCCTAAGTGAAGGGGCGGGCATCCTGGTGCTTGAGTCTCTTGAGAGTGCTGAGAGCAGGAATGCTCCCATTCATTCGGAAATCGCAGGATTTGGATCTAATTGTGGAGCTTATCACATGGTTACACCCTGTCCAACAGGAGAAGATGCGGCTGAGGTAATGAGGCTGGCTATGAATGAAGCACAAGTAGACTCTGAAGCTATCGATTACATCTGCGCGCATGGCACATCAACGAAACAAAATGACTTGGTGGAGACAAAAGCGATAAAGCTCGCGTTTGGCAAGTGGGCGCATGGCATCCCGGTTAGTAGCATAAAGTCAATGATCGGCCACACTATAGGGGCCGCAGGAGCTCTTGGAGCAATCGCGGGATGTATTGCCATACAACGAAAAGAGGTTCCCCCCACTATCAATCTGCGCACTCCCGATCCCGACTGCGATCTTGATTTTGTTCCAGATCATTCCAGGTCTAAGGAGGTGAAGGTTGTGTTGTGCAACTCATTTGGTTTCGGATCGAACAATGCAGCGCTAGTCATTAAAGAATTCTGCGAAGGGAGAAATGTCAGAAATCGAATTCAACAAGGATGAAATAGCAAGAAAGATAATAGGCATTCTTTCGACTCTTCTTTTTGGGCAGCAGCAAAAGAGAGGAAGGATTGCTCCACAAATCACAATGAAGACCGACATCGTTCTGGACTTAGCGATGGACTCCGTGGAGAGCCTAGATTTCATGACTGCACTAGAGGAGGAATTTGACGTTGACCCAGATCAATTCGAGGCAAACCGTAAACGAACGATCGAGGAAATAGTGGATTATGTCATAGATCTAATGAGGCAAAAGCGGATTAAAAAACCCGGCCGGAATAAATAGGCTTGAGGAATCAGGGCCATCAAATGAGTGATGTGCAGTTGTTGATTCGGGACACTGCATGGATCTTAATGATCGACAGGCCTCCAGCGAACACACTCAGCAGTACTCTACTAGATAGACTGAGCGATGTTGTAAGGCAATTTGACAATCATCCGGGCAGGCAAATTCTGGTCATTACTGGTGCTGGGGAGAGATTTTTTGTAGGAGGCGTAGATCCGTACGAGATTGAATCAATTCGGTCTCCCGCTCACGGATACAGAATGGCAAAAAAAGGTCAGGATCTGTGTAATGCGGTGGAGGCACTTTCTAAGCCGGTGATAGCCGCAATCAATGGACACTGCATTGGTGGAGGGAATGAACTAGCTCTGGCTTGCCACATCAGAATTGCATCTGAGAATTCAGTGTTTCAGCAACCAGAACTAGAATTGGGAATAATGCCAGCATTTGGAGGTACCCAACGTTTGCCGAGATTGATCGGAGAAGGGCGCGCAAGGAAGATGATTTTGACTTGCGAAAGGGTTAGCGCTCAGGAGGCGTTGACAATCCGATTAGTGGATGAAGTTGTGGAACGCGGTGAGGCCCTGAACAGGGCTCTAACCATTGCAGACTCGATCGCTACCAAGAGCTGGGATGCTGTAAGACTTGTCGGAAATTGTGTCAGGAATGCATTTGCAAGGGACGAGAGACTAGGGCTTCGCTTGGAGCTGAACTCGTTCAAACAGATTTGCAAGGGAGATGATATGAGAGAAGGACTGGCTGCCTATCGGGAACGGAGGAAGCCTAGCTTCAAAAAGCCCCAGGGATAAACTGGATGCCGGTCAATAAACGCTTGGGTTTTTTGTATGCTCAAGGCTTGCTGATGGAAGTGCTATCTGAAGAGATTTTGGCGAATCACAAGTCTTCTCAGGAGGCTTGTTACTAAGATTCGATCCTATGCCGCTGTATGGGCTGATTTTTTTTGGAGACAGCATTCTCTCTGGTCTGGGTGCTTCAGATCGGCACGGAGGTTGTGCCAAGCTAATTAAGGATTTTCTACCAATCCCTGTTTCAATACGAAGCAGGAATAGAGAGACAAGTTCGATGGCTTTGGAAAGAGTAAGTTCAGACGTGCTTCAAAGTAAGGAACATTCACATGTTGTTATTCTATTTGGCAATAATGACTGTTGGTTTGCTGAGAACGGTCAGTCGAGGATTTCTCAACAGCAGTTCGGGGTTAATGTACTAAAGCTAGTTGAGCTGATCAGTCTAAATGGGCAGGTTCCGATTTTATGCAATCTCCAGCCAATTGATAATGAAAAGTTTTTTGCTGCCTATCCGGACTATATCAAGTATCGCGATCTTCATGGACTCGATCCTCGTGACTGGCAAAAGCGATACAGCGACGAGCTAGAGGCGGTGGCCCTAAAACAGGGTGTCACGCTAATTGACATACGATCCAGTCTGCTCGACACGATTGAGGACGTCATGTCGAGAGACGGCATCCATCCGAATAATATTGGCCATAGGATTATTGCTCGGGAGATTCTTAAGACTCTAGCACGGTTTGATGGGACAATGGCAGGCCATCTTGAACTGCCATAACCTTCGGAAATAGCATGTCGTTAATGATTTTCTATAGCGTAGTTACTGGATTAACGGCCGTTTCCTTTTTTGCAACAGGACTCTTCATCTATCTCCAGAACACGAGATCCCCGCTGTATCTGCGTTGCTTCTTATTCAGTTCTACGGTAAGTTTGTGGGCTTTTGGTTATTTCTTAACACTTATCGACGTTCTCAACTATTCGTCTGCGCTCATGTCAAGTAGACTATCACACGCCGTTGCTGCTTTCATTCCAATTACTTACCTTCATTTCGTATGGACTTTACTGAAGCGGAAGAAGCGGAAGAGTAGGACGGTTTTCTTCGTCATTGCTTATTTTCTGTCCTTGGTAGTATGTGCTACGGCATTCACGCCAGCCATTGTGAAAATGCTCTTGCCGAAGATGGGGATTCGTTACTACCCGGAGTGGGGAATTCTGTATCCTGTATTTGCTGCGATGTTTTTGGTTTTTCCCGGCTACGCGGAGATTGAACTTGCCAGAGAGATTAGGCGAGTAAGCGGAACTGAGAAGATAAGGCTCACGTACTTTTTCTGGGCCTTGGGTCTCGCTTTTGCGGGAGGGATTTCCTTATTCCTTCTAATCTTCAATATACAGTTTCCACCCTACCTAAGCGTGCTAATTATGCTTTATCCACCAATGATGGCCTATACAATCCTTGTGCATCAGTTTATGGAAATAGAAGTTGTAATAAAGCGAACGCTTGTGTTTGCGGGGTTGGCTGGATCCGTGGTTGCGGTCGTCTCATTGATGACTTTCGTATCACAAGACCTTCTATCTAGATACGTATCCATTCCGAGGTTCTGGTCGAATATTTTTGCGGCGATTCTCATCGCCGCAGTATACGGTCGTCTCCGCAGCTGGCTTGTGAATATCACTGAGAGATATCTATTTCAGAAGAAATACGACTACAAGGAATTGCTGAAGAAGTTCACTGACGAAGTGATGGTCATCATTGATCTCAAGCAGTTGGTGCAGATGACGGTGAATACGTTGTCTGAGACGGTCAAGCTGGATAGCTGCAGCCTCCTGCTGCTGAACAAGGACGCGAGAATGTATGAGCTCGTCGCGGTGAGGGGGTCGAATGGTCAGCAGTTGGCGCTCGATGAGCAGGAGCCGTTTATCACGTTCCTCAGGGAGACGCATGAGCCGATCTCGGCGCAGGGCAAGGTGAGCTTCCCTGAGAGCGTGACGAAGCGACTTCGAGACCTGAAATCGCAGCTCTGTCTTCCGCTGCACTTGCATGAAGACCTCATTGGTGTGCTATGCCTTGGGAAAAAGAAGTCTGACGAGGAATTCACGAAGGACGATCTCGACATCCTCCTGCCGTTGGCGCGCACGTTGGCGATCGCTGTCAGTAACGCGCAGCTGTTCGATGAGCTTGCCAAGACACAGGCGGAAGCGGCGCAGAAAGAGAAATTGGCGGTAATCGGCACGCTGTCGGCGGGCATCAACCATGAGATCTGTAATCCGTTGGGCATCGTGAAGACGCAATCCGAAGCGTTTCTGCTCGATCTGCAAGACGGTCTGCTGAAAGGCCAGGCTCCGGAAGCTGTGCTTCAGCGTGTCGAGTCAATCATGCGAGGGACGCTGAAGCAGATCGATCGGGCGACCGCTATTACCCAGAAACTATCGAATTTTGCAAAGCCTATCAAAGAGCCGACCAGCCAGCCGGTCTCGGTGTCGAATGAAGTCGACGAAGTGTTGGCGTTGGTGTCGCACGACCTAAAGCTCGAGCGTATCGACGTGATCAAAGAGATTGCCGCCGATCTGCCCAACATCGTTGTCGATCGCCGTCAGCTTCAAGAGGTGCTCTTCAACCTGATCCGAAACGCGGGACAGGCGATCAATTCTCCGGGACGCATTACCGTCAGAGCGCGCACTCAGGGTCAGACGGTTCGCATCGAAATCGAGGATACCGGTTTAGGGATTCCGGCTGATAAGCTCAGCAAAATCTACGATCCGTTCTACACGACGAAGGAGCCGGGCAAGGGCACAGGCCTCGGGCTGTTTATCGTGCGCCAGATTGTCGAGCGGAACAAAGGGCGGATCACCGTGGAAAGCACCGTGGGCAAGGGCACGACCTTTTTCCTCGACTTTCCAGTCGCGAAGTCGGAATTGGCCGGGAGGCAGGCATGAGCCAAGTCCCAGGGATCGTGGCGATCGACGACGAATCCGAATTTACGAAAGCCATCGACCAGTTCTTCAGCGCGCGCGGCTATCATGTGCACGCGGCGCTGACCGGCAACACGGGGTTGCAGCTGATCGAGGAGCATCGTCCGCAGGTGGTGCTCGTCGATTTGAAGATGCCGGGCATGGATGGTGATGAGATTTTGCGCCAGGTTCGGCAAACGTATCCGAACACGAAGGTCATCGTGATTACCGCCTATAACGACGGCGGCAAAACGAAACGGCGGCTGATGGCGGAGGGCGCATACGCGCACTTCGACAAGCCACTCTCATCGCTGCGCGATCTTGCGCAGAGGATTCAGCAAGCCGTGAGTGAGACGAACGGAGCAGAGCGCTGAACAGATGAACGCCTTTACGTGGTCAGGCTTGCTCACCGGGATCTCGTGCACGGTGATGGCGGGCCTGGTCTATCTCACGAACCGCACGCAGCGGGCCAACCAGCTCTGGGCCGTGTTCTGCTTGGCCGTCAGCGTCTGGGGATTCGGCGCGCTGCTGATCGGCCTCACCCG
>OBEQ010183392.1_pt1 | contig 12013 bp, 10 predicted proteins | sample 1670901 | NCBI WGS metagenome assembly OBEQ01 (sample SAMEA104232315, study PRJEB22302) | groundwater metagenome | biome: forest; feature: aquifer; material: groundwater | place: USA | collected 2011-08-07 | depth 5.4 m | reverse complement strand
TGCGATGGTTACCAAAACTATCCACTGAAGAAAAAATGATTGCCAGTATACTCCTAAGATAATTCCCAGCGAGATCATGGACACCTTAAACAGGCTTCCTTGCCACCATTTCAACGTAAATGATTTAAAGAGATTCATATTTTTATTTTACCACAATTTGTTCCGGCGGCTGGAGGATATTAGAACCCTTTGGCCCGAAACCTATCATCATTTTCTCCTCTGTGCGAAAAAAGTCAAGCGATTTTGTTCATAACATGTGCGCAAACCTCACGCAGTTGTGGGCAACGTCGGCATAAAAACGTCATAATCGGGGTAAAATTTCCCCGAAGTCCTTGTCTTTACTACGCTTACGAATTACGAAACTCTCGAGTCTAACTTCGCAAGGTAAATGAAGGATAAAATCTATATCTATAATAGATCGAGGCCAAGTCTGACTTGGCTCCTCGCAAACTCGATAGCAAACCGAGTTTGACTCGGGAGCGGGTTAGTGTATGAAGTTAGAACCGAGCTATTGGCTTCCCGGGCTTAGAGTAGCGGTTTTATTTTGGAGATCGATATCAAGCTCTCCGCCCTGATAGCTTAAAATTGCCTCATTTTGTCCGCTAGGGATCAAAAAGACGATTCTGCTCAATGGCCGCAAATTACCAACTGGGGTGTATTCAAAGTGTCCCCCCGCGAAAGGTAGAAAACGTTGAGCGGGTATAAATTGTTTTTTCCCCGTGTCGGGATCTGTTACTACGTAGGAAAAAGTTAATTGCGGGAAACTGCCATATAACTCGAGCTCGAAGCCAATTATTGACAGGCCTCTTCCCGCGGCGGGTTTCACGCTGGAACAAAATCCACTTGCTCCAAAAAGCTCGGTGTAAAAATATTTTATAAATAAAGGATCAATTTTCCCATGGCAGCCGATGTCTGTTTCGGGATTTACATTGGCTACAGCTACGTAATTTATTTTAAATTGGCTGTCACTGGCTCCGAGCTTTGCGGCAGTTGTGCTGGCAAAGGAAACAAGAGAAAATGATTGGTTAAAAGAAGCGGTGCGTGCGCTAATCGCGTCTAGGCACGTTTCAGCGTCTCCACTACACGTCTCGTTCTGGGAAGATAAGTAATTTTTAGTTTTCGCCTCCAGGCCCCCGATTTTATTGTTAAGTAGCGTGACTTGGTTGCTTGATGAGGTAATCTGGTCGTTCAATGAACCAATCTGATCACTCAGCGAGTTTTTTTGTCCCCAGAGCTCGTTTGTCTTTTGGTATTGATAAAAATTGAATCCAAGACTAGCAAGGGCTAGCAGTGAAACCAAGATCACGAGTACGAAAATTTTCTTATGGCCAGCGGGTGATGGCGGGGGCGGTGGTAAACGATTATCCGGTGGGGATTGGAAGCCTGGCGCTTGATCCATCTTCTAATTATAACTTATTTTCTATTGAGCGGGTTAGCGTATGACCTGCCTGCCAGCAGGCAGGCGTTAGAACCTGTCTTGAGCGGGATACCAGAATCGAACTGGCGTCTACTCCTTGGAAGAGAGTCGTACTACCACTGTACTAATCCCGCCTTCGCTCGCCGTAGCGAGCTTCGGCGGGCAGGCCCGCAGAAACGAAGATCGCGGAGGCGAGTTTTCTTTGCCTCATTATAACAAAAAAACTTGTGGATTTCAAGAAATTTTGGTATAAATGATGAAGGAACTCGTCTCAAAGCCCGCTTTCGTAACGAGGTGCCAGATTTTCAGGCGAAAGCCGCAAAGCGCGATCCCCGCCTTTGCGAGGACAGGCTTCGGTGTAGCCAGAGGCTACTTCTAGGAGCGATGAGCGGCTTGCAGCCGAAAATATGAGCACCGCAGTAGAAATGGGGTTTTGAGATGAGTTCCTTAAACTGATGACGAGGCGCCAACGTAAATTTGTGATACTGTTTGCCGTTATATTCGTGGCTGGCGGCGGGTATGCCGTGAGTCGTATTTTCGGCAATTCCGGCGGCATCCCGCGGGAATTCACCGATGCCAGGCTTCAAGGGGCTATCATTGCGCAGAACATTGTCAACCTGTCGAACCAGTCCGCGGCCGACCTTCAGAAAATAAACGAGTACGACGCGAAAGGCGACTCCACCAACGCGCTCAACTTGACGACGGCCGCGATCAAGCAAAGCCAGAACATCCGCGACCAGGCGGTATCGCTTTCGTCCGAAGTGGAGACGATGACGCGTTCACTTTCCAACATCGGCTCGCTCGATGCGCGGCAGGCGGCACTTGAATCGATTGCGAATCGTTTGGCGCTCATCAGCCGCCTCATCAATTACAGCGGGTACCTCGGCCAGCTCCTCGAGGCGCTTCAAAATCATTTTGCCGGGAAAGCGCAGGCAAGCACCCAAGTGCAGGCGCTCGTGGACCAGATCAACAGCGAGGTGAACGCCATCAACAACTTCAACGCTCAGGCTGGCCAGGCAATGGATAGATTTGATAAGATAGTAAGTCAATAGAAATTGGTAATTGGTAATTAGCAATTAGCAATTAGCAATTAGGTGATTAGGTTATTGTGTTATTAGGGGGTTTGTGATTGCGAATGGGCCAGTAGCTTAGCGGTTAAAACATCAAGCTTCAAACTGGCAGCGGGGTCTGTAGTTCAACGGTCAGAACGGTGCTCTTATAAAGCACTAACGATGGTTCGACTCCATCCAGACCCACAGATTCACAATAAACTCTTCGTATCCACTTATATATCATCATCATTTTAATTTATGAATCTTGCACCGCTGGAATACATTTTAATCGTCTCAACACTCCTGGAGTTTAACCCACTGTTTCAGGCCGCCAAAAGCGTCAAGAACAAGAGCGTAAAAGACGTATCGCTGTGGACTTTTTTATCTATTGTTACCATAGGCACACTATGGCTTGTGTATGGTATAACAATCCGGAATTGGCCATTAATCATCGGTAACACTATAAAGTTATTTACCGCCCTAGCGGTGGTTGTTATTTATTTTAAGTATAGGAACGAGAGGTCGTTGCCAAACAAATAATTTTTGTGCAACCTGGTTCCAGCTCGCCCATACGAAGTCCGCGCCTCAAACAAAAAACCGCTCCGAGCGGTTTTTTGTTTTGCAAGATTTCAATTACTTTTGCATCATCTGCCCGCCGGGGTTGCACATCTTACAGAGCTTCTTGTGGTTCACGACTTCTTCGATTGCCGAGAGACCGACCAAGACATAGATAATCGTCTCGAGCGCCGGGATCGATCCAAAAACCACGTGCACAAGGTTCCAGCCGAACGCAACGAGAAGCCAGTTCAAACCCCCGATAACGAGGAGGGTGAACGCCACCATATGAATACCTTTCATGATAAAATAAGTATTTCAGCCCGAAATTCGACCTTTGCTATTTGTTATAATTGTAGCATATTCGTTTCCTATACGTTATGATTCTCACTTGATGAGGAACGCTGAAAAAGGGTTTTATGGCCTTGGTATTGCGCCGGGGATCTTAGAAGTTCTTGCTAAACTTGAATTTCGCGTGCCGACTCCCATTCAAGAGCAATCAATTCCGATCGCCATTGAAGGGAAGGACATCATGGGCGTTGCCCAGACTGGAACGGGGAAGACTCTCGCGTTCGGGATTCCGCTCATCCAACATATGCTCCAGAAAAACGGATCGGGTCTTGTGGTTGTCCCCACCCGGGAGCTTGCCATTCAGGTGAATGAAGCGATCGAGAAAGTGGGACGCCCCTTGGGCATCCGTACCGCGACCCTGATCGGAGGCGAGCCGATCTCCCGCCAATTACGTGACCTGAGGAGAGACCCGCAGATCTTGATCGGAACGCCTGGCAGGATCATCGACCACTTGGAGCAAAAAACCATTTCGCTCGGAAAAGTGACCGCGCTCGTCCTTGACGAAGCCGATCGCATGCTTGATATGGGATTCGCCCCGCAGCTCAAACGGATCCTCGTCGCTCTGCCTCGCGAAAGGCAGACGATGCTTTTTTCTGCGACCATGCCGGAGCAGATTATCGTCATGGCGAGGGCGTATCTGAAGCTCCCGATCCGCGTCGAGATCGCGCGGTCGGGAACCGCGGCGAAGAATGTCACGCAGGAATTGTTTTTTGTTTCGCAGGACGCGAAGTTCAGGCTGCTCGAGAAGCTCCTCCAGGAATACCGGGGATCGGTGCTCGTGTTCTCGCGGACGAAATTCAGCGCGAAAAAAATCGCTGCGCATCTCCGCGCGCTTGGGGTTCTGGCTGCCGAGATTCACGCGAACAGGTCTCTGAACCAGCGGCGCGAAGCACTCGATGGATTTAAAGCGGGGAGATACCGTGTGCTCGTCGCGACCGATATCGCCGCGCGTGGCATTGACGTCTTGAATATCGAGCTTGTCGTGAATTACGATCTGCCGATGAGCCCCGAGGACTATGTGCACCGCATTGGGCGCACCGCGCGGGCGGGAGAAAGCGGCCACGCGATCTCTTTCGCGCGCCCTAATGAAATGAACGATGTCCGCGCGATCGAGCGCCTCACGAGAGCCACGCTCCCCGTCTCGAAACTCCCTGCTCTGCCGCCCGCTCCGGCTGGAGAGCCGCGGGTATATCGAAACGAATTTTCCCGCGGTCCGCGCGGAGCAGGGCGAGGATTTCGTCCGAGAAGGCCGAGGTTCAGCCGGAGATGATAACGGGCAGGCACGAATAAGTGCCGAAATTATTTATCCTAACTTTTATCCCGATGGGTCCTGGATCCCTCCTTCGCAGAAGCTTCGGCGGGCAGGCCCGTGAGAGGCGCCCGTCCTCCGCAGTAGCTCTGCTACGGAGGATGGAGGCAGGCAAGTCCAGGACAATTTCGGGATAAAAAAACAATAATTTACCCAATGAGTCCCGGATCCCGTGAGAGGCGGGCAGGCCCTCCAGAGGCGGGCAGGCCCTCCAGAGGCGGGCAGGCCCTCCAGAGGCGGGCAGGCAAGTCCGGGACGGTTTTGTGATAAAAAGCGGTATTTTATCCCAAAACCGGTTTTATCTTAAAGGGCTTCAAGAGGGCGTAGAATTCTTCCTGCTCGAGCGTTTCTTTTTCTTTGAGCGTTTCAGCGATCTTCCTGAGGGCTTTCTTGTGTGCTTTCAATATTTTTTCCGCGACATCGTAGGCACGCGAGAGGAAGTTGTGCACCTCTTCGTCGATCTTACCAGCCACTTTTTCGGAATAATTCTTTTCGGCCGTGATCTCGCGGCCCAGGAAAATGAGTTCCTCGGTTTTGCCGAACGTTTGGGGTCCAAGAGATTCACTCATGCCGTATTTCGTGACAAGTTTTCGGGCAAGCTCGGAAGCTTCGCGTAAATCGTTTGAAGCTCCGGTCGAGATGTCGCCGAATGTCAATTTTTCGGAAGCGTAGCCGCCCATCATCATGGCAAGGTCGGTCAAGAATTGCGCCTTCGTGCGCAAGTGCTGATCTTCGGTCGGGAGCTTCATCGTATAGCCGCCAGCGAAACCACGGCTCACAATCGAAACCTTGTGCACCTTGTCGGAGTTTTTGAGGGATGCCGCGACGAGCGCGTGTCCGCCTTCGTGATAGGCGGTGATCTCTTTTTCTTTAACCGAAATCACGCGGCTTTTTCGTTCCGGGCCCATGATGACCTTCTCGACCGATTCAAAGAGTTCATCCTGCCCGATCGATTTCTTTCCCAGCCGCGCCGCGAGGATCGCGCCTTCGTTCATGAGGTTCGCGAGGTCTGCTCCGGAGAATCCCGGCGTGCGCACCGCGACCTTTCTGAGGTCGGTCTTGGGGTCGAGCGTTTTTCCTTGCGCGTGGATCTTAAGTATCGCTTCGCGGTCGTTGATGTCCGGAAGGTCGAGTACGACGCGCCGGTCGAATCGGCCCGGCCGCAAAAGGGCGGGGTCGAGAATGTCGGGGCGGTTCGTCGCGGCGAGCACGATGACGCGCGTATCGCGATCGAAACCGTCGAGTTCCACGAGGATCTGGTTCAATGTTTGCTCGCGCTCATCGCTCCCTCCGCCTACGCCCGCGCCGCGCTGGCGTCCCACGGCGTCGATCTCGTCAATGAAGAGGATCGCCGGCGATGCGCGTTTCGCGGTCATGAAAGCGTCGCGCGTGCGGGACGCTCCCACGCCCACGAACATCTCAACGAACTCCGATGCGGAGATAAAGAAAAACGGAACGTTGCTCTCGCCGGCGGTAGCGCGCGCGATGAGGGTCTTGCCGGTCCCCGGAGGCCCCATCAAAAGAATTCCGCGCGGGATCCGTGCGCCGAGGTCGAGGAACTTTTTCGGATTCTTCAGGAAATCCACGACCTCCACTAATTCTTCTTTCGCCTCTTTGAGCCCGGCGACGTCCTTGAACATCACGCGGTCTTTGAATGTGGAAAGGCGGAGATTTGATCTGCCGAAACTGAACGCCTGATTCACGCCCGTCTTCGCCTGGCGGAACATGAGCCAGAAAATAAATCCGATGATGATAAGGGGCAAGAGAGTGGGGATCAAAATGCCCGCCCAGAATTGCCAGCCGGATTGCGCCTGGACTTCGATATCAACCTTGGCGAGTGCCTTCGGATCCACACCGAAATTCTTGAGCGTTTCAGCGATGCCTGTTTGGGTTTCTTTCTTGGTAACGGCCATTTTGCCGTTCGTCAACTTGATATTCAGGTCGTCGCCGTTCACTTTGACCTGGGAGACTTGGCCGCCGTTGATGTTCTGCGTAAGCTGGCTCAAACTCAGCGTTTCGGGCTGCGCCTGTGGCGCGAGGAAGAGCGAGAAAACGATCGAGATGACGATGAGCGTGAGAACCGCCCAGCTGAGGTTTTTGAAAAAATTCGACATGGTGAATGTGAGTACCAAGTCATTTTAGATTAAAGTCTTTGTCGGGTCAACTCTTTACATCCTCCTCCCCGTTCCCGAGTTCTTTGCTGAAGATCTTTTTTATGAGCAAAACTATGAAGTAGTCAAGCACAAAAAAGAGCACGAGGCCGATGAAGAAGGCAACCTCGAATTTTTTGAAGGTCGAGATGGCGTTTAGAGGAGAAAGGCCCGAGATGAGGCCGTATGCAAGGCCCGTGAGTATCGGGAGCCACGTAATGATCGAGATCAAAGACGCCTTGAAGAATTTTTTGAAGTCAACGCGCATCCAACCGACCAAGAAAATAATAGGGAAGCTCGACGCGTAAATGAATTTAGAGAAGCGCACCCACCGCGAACCGTTTTTGTGGATTCGGCGCTCGAGTTTTTCGTGGTGCGGCAGGTGGTTCTTCAGAAAATTTCCGAGGCGCGTATCGCGAAGCGTGTTCCCAAGCGAATACCAGAGGAGGTCGCCGCTTAGGTCCGCCGCGAATATCGTGAGTATTAAAAACGGGACCCCCCAAGGGCCGAAGAATCCCTGGAATACGATCCAGAAACTCGCGAAAGCGGAAATGTTACCCAAGAATATCGTCGCGATGTAAATAATAAAATAAGCCAAAAATCTGTTTTGGCTTGCTAAGAGGCCGATGTCCGCTAGAATGTTCGGCATATGCGCGTAGGATTCATTATATCAAAGTGGCCATTGGACCTTCATCCGTCCGAATAAGCACATGGCCATCCCGGACTTGCCTGCCCGCCTCTGGAGGGCCTGCCCGCCTCTGGAGGGCCTGCCCGCCTCTCACGGGCCTGCCTCCATCCTCCGTAGCAGAGCTACTGCGGAGGACGGGCGCCTCTCGCGGGGTCCGGGATTCATACTCTCGCCATTCTCTAATTCTCGAGAATATGAGAATGGGTTCAGTAGCAATTTGAAAAATCCTCGCGTGACGTGTATTGTAGTTATTGTTTAGAGGACGGTGCCTATGGTGTAATGGTCAGCACTGGAGTCTGTGGAACTCCCAGAATGGGTTCAAATCCCATTAGGCACCCACGCAGCAAAAAGAGCCAAGTACACTTGGCTCTTTTTGCTGCCATGTTTCTGATGGGATTTGAACGGAGGGGTGGGTTGGAGCGAAGCTCGACTGGGAAAGGGGTCGGGGAAACGGGATCCTCGCCTCCGCGAGGACAAGCTTAGAGCTGCGTAATCCCGAGCGGAGCGAGGGAGAGAGCCCCGCTTTTAGTGGGATGTTGAGAACCGACTTGTCCGCCGTAGCTTTAGCGAAGGCGGAGGGTTCTCAAGGAGCGAGTTGCTGTCCGCCGGTTGGCGGAAGCGACTCGCGACGTTCGATTTCCCATTAGGCACCAAATTTTTACTAACCAAGTTTAACCAAGTAGACCATCACCTAAAGTCTCAACGATATATTTCAGCGGATAGGCTATATTTTCCAATCTCTGGAGTTTTTCTAGACTGAACCAGTCCGCCGATGAGGCCTCGTCTGACAAGATAATCTTTGCGGTGCCGGAAATCCTTCCTCGATACAAATGCCAGCGATGATGGTCGCTACCCCGATGACAAGAATCCCCCGGTACATTGAACACTTTGATCAAGCCAAATTTTCGGACGTGAGATATGCCAGTCTCCTCCTCCAGTTCGCGCTTCGCGGCAGCATCCGGCCCCTCTCTTACATCCAAGTGCCCCGCAGGAATCGAATACGAATACGGATATATTTGTCTGAGCAAGCACAGAATCTTATCTTGTTCATTAACGACCACCACGCCAACGCTCTCATGCCAATAAGTTCCCTGTTTATCTATGTGCCAGACAATGTGATTATCGATCACCAGACTACGCTCCGAGGTTTCACCGCACGCCGCACATTGGTAATAGGTCAAATTTCCTTTGAGAACCCTCTTTATGGGACCGGCAAAGCATTTGATACAAAATTGTCCTTCATGGTCCAGGGGCACACCGCTCAGAATTTTCATATACGTATAGTAAAACAGAGAAAAAGAAATCGCCACCGCAGAAAACGCGGCGGCGATCATTTCACCTCTGCCATCCAAACAAAAAAGCAGCTGGAGGTCCCCGGAGTACGAGGACATAGCTGCCTGGGTTATTTTGATCCACTGCCCACGACGACCGTCACGATGAACTGATGGTAATCAGAGAAAGTGCCGATAGTCCAGTACGTTTGCCGGTCATCGGTGTGCTCTCCTTCAAGGAGGGTGTTCGTTGGCACGAGCCTTCGCTCTCCGGTCGGCGACTCTAGCCATCCGTAGAGTATACTGCTACGAAGTCGTTGCCAGTGCGTTGATTGTGGAACTAGAAGTTCCTGGGTTATGCGCAGGATCTCCAAGTTCTCGTTCGTCCAGACCTCTCCCCTTGTGGCAACGGCGATATTTGTCTCCGTGTGGAACAGTATATAGTCCACACAAAAGATGAGCCTCGCCACCTCGTCTTCCATAGGTGCTTCGTAGCGGAAGACTTTCACCTTGCCCCATCCTGCCAGGTTGCGGTCGTCAACCTGTTGGATCTTGAGTTTCAGATTTCTCCCGACCATAGTCGGGAGTTCTGACCACTCGCCGCCGACGGCGACCCCGTTACCCTTGGGGCAAGGAAGCTGGGGTACTTCCTTTCCGGTCGCGAGATCGGTAAACGTCTGCTGTCCGAACACCATGCGAACTTTGTACACTTTCGTCACTTCGGGGGATTTTCCGCCTCCGGATCGTTGCTTCTCGATGGCCGTGAAGTCATTTATCTTTTCGGCCATCTCCTGCGCGTTCCTCCGCAGCATCTGGATTTCCGGTGGTTCTTCAGTGCGGCGCCGAAGAGCAGTGTCGGCGGTTTTAAACGTGAGTGGCGGTGTTGGCTTGTCTAAGTTGTACCAAAGGTACTCCTCGGGCAGTACCGACGCCGGGCTTTTGCCGTCCGCGGCAGGGTCAATGTCCTTAGCCAATGCGCCCGCTTGAGCCCTAAGATCGACTGGCACCAACTTGCCGGGTCGATATACTTCGTCGGCGGAGAAGGGGAAGATCTCCCGGTACTTATCCGGCAGGACCTTTCTTGTGAAGTCGAACAGAGACCAAACGGGGACTACCCCGACTAAGTTGTCGGAGATAGATTGAACGAGGCCCACGGCTTCATTCTCCTCGTTGACTGGCAAGCCACCGCTGATTCCGGGGACGAGCGCCTTCTCTTCTCCGGGTTTCACTTTGAAAAAGAGAACCCCATCTCCCCCTTCCATATAGAAGGTCGCAGAGATCTTGGTCAGCTTCCCACCCCTAGGATGTCCGTAGATGGCGACGTTTTCCCCTTCCCGGAGTTCGCGCGGAGAAAACGTGATGCCGTGCATCCCCTTCAGCGGATATGCCATCCGGGAGATCGTGATGTCCCGCACGGGAACAAGCTTCGTCGGATAGCCAAGGGGAGATTTCACCCATACAGCTCCTTCATCCTGGGGACCGGTCGCCGAGTACGTCCGGAGGACGTTTACGCCCTTGATTTTAAGGGGTGTTCCTGTCCGCTCGGCGACGTGATAGTTTCCGACCACGAATTCACACTCTTGATCGAGACACCACCCCGTTCCGTAGTCGCTGCCCATGACCAAGCCAACCCTCTTAATGGACTCCTTGATCCTGGGCCGCGTCCTCTTGATTTTGACCACTACTTCCTCTGGCCGGAATCCGGAAGTTCCACCTTCCCGGGCCGCCACGGTTGTGGCCACGGTTGTGGCGGAGAATAGCAACGATAACGCGACTAACCATGATTTTTTCATCGTTCCTCCCGTGATGCTGCTTCGACGCTATCACCTGTCGGCGTTTCCGTCAACGCATGGAGCTGGAATTTTTTTAGTTCTAACTACAGGAGCAGGCAAACAAAAAGGGGTTGCATCGCTGCAACCCCCACTAGTTTCTTGTTGTCGGCCGCTATTCTTGGCTCAGCTTGAAGCTGAAACCCGACTTGAGTAGAACATCGGCCTCTTCTTTGCCGATAACCCAACGTTCGGCGGAGTAGTAGCCGGCGCGCAACATCACGTCACCGTAACGGACGACTACGGCGTCACCTTTCTTTAGATTGAGCACTGAACTTGCCCGAACACCACCGTCTACGGTGCGTTTGCCGTCAGCGAAGCGGACGCGTACCGATACAATCCCACCACCCATGTAAATCGGGTCCTCGGTGACAACCGCCTTAGCGAGTCCGGACATTAGTTCGGAATCCCGAACCGGGGGCAGTTCGCCGATTTTCTGCGGCTTGGAGATCCGGATGGCAGATAGCCCATCGGCAGTCCGATGAACCGTAGTGAAGGTGATGGGTTTGGCCCTATTTTCTCTCTCGTTGGCGGCCAAATTTCCGAAAACCCCGACAAGGAGTGACGCTGTCAGCACCCCCGCCAGCCATAGGCCTAGGCCGTGCCGATACCAGAAATTCCTCGAGTTCTGAACGGCCCGTTTAACCGCCTCTTGCCTCGGCGTGAAGAGGTAAGCCCGCGCCTGCTCTAGAGTAGAAGGCGGGAAAAGCCTACGCTGTTCTTTAGGATCCATATACCTTTCGGAGACGAAAGGCACAAAGATGTCCTCTCGGAATTTGGACTCCGTGTTTCCCCGAAGGTCAAAATACTCATCAACGTTTCCGGTGCACCGATCGGAGAAAGTCGCGCCCTCATTTCGATAGAAGACGAAGGCGGGGGTAACGAGGCGGAAGTTTGTCCCCGGGATTACTCGTCCGCGACGATAGTCGCGGTGAGCTACGAGTATAGTCACGCCACGGACGGTGTTGCTGTGAAGTCGTGGCCAATAAGTTGGGATGCGGCCTAGGATGTACGCGATTACTCCCCAGGCTACCGCGCCAAACGCCGAGATTGCCAACGACCAAATGTAAAAGTTTATTGCGCTCTCCTTCCTATCCCGCTTCAGTTGCGACTGTCTTTCGGAGTCAATGAGGTGAAATATCCATTAGGATTTTCTGCCCCCAATTACTCAAAAGTGGCACAAAGAAAAGAGAAGAATAGGATGCTGTCATAATGATAGCACAATTAACCGCTATTTGTCAAGTCGAAGAAAGGGGGTAATGCTAGTCAAATGGTACAAGCGATAGCGATTTCTCTAAGTAGTATCTGGGATTTTTGAACATTTCCGGTGAGGAAAAACGGGCTTGGAATTCACTCACGTAATCGGGCAGCTTTTCGGGCGTCACGTGGTG
>OBEQ013043645.1_pt1 | contig 12016 bp, 9 predicted proteins | sample 1670901 | NCBI WGS metagenome assembly OBEQ01 (sample SAMEA104232315, study PRJEB22302) | groundwater metagenome | biome: forest; feature: aquifer; material: groundwater | place: USA | collected 2011-08-07 | depth 5.4 m | reverse complement strand
GAAGGTGGTGGAGCAGTACACCTACGATGCCTACGGCAAGCCGACGATCCTGGATGCTGCCGGTACGGTCATCCCACAATCAGCTTTTGGCAACCGGTATTTGTTCACGGGCAGGGAATACGACCAGGAGTCGGGGCTCTATTACTATCGCGCCAGGTATTACAACCCCTCCATTGGCCGCTTCCTCTCCCGTGACCCCCTGACGTGGGGGCCCGACGACCCACGACTATTTGAACTAAGGACTCGGTACAATCAGCAGATGTGGCTTGTGGCCTTCGGATTAGCGCGAAATCCTCATCGCATGGTATCCGGCATTACCCGAAGTCTGATGGCAAATGGGGGTCGGTTTGGGTTGTATGCGTATGTATTCAATAACCCGCTTCGCTGGCTCGATCCCTACGGCTTAGATAAACAAAGTATCGGCCTTGAGGACGCACTTGATTTTCTCTTCGGAATTGAAAATGCGTTTGCGGACGATTTTCAGAAGTGGGATAATTTCTCCAATCAGAATAAGCAACAAACGACAAATCTATTGTTTATGGTGGGAGCCTCTTATGTTGGTATAGGAATGGCAGCGATTACCATAGGCATTATTACTTATCCATACTTTCCATGGTGGGGAACAGGATTGATTGGGGGCGGTTTTTACTTAGAAGCGAAAGGTATTATTGACTTTGCCCAGTGGGCAAAAAACTATGGAGAGCTGCAGAATGCAATCAAAAACTTCGAAGAAGAATATTAGCTCTAGTGGCACGATGGGAAAAAAACGTGTCCCTAAAAGATTGTTGTGGACCATATTTATTCTAGGGGCGTCGGTTCCTTTTGGTATCGCGGTCTATTTAATGGTTCAGATAGTTTTAATACTTCTTAGTGTTTCAAGTTCTCAAATCAAGTTATCTCTGGTAAAACCATTGCTTGCTGCCGTTTCTCTTTTCTTGGCATTGGTGATTATTCCCTTTCTAATTGTCAATAAATTTCTGAAGAGATTTGAATCCTAAAAAAGCCGGTGCCGTCCCATCAAATAGTACCGCCTAACGCATGACCTCGCCACCCCTTATGCTTCTCTTCAGCGCTACGCTCACTCTCCCTCCCATCGCCCCCGCCTTTCTTCCCACTCACCCCTCGTCACTCGACACGCTCCCTTCACCTGTGACGGGGATCAGTTAATTGAAGAGCTGGAAAAACAGGGGGTCAGGCATTAAGTATGGAATCGGGGGTAGCTCAGTTACCGCAATAACAATCCAGTTCCTGTCCCCCGAATTTCCCCAGAGGGCACAGAATGTCCACGGAAACACAGAGAAATCTTCTGTGTCTCTGTGGACCTTCCGTGGTTCTGTGGTGTGGGGTCGAGGGAGCTGCTTTGACTTTCCGAGACGGTTTTGGTATGGTGAACCCCATGACACCACGACGGTTCATCTGGGTGCTGCTGGTTGCGGTGTGCACGGTTCTGCCGGTGTCGGCGGAGGCGGCGTGGGTCTGGTCGCCGCAAACGGGGTGGATCGGCCCGACCGGCGCCGCCAAAGACACTCCGGAGGAGCAGATCGCCTACGCGATCGGCTTCTTCGAGAAATCCGACTACCACCGGGCCCGCATCGAGTTCAAGAAACTGCTCACGCACTACAAGGACTCGCACGAGGCGCCCGACGCGCAGTACTACATCGGCCGGTCCTACGAAGAGGAGCGCGATTTCTATCGCGCGTTTCTCGAGTACCGCAAGACGCTCGAAACGTATCCTTCCACGGCGCGGTTCGAGGAAATCCTGGAGCGGATGTACCAAATTGGCAACTACTTCCTCAGCGGCAAGAAGCGCATGGTGCTCGGCACGGCCGCGCTCCTGCCCGCCCGCGATAAAGCCGCCGAAATCTTTCAGGTCCTTGTGGACGACGGGCCCTTCAGCCAATACGGGGAGCTGGCGCAGTATAAGCTGGGGATTGCCCATCTGGCGCTGGGAGACTACGAGCAGGCCGTGAGCGCCTTCGACCAGATGATCGACCGCTACCCGAACTCCCCGCTGGTGGACGATGCGCGGTTTCAGTTAGCCCAGGCCAGCCTGAAGGGGACCTTCAAGGCTGACTATGACCAACACCCGACCGACCAGGCCATGGACGAGCTCGAGCGGTTTGTCCAGAATTTTTCCTCAAGCGATTTGACTCCGGAGGCCGTGGAACGGCTGAAGGTGCTGCGGGAGCGTCGGGCTGAGCATGACTTCCAAGTGGGTCAATTCTACGAGCGCCGGAAGCACCCCGAGTCCGCGCTCGTCTACTACCAGGATGTCGTGAACCACTACCCCAACACGTCCTGGGCCGCCAAGGCCGTCAGCCGCATCCAAATCCTCCAACCCAAAGCCCCATGATCCTGAGGTTCAAGGTTCAAGGCGCAAGGTTCATGCGTGTCATGGTGTGCCTTGTGCCTTGTGCCTTGTGCCTTGTACCTTCTGGATGCGGGTACACCACGCGGCCGGGGCTGCCCAGCCACCTCAAGACGGTGTTCGTCCAGCCCTTCGCCAATCGCATCGATCTCACGCAGTTGACCACCACCAATCAGCGGTTCCCGCTCTACCGGCACGCGATGGAGGCGGACCTCACGACGGCGGTCATCAACCGCTTTCAATTCACCGGCATTCTGCGGCCAGCCAGTGGGGAGAAGGCCGACAGCCGCCTGGAAGGCGAACTGGTGGAATTCCGGCGTGACGCGCTGCGCTATGATGCCTCGTCGCAGGTGGAAGAGTGGCGGTTGAGCATCGTGGTCAACGTCCATTTCTATGACCTGCACACCAATACGCTCGTGTGGAACGAGGAGCGCCTGACCGGCGACACCACCTACTTCGAACTTGGGACGAACGCCGAATCCGAATCGCAGGCGCTCACCCGCGCCATCAAGGACCTCGCCAGGCGCGTGGTTGAGCGAACCGTCGAAAACTGGTGATGGCCGTCGCGTCCACCCCGCCATCCGGCGGGCTGTTGATCTTACTGGGCCCCGACCGTGCGAGGAAGCTCGAGCGGATTACGGCTGTGGCCCACTCGTTGGCCATCGAGTTGCTCGACCGGAACCAGGTGCACGCCGCGCAGCTCTCCGCGGCGGCCCTTGGCCTGCTCCTCCGCGAGTATCCCGCCCTGAGCCCGTTGCGACTGGTGGTCGTTGATGAGGCGCAGCGGCTCGACCGCACCTGCATCAGCCTCTTGGAAGACCAAGCGAAGACGTTCACGCGCACGACGTGCCTCATCCTGCTGGTGGAGGGTGAGCTGCCGCCCAACCATCCCCTGACCGCGCTGACCTCGCAGGCGACATGTGAGCGGTTTTCCTGGCCGGAGGAGGCGGAGGTCGGTCGGTGGGCGATGCAGTACGCCGCAGGGCACGGCAAGCGCGTGGACGCCTCGGCGGTCCGCGAACTGTGGCAGGGCTGCGGAGCCGATCGGGAAGCGATCCGGACGGTCCTCGACCAGCTGATCAGCTGGGTGGGGTCACGGCCGCAGATGACGCGGGAAGATGTGCAGGTGTTCTTGAAGACACCACCGCCGCCGGACAGCTTCGCGTTGGTGCATGCTATCGCCGAGCGGGATGCGGCGGGCGCCCTGCGCGCGCTGCAGGATCAGTCGGCGGAAGGTCGTGAGCCCTTCGAGGCCCTGGGCATGCTCGTCTGGCAGCTGCAGCGATGGCTGACGGTGGCGCACTGGCTTGCGACGGGTGTTCCGCGGGAACGCATCGAGACGCTCACCGGACTCAGTAACTGGCAGCTCGACCGGGTGTGCGGGGAGCTTGCCGGCCGGTCCGTGGCGTGGCTGCAAGCCGCGCTGTCGGCTTGTTGGGAGTTGGAGTTGGGGCTCAAACGCGGTCAGGTGCCGCTTGCGCGGGTGGCGCTTGAGGCGCTCGTGATGCGGTTGTGTGAGCGGGCCCGGACGTCGGCGACGCGGACGGCGTACTCTTCGCGAGCCGCTGCATGAGACGCGACTTGGTCCGGGACGCGGTGTTCTTGTGGATGACCCGTTTGGTCGCAGCCTGATCCAGTTTGCGCATGACGACCGGCAGCAGATGGAACGCCTCGTCCCGCTTGTGGTCGGCGATCAGCGAATTCATCCGCTTCATGAACGTCTTGAGCTCGGAACGGACGTCCTTATTGCGCAGCGTCCGCTTATGGGTCTTCCGGATTTGTCGTAAGGCTCCGTGCTTGATGGGCATGAATACCTTCTTGTGGTTCGCTGACCCTTCGACTTCGCTCAGGACGTTCGTTCCGCGCCTGTCGAGGGACGAGCGACGCGAGTCGAGGGAGGACTCTACCACGAAGCCTCCGCTGTGTCAACCCCACCACCTGTCGCTGTGCCGCGAAGCGGCCCCCTCGGCGTTAACGCCGAGGGATCGCCTTCGGCGAAGCGACAGGTGGTGGGATCAACCGTCTCCCCGCAGGCCGTGCGCGCGACCGCTCGTCGGACAGCTGTGGTGAGAGGCCGGTGCGCCGTGTCCGCGTCCCCTCCTGACGGACTTGTCGTGGCCCAGCCGGTGGGGCGGCTGTCGTCCCCCGCGACCATCGCGCGGTCCACCCGGACCATCTCCTTGGCGACGGCTGCCAGCCGCGTGCTGGGTTTTATCCGGGACCTGTTGATCGCTAGGCTGTTCGGGACTGGCATGCAGGCCCAGGCGTTTGTCGTAGCCTTCCGTCTGCCAAATCTGTTCCGCGATCTGGTCGCCGAAGGCGCCATGACCACGGCCGTCGTGCCGGTCCTCAGTACCTACCGCGCCACCAAGTCTCCGCAGGAGTTCTGGCGTCTGGCTCAGGCGACCTTCGTCAGGATCGGAGTCGCCGTCGGCGTCTTGGGGGCCCTGGGGATGCTCACCGCACCCTGGCTGGTACGGCTCATTGCCCCCGGCTTCGCGGCGGACCCTGAAAAATTCGCGCTGACCGTCCGCTTAACCACGATCTTTTTTCCCTTCATTACGCTGGTGGGACTGTGGGCGTTCTTCTGCGGACTGTTAAACAGCCTCCGGCATTTTGCGGCGCCAGCCCTGGGACCGGCTGTGCTGAACCTCGCGATGATCGCCAGTTGCCTGTGGCTGGCGCCGTCCATGACGCCGCCGGTCATGGGGCTGGCGTGGGGCTTGATGCTGGGCGGGGTCCTGCAGCTGGCGATGCAGCTGCCCGTCGCCTGGAGACAGGGGTTTCGATGGCGGTGGGTCTGGCAGCATGAGGGCTCACGCCAGATGATGCGGTTGCTGGCGCCGAGGCTCGTCGGGGCGGCCGTCTACCAGATCAGCGTCCTCTTCAACACCGTGCTGGCCTCCCTGGGGACCCTCGCGGGCGAGGGGGCGGTGGTCGTGCTGTATTTTGCGAACCGCCTCGTCCAACTTCCGTTGGCCCTCTTTGCGACCGCCTCGGCCCAAGCGAGCCTGCCCGAATTGTCGGAGCGCGCCGCCCTGCGCGACGTGCAGGCGTTTCACGGCACGCTCCTGTCGGTCTTGCGGAAGGTCATGTTTGAGAGCCTGCCGGCGGCGGTTGGGCTGCTGATCCTGGCGACGCCGATCATCCGGATCTGCTTCCAGCGCGGAGCCTTTGACCAGGCTGCGACACTGATGACCGCGCAAACCTTGGGCTTCTTAGCGGTCGGGCTGGGCGCCTATTCGGCCAGCAAGGTCCTGAGCGGCGCGTTCTACGCGCTCCACGATACGCGCACACCGGTCGCGCTGGCGGCCGAGGCCTTCGCGGTGAACGTCGTGCTGGCGATGGTCTTCGTGGGGCCCCTGCGGGTTGGAGGGCTGGCGTTGGCGACCGCCCTGTCCAGCTCGCTCAATGCCTGGCGCCTCCTGCGGAAGCTCGAGCTCCGCCTGCAGCGCCCGCTTGTGACTCCCCTCGTCGATCCGCTCATCCGGATGGGCGGGGCCGCCCTGCTGATGGGCCTGGTATGCTGGGCCTCGTGGACGGGGCTTGGGACGCACATGCCCTCGACGGCCAAGTTGCTGCTCGTCATCGTCGGGGGGATCATCAGCTATGGCGCAGGCTGCGCGGCGTTCCGCGTCGCCGAAATGTCCGCCACCGTGCAATGGCTCGGCAACGCCCTCGGCCTGCGTTTCTCCTAAACCGTCTCGCCGCGCTGCCTGACCAGCCCGGCGCCTATCTCTTTCTGGATGCCGGAGGGCAGGTCATCTACGTGGGCAAGGCCCTGAGTCTGCGCAAGCGGGTCACCTCGTACTTCCAACGGCCGACGCAGCTGCCGCCGCGAATCGCGCGGTTGGTCACGCAGATTGCGGATGTGCAGGTCCGCACGACCGCCTCGGAAGCCGAGGCGCTGCTTCTCGAAGCCACGCTGATCAAGGCCCACCGTCCGAAGTACAACGTGGCCTACCGGGATGATAAAAGTTATCCCCTCCTCAAGCTCACCAACGAGCCGTTTCCGCGGTTGCTCCTGACGCGGCGGAACATATCCGACGGCGCGCGCTACTTCGGGCCGTATACCGATGCCGCGCTGCTGCGTCGGGCCCTGCAGTTTCTGCGCCGCGTCTTTCCCCTGCGAACCTGCCGCACGTTTCCCAAGACGCCGTGCCTGGAATACCACATCGGCCAGTGCTTAGCCCCCTGCGCCGGCTATATAGAGGAAGCCGCCTACCGGCGGATCGTCCAGGATCTCCTGGCGTTTCTGGAGGGCAAACGTGACGGGCTCCTGCGTGACCTCTCCAGGCGGATGACGCAGGCGGCCCGCGACCGGCGCTTCGAGGAAGCCGCCCGCATTCGCGACCAGATCCAGGCGCTGACCTCCGTGATTGTCGCGAAGGAAAAGAGCGCGCAGGCGGGACCCCTCGAACAGCTGCAGCTGGCGCTGAAGTTGCCCGCGGTCCCCCGTCGCATCGAAGCCTTTGACTTGTCCAACATCGCTGGCGCCTTCGCGGTCGGCTCGATGGTCACGTTTCTCGATGGGAAACCCTTCAAGGACCACTATCGGCGCTTCCGGATTGAAACCGTGCACGGCATCGACGACTATGCGATGATGCAGGAGGTCATCAGGCGCCGCTACGGCGGCTCGCTGGCGACGGAGCTGCCGTGGCCTGACCTGATTCTGGTGGACGGCGGCCGGGGTCAGCTGAATGCGGCGTTGACGGCTCTGCAGGCTGTGGGCCGCGTCATCCCCGTCGTCGGGCTGGCGAAGCAATTTGAACGGCTGTTCGTGCCCCAGACGCGTGATCCCATCGTGCTGCTGCCGACCTCGCCGGTCTTGCATCTGGTGCAGCATCTCCGCGATGAAGCGCACCGGGTCGCCGTGACCTACCATCGCCGCATACGGGGACGGGCGATCGCTCGCTCCGAGCTCGATCAGATTTCCGGCATCGGTCCCAAGCGCAAGGCGGCACTGTTATCGCGCTTCGGGTCCGTCCGCCGTCTGCGTCAGGCGGAGCCCGCAGCGGTCGCCAAGGCGGCTCGGATCAGTCGGCACCAGGCCGAGCGGCTCCTCCAGCGTCTCGCCAGCCCCCTATCGGCATGAGCGCCAAGACCCGACGACGACCGCCCACCGCCTTTGAGCGGCGCGTCTACGCCGTTGTCAGGCGCATCCGGCGAGGCCAGGTGCGGTCCTATCGGTGGGTCGCGGAGCAACTGGGCAACCCGAAGGCGGCGCGGGCGGTGGGGCAAGCCCTCACGCGCAACCCCGATCCTGAACGGACGCCTTGCCACCGCGTGGTCAACGCGGACGGCTCGCTGGGCGGCTATGCGTGGGGTCCTCAACGCAAGCGTCGGCGGCTCTCCCAGGAGCGTGCGCAGGGGTGGTCCACACGCCTGCGACGCTACAGCCGGGCCCGCCCGTCGGCTGCCGTGGCGGGAAGGGTCAGTCGATGGTGTGCCGTATCAGGTATACTTGAGCCGATACGTCCGCATGTTGTTCGTACGACCCATGGAAGACACCGATTCCTCTAGCACACATGGGACAAGGATGCCCAAGCGGCGGCAAAGCCCGTTGACGGTGTCGCTGAAGGATCAGCGACTCGCCAAAAAGGTGGAGCTGGTGTTTGGGTTCATGTCGTTTATCCCCTTGTTGTTGATCGTGATGGCGTTTTTCACCTTCGTCTTTCCGCACGTGCACGATTCCTCCATCCAAGACATCCTCCGGTGGCTCCTCATGGGCATCATCGCCTCAATCTTCGTGGGCTATGTGGTCTTGAAGCGGACGGTCGGGTCCGTCATGGGACTGGTCCAGCAGGCGCGGACCGTCACCCAACAGCAGTTCGGGGAGTCGGTCGACGGGGTTGGCGGGGATGAGATCGTCGAGCTCGCCCGCACCTTCAACCGGGTGACCCACGAGCTCGAAGGCAAGATTCAGGAGCTGGAATCTTCGCGCGCCCTCCTCAAACGGCTGCTGGCGCGGATCGGGAGCGCCATCGTGTCGTACCAGGGGATTGACAGCTTGTTGGGCCTCATCATGGAGAATGCCACGGTGGCCCTCGGCGCCCAGATGGGCAGCCTCATGCTGGTCGACGAGCCGGCGCAGGAACTGGAACCCAAAGCGACATGGTCCGTGAGCGGGCAGCCGGTCACCGCGACACGGATGAGACTGGGCGAGGGAATCTCCGGCCGGGTGGCCAAGGAAAAACGTCCGATGCGGACCGCGGGCTCCGCGGCGGCGCTGGGTCTGTGTCGCCCAGAGGGCCGCGAGGACCATGCAGCGTCGGTGCTGTGCGTCCCCCTCAACCTTCAGGAGCGCACCCTCGGGGTGATCGCGGTGCTGCGGGACGGCGTCGCCAAGCCGTTTACCGAAGACGATGAAGTCGTACTGGCGAACATCAGCTCCCAGGTGGCGGTGGCCATCGAGAACTACCGCCTGAACCTTGATATCGAGCGGACGTACCTGGAGACGGTGATGGCGCTGGCGCTGGCGGTTGAAGCGAAAGACGCCTACAGCGCCGGCCATTCAAAACGGGTCAGCTTTTACTCGACGACCATCGCCGACGCGATGCACGCGGACGAGGACACCAAGAAAATCCTGAAGGACGCCGGGCTCCTGCACGATGTCGGCAAGATCGGCATCAAGGACGACGTGCTGCAGAAGGCGGAGCGGCTGACGCCGGAAGAACTGGAGCTGATGCGACAGCACCCGGTGATCGGGGAGGCCATCCTGAAGCCCCTGCGCTCGCTCGGCAGGGTTGCCGAAGTCGTGCGCCATCACCACGAGGCCTACGACGGCTCCGGCTATCCGAGCGGACTCAAAGGCGCGCATATCCCCTTTGCGGTGCGGATCCTCACCGTCGCCGACACCTACGACGCCATGGTCACCGACCGGCCCTACCGCAAGCGCCTGACGCTGCAGCAAGCCGTGGAGGAGCTGCGCAACGGCGCCGGCAAACAATTCGATCCCGCCGTGGTCGAAGCCTTCCTGAAGCTGTTGGAAGAGAAAGCCGAACGCTTCGCAGAGCACAGCCGCAACGGCTGAGCTTGCCTCGACGGGTACTGTCCACGTTGCCCTGTCTACACCACAGAACCACAGAACGTCCACAGAGGCACAGAGCGTTTCCCATCTGAAATTGCTCTGTGGCTCTGTGTGGCTTCTGTGCCATCTGTGGTGTCGAAGAGGAAATTAAGACACTACCCCGCGACGCCTGTCGTTGTCATCCCGCTCCTTCCGTGTTAGACTACCCTCACGCTCTATTCTCTCGTCATCCCTAACAGAAGGACGCGTGGCCGATGATGCGCGAAGAGCTCCAACATCGTGCGCAGCACCTCCGGGCCCGGTGGGAAAACATCCGGAGGTATCTTTGACCTTGATGAGCTGGCCGCCCGGGTCGCCGAGATCGAACAGGCCATGGCCGATCCCCAGTTTTGGAACGACCAGACCAGCGCCCAGCGCACCATCCAGACCCTCAAGGCCCTGAAAGCCCGCCAGGCGCCCATCCTCGCCTTTCAGCAGGGTCTGCGCGACGCGGACGAGCTGCTGGCGCTCGTTGACCCCACCGAATCCGCTTCCCTCGATCAACTGGCCCGCGATCTGACCACCCTGGAGCAACAGCTGGAGGCTGTCGAGCTGCAGCGGCTGTTGGGCGGGGAGCAGGACGCCCGCGACGCCATCGTGTCCATCCATTCCGGGGCGGGTGGCACGGAATCCTGCGATTGGGCGCAGATGCTGTTGCGGATGTACCGCCAGTGGGCCGACGAGCGGGGTTATACGACGGAACTCATTGATCTGCTGCCCGGTGAAGAGGCCGGCGTGAAGAACGCGACCATGATCGTGAAGGGCCCCTATGCGTACGGCTACTTGAAAGCCGAGGAAGGGGTGCATCGGTTGGTGCGCATCTCCCCGTTCGACGCGAACAAACGCCGGCACACCTCCTTCGCCTCCGTCGATGTGATCCCTGAGGTCGACGAGGAGGTTCCAATCGAGATCAATCCCGCCGACCTGCGCATCGACGTGTACCGTTCCAGCGGCAAAGGCGGCCAGTCGGTGAACACGACCGATTCGGCCGTGCGGATCACCCACCTGCCGACCGGCTTGGTCGTGCAGTGCCAGGATGAACGCTCGCAATTGCAGAACAAGACCAAGGCCATGCAGGTCTTGAAATCGCGGCTCTATGAACTGGAGCAACGCAAGCGGGAAGAGGCGCTGGAAAAAGACTACCAGGCGAAGCAGAAAATCGAATGGGGGTCTCAGATTCGTTCCTACGTGCTGCACCCCTACACGATGGTGAAGGACCACCGGACCGAGTACGAGACCGGCAACGCCCCGGCCGTCCTCGACGGCAAACTCGATCCGTTCATCGAAGCATATCTGAAGTGGCGCACGAAAACCAGCAGTAAGCAGTAAGCTCGTCAGCAGTAGACCCATCTACGGCAACAGGGAACGTTAGGAAGATGCAAGGGAACATATTAATGGTGGAATTGTTACTGCCTACTGCCGACGAGCCGACGAGCCGACGAGCCAACGCATGGTGAAGTGGCTGATCCAGAAACTCATGGGGACGCAAAACGCGCGGGCGCTGAAACGGTTCTGGCCGGCCGTCGAGCAGGTCAACCGGCTGGAGCCCGAGACCCAGCGGCTGTCCGACGCCGAGCTGCGGGCCAAAACCGACGAGTTCCGGGCGCGCCTGCGCCAGCCGCTGGCCGACACGCCGCTCACCGCGTCCAACACCGCGGAGTGGTACGAGCTGAATCCCGACGAGCGGCAGCAGCTGAAGAAAAAGCGGCGCGCCATCCAGCAGCGCGCCCTCGACGCGTTGCTGCCCGAGGCCTTTGCGGTGGTCCGGGAAGCGGCCCGCCGGACCGTGAACATGCGCCACTTCGACGTGCAGGTGCTGGGCGGCATCGCGTTGCATGAGGGCACGATCGCCGAGATGGCGACGGGGGAAGGCAAGACGCTGGTGGCGACACTGGCCGCTTACCTCAACGCGCTGACCGGGCGCGGCGTGCACATCGTCACCGTTAACGACTACCTCGCGCGTCGCGATGCCCGCTGGATGGGACCCATCTACCATGCGCTGGGGCTGTCCGTCGGCGTCATCCAGGGCGTCGACCCGGCCGAGCGGCGCCTGGGCGAGGAATCCCTTTCCTTTCTCTACGACCCCGCGTTCACCCAGACGGCCGAGCGTTTCCTCCAGCTGCAGCCGGTGAGCCGGCGGGAGGCCTACGCGGCGGACATCACCTACGGGCAGAACAACGAATTCGGCTTCGACTACCTGCGCGACAACATGCGCCACCGTCTGGAGGATTTGGTGCAGGGCGAATTCCACTACGCGATCGTGGACGAGGTGGACAGCATCCTCATCGATGAGGCCCGGACCCCCCTCATCATCTCGGGACCTGCGGAAGAGTCCACGGACCTGTACTACCGCCTCGATAAGGTCGTCGGGCAGCTGCAGAAGGACGCCCATTTCGAGGTGGACGAGAAGCAGCGCACCGTCGCGCTGAATGAGGACGGGATCAAGCGCTGTGAAGACCTCCTCGGGGTGGACAACCTCTATGATGAACTGAACATGCGCTTAGTGCATCACATCAACCAGGCTCTCCGGGCTCATGTGCTGTTCAAGCGGGATGTCGACTACATGGTCAAGGATGGGG
>OBEQ011639854.1_pt1 | contig 12016 bp, 12 predicted proteins | sample 1670901 | NCBI WGS metagenome assembly OBEQ01 (sample SAMEA104232315, study PRJEB22302) | groundwater metagenome | biome: forest; feature: aquifer; material: groundwater | place: USA | collected 2011-08-07 | depth 5.4 m | reverse complement strand
ATAAAAAAAGCTGATGTTTGCCATGCTGGACGCAAAATTGCCGCCGCCGAAGCCGCATAACAGGGCCAATACCACCATTAACACATAAGGCGTCTCAGGATTTTGCACCGCAAAACCTATCCATAAGGACGGCAGCAGTAACGAAGCGGTACTGATCGTCGTCCAACGGCGGCCGCCAAAAATCGGTACCATGAATGAATAGAAAATACGTAAAGTAGCCCCCGATAAACCCGGCAAGGCAGCCAACCAGAACAGTTCGTTAGTGGTGTATTTAAAGCCGATGCTGGGCAGGTTAATAACCACGACACTCCATACCATCCAGACCGCAAAAGCCAGCAACAACGCGGGGATACTGATCCACAGATTACGGGTTGCAATACGCTTACCGGTCGTTTCCCAAAAGCCTTTATCTTCAGGGTTCCAATCGGTGAGCACCAAGGTTGAAGGATGACTCAATTCCGGCAAATCAGTTGAAACCCTGGCCAATTCAGGTACGACGCGACGTTCCATCCTGACAATCGAAAAATGCATCCAAGTCAGCGCAACGGTCATCAATACGAACAGCAGCATGAAGCAGCTGCTCCAGATACCGGTTAAATCATTCAACATACCAAAGGTCAGCGGCAGCAAGAACCCACCCAGACCGCCGACCATGCCTACCGCGCCCCCGACAGCGCCGACGTTATCGGGATAATAAACGGGGATATGTTTGTACACCGCAGCTTTGCCGAATGACATGAACAGACCCAGCACGGCGACCAAGAAGATAAAGCCCATCGGCTGAATCGCCAGACTAAAGGCAATATCGCCCTTGCTGCCGTGAACGATGTAATCGGTAGGCGGATAGGATAGGAAGAATGTGCAGACGCTGGCAACAATAAAGGTCCAGTACATCAATAAGCGCGCGCCATAGCGGTCGGACAACCAGCCGCCCAACGCACGAAACAGGCTGGCGAAAATGGAATAGGCCGCGGCCAGCATGCCCGCCGACTTAATATCGAAACCGTAAGCGCCGACCAGATAGCGCGGCAACCACAACGCCAACGCAACAAAAGCGCCGAATACGCAAAAGTAATAAAGCGAAAACCGCCAAACCCGCATATCCTTCAGAGGTTCCAGTTGTTTTAAAAATGACTCAGGTTTAATGTTGGAGTTGCGCCGCTGTTTAAGCATCGGCTCATCATCGGTAACAAACCAGAAAATCGCCGCCATCATCAGCAGACCTGCCGCCCAGATTTGCGCTACCGCATGCCAGCCAAATGCAACCATTACAAAAGGCGCGATAAATTTGGTCACCGCAGCTCCGACGTTGCCGAGTCCGAAAATGCCTAACGCCGTGCCTTGTCTTTCTTTTGGAAACCAACGCGAAACATAAGCGATACCTACGGCGAACGAACCGCCGGCCACGCCGATACCGAGCGCCGTCACTAGAAACATCGTATAGGTTTCAACGATAGTCAGCAGCAAAGTGGCAATAGCCGCAGTCACCATCACCCATGCATAAACGATACGTCCGCCGTACTGGTCGCTCCAGATGCCCAGCATCAGCCGGATTAACGACCCTGAAAGTATCGGCGTACCGACCAGCAAGCCGAATTCGGTCTCGCTTAACTGCAAGTCTTTCTGAATTTGCAAACCGATGATGGAAAAGATAGTCCACACCGCAAAGCAGGCGGTGAATGCCACCGTGCTCGCGGTAAGAGCGTGTTTTTGTTGGGAGGAATTAATGTCAGACACGGTATTTCATCCTTTTATTTTTATTATAGCCCATACATTAACATAGAACGCATGACAGTTAACACCTTATTAAAGGCGGCAGGCAACGCACCAAATTCGATGACGACCGCTTTATCGGCAACGTGGGCTGGCGTCAGCTGGAAACAACATTTGATTCGGTGTTGATTACCAATCAATCGCTTAAAGGCCTGACCGTTAATGTCGGCTATATCGGTAATGTACAAACATTCACTTCCACGACTGAGAACATCAATGCGCCGATACTCAATGCAAACTATAAGCTAGGCGATTACGGCAACCTGATCGGTTACGGCTATTGGCTCGACTATACCGAGCTGGAAAATTATCAAAAATCGAGCCAGACTTACGGCCTGCGCTTTATTAATAGCGACAAACCGAAAAAATTTTATGATCACTACAGCCTGCTTTACACGGCCGAATGGAGCTATCAAGAAGATTACCAACATTCCCCCACTCGCTATCAGGCACACTGTTTCTAACGCGATCCGGATTTACAAGGGCTCTGTTTGAGCAGTTGAGCCACGGATGAACACGGATTTACGCAGATGGGCAATGGCTTACATCAACGCCTTACATACAGCACCAGCGTCCCATAACCTTAATGTTTATGTGATCTCGCCTGTTCAAATCCGTGTCTAATTAAGATTCTTAGGTTGACGTAACAAATTCAGTCGCGTTACTTCACCCCCCAAAATCATATACCCCGACTTAAGACCAAAGTTTATATCCCCTCCCCCCAACTTATAGAATACTTCGCGCCTCTTATCTTTTCAGGTAGAATAGTGCTAGTTTAAATCAAGCAAAAAATCAATTATGCCTGTAGACAGTTCAATAAAAAAACTTTTGATCGTCGATGATAGCAAGGTATCGAGAATGTTAATCCGCACGCATGTCCTTGCCAAACATCCGGATTGGGTCATTTCTGAAGCGATTTGCGGCGAAGATGCTATTGCACTTGTCGATAATGACCTTCCTGATTACTGCACCATGGATATTAATATGCCGGGCCTTTCGGGCACCGACGCAGCCGAGCAAATTCTGTCCAAGTATCCCTCAATAAAAGTAGTTATTTTTTCGGCCAATATTCAAGAAACCCACCAAAACCGCGCCCGCTCACTTGGAACCATTTTGGTTGCAAAACCGGTTACTGAAAAATCAATTGCCCTGACGCTGAACTATTTTACAAATTGACAATGAACAATCTCAGTGACCTTCATCTTGATGCCTTGGCAGAAGTATTTAGCATTGGCGCAGGTCGCGCCGCATTAAGCTTGAGCGAGATTGTCAATGATGAAGTGCGTATTTCCGTACCCTCTATACAAGTCATTAATTCTGAAGACATCAATTCAACAACATTGCCGCTAAATAACGGACGATTCGGCGCGGTAAATCAGTACTTTCGCGGGCCGTTTAATGCCGAGGCGGTACTTCTATTTACCGAAGATCAGGCATTAAAAATTGTCAGCGATATGATGGGTTCGCAAATGAGTATCGACGAACTTGCAGAATTTGAGCACGAAGCCATGTGTGAGTTAGGCAACATCATTTTAAACGCTTGCCTATCCGCGATGGCCGACGTATTCAGTTTTACCTTGGAAAGTTCCCTACCCGCTTACGCAGTAGCCTCAGCCGATGAGATATTACTTCGGCTCAAGAAAAACTCCAATCAACCTTTTGTCATGATATTGCATATCGACCTTGCCATCGAAAAACGGCACGCGGCAGGTAGTCTGGTGTTCCTGTTGAGTTCCGCATCGTTGGCCAATCTGGTTATCCATATCGATCAATTTCTTGGCCGTATTTCATGAACAAAATCCCGGCAACTGCCCCAGGCGCAACCCTATCTTCCGACCTGACTTCCATGAATGTAGCCAATGCCCCAAAACCGGCGGGAGCGGCCACGACCATGCAGCCAAAGGCCAAGCATTTCGATATGGAAGATATATCCAATGCGCTTAACCTTGGTGTATGTGTTGTCGACGCCGGCTGCAAGGTGTTGCTCTGGAATAACTGGATTGCCAAGCATAGCAACATTAAAGAAGCCGACGCCCTTAATCGGCAGCTTGATCAGGTGTTTTCAGAACCGGTGTCGCCCGCATTCCTGACCGCACTCAAAAACACCTTGACCTATCGGCTACCTGTGGTTTTGTCCACGGCCCTGCACCGCACGCCATTACCGCTGTATAATTCATCCGAGACTAATCGGCAGCAGTCCAGGATGTACCAATCAATCACCATCACCCCGATTCGGTCGCAACTTAATGAATCGTGCTGCCTTATTCAAGTTACGGATTCCAGCACTTCAATCAAGCGCGAGAAAATGCTGCGTTCTCATTCGGAAATCCTGAAAAAAGAAGCAACAACGGACAGTTTGACCGATATCTGTAATCGCAGGTTCTTCGATGCCCATTACGAAATAGCCGTCGCCGAGGCAAAGAGACAAAAACATCCTTTATCCATTTTCATGATCGATATTGATTTCTTTAAACTTTACAACGATCACTACGGACACATAGCCGGCGATAATATAATCAAGCAAGTCGCCAGCGCACTAAAATCGCAACTCTCGCGCGCCACCGACATCATTGCGCGCTATGGCGGAGAAGAATTCGTTCTGGTAATGCCGCATTTATCTCAGCAAGTTGCCGAACAATTTGCTGAAAAATTGAGAAGGGCCGTTTTTAACCTGGCAATACCGCATATAAAATCCCACATATTCAATCAGGTGACAATTAGCGTCGGTCTTTGCACCGGCGTTCCTGAAAACGGTGATAATCTGTTAAACAAAGCGGACACCGCTCTCTATCAAGCCAAACAAAAAGGCCGCAACCAGTGCATTTTTCTTCCGCTTGGCGAAGCCGAAGAATATCTGCAACAATAGTAGACAGGGGCAGGCACAAGCCCAGCCCCTACAACATCCGACTAAAACCCCAGTTAAATTTTATTCAGCCTTATCGTATGAAATTAAAACCATCCGCTATCACCTTGGCGTTAAGCCTTGCTCTCTTCCCTGCTCCGCGGCAGGCCGTTGAAATCACCAAAATCGAATTGCCCGACATGGGCGATTCTTCCGGCGCCCTGATCACGCCCGCCGAAGAAAAAGAGTTTGGCGAAGCCTTTTTCCGCAGTCTGCATTCGCAAATTTCCATTAATCAGGATGCCGAAATTCAGCAATATATTCAGACTATCGGCGAAAAACTGGTGATTAATAGCGACGCGCCAAGCAACCCGTTCCATTTTTTTGTGGTTCTGGAAAAAGACATTAACGCTTTCGCCGGACCTGGCGGCTATATCGGGGTAAATTCCGGATTAATTTTAATGACCGAGGCCGAAAGCGAGTTAGCATCGGTTATGGCGCACGAAATTGCCCACGTTACCCAGCGCCATTTATACCGCGCTTACGAGGCATCGAGCCGGTTATCGATCCCTACTGCCGCAGCGACCTTGGCCGCTATTTTATTAGGCACGCAATCGCCCGCTCTTGGGCAAGCCGCCATCGTGGCTATTCAGGCCGGTAACGTGCAGTTTCAAATTGATTTTACCCGTGAAAACGAGGCGGAGGCCGATCGCGTCGGCATGCAAACCTTGGCTGGCTCCCAATTCGACCCGCGCAGCATGCCCACTTTCTTCGAACGCCTGCAACAATCCAGCCGCTATTATGGACAGAATGTCCCTGAATTTCTAAGAACCCACCCGGTTACTTCATCGCGTATTTCCGATACCCGCGGCCGCGCTGAAACTTATCCCTATAAGCAATACCCTGACTCGCTCGGCTACCAGTTAACCAAGGCAAAAATTCGGGTGTTAACTAGCGCTGACCAGGCTGAGTCGCTTAAATATTTTCAATCCCAATCAACTCAAGGCACGACCGAACAACGTGTTGTTGCCCGCTACGGGCTTGGGTTATGCGCGCTTAATTCGCAAAAATTCAATGACGCGGAAGCCATTTTTCAACAATTGATCAAAGAATATCCGAACCAGCCGCAATATGTCACCGCACTGGCTCGCACTGCGCTGGAATCTAAAAATTACAGCGTCGCGCTTGCCCGCTATAAAAAACTGAGCGAGCAATTTCCGGATAACGAAGCCATTAAGCTTGAATACGTTACCTCCTTACTAAAAGCAGGTAACGCCGAGCAGGCGAAGAAAATCTTATTTCAGTTAAAGCCTAAAACCCAGCAGCAACCGGTATATTCTCAACTATTGGCGCAAGTTTATAGCGACCTGAATCAACCCGCCGAATCGCATCGTTATCTTGCCGAATACTACTATGCGACAGGGCAAACCAAAGACGCCATCCTGCAAATAAAACTGGCTCAGAAATCGAAAGGGCTTAATTTCCAGCTGTCGTCCATTCTTAATGAACGGCTCAATTTCTTCGTCAACGAGGAAGAAGAAGCCAGACGCAGCCGATAAAAGCCTGAACCTTAGCTGAACAGAAGGGCAACGGCTGCCTGCCATTTTGTTTATCAGAAACATCTAAAATTCCGCAACAGCCTGTATTTATTACGCATTTATACGATGATTATATTTTTCCCGATAAACCCCATTTTTAAATAGACAAGCGGGGAGCATTTGAATAAAATTCGCCCCGGTTTGAAGGAGTAAGCCCGGTTTAATGACCGACTAAGAGGGGGAATTTAGTCTTCTAGACTAGCTGATAATAATAATAAAATAAGTGACACTGCTTGGGTCAAGTTGTAACAAATAGAACAACTCAATAATAATAATAACAGCACTCAACACGCCCGCTTTATGCGGGCTTTTTATTGCCTGAAAGAATGTAGATACCATAGCATTCTGAAGAGTCTTGGCGCGTCACCTAATAAACTCATATTCGCTCTGCACTTTTTTGTTTGCTTCAATTTCGGTAGCGCTAAACATGCAATGCTGTTTGGAGCCCACTTTATTGAGCTGTAGCTACCCAGTACTATTAAATACAATGGAACGCAACTCGACTGTTGCAACCGATACTGGCAGCAGATTGTTTTTTATCACTTTACCCGTAAGGTTACTATAAATGCCTATATCGCTCGCCGTTCTTGAAAATGTGATTCGTGAAGCCGGATCAATTGCCATGACTCATTTTAAAGATCTAAAAAATTTAGAAGTCATAAAAAAAAGCCCCCGCGACCTAGTCACCGATGCCGACGTCGCAGTCGAAGCTTTTTTACAGGAAGCCCTTGCCAAACACTATCCGCAATTCGGCTTTTGGGGCGAAGAGAGCGGCCAAAACGCAAATCAATCCAGCCGCTGGATTGTCGATCCGATTGATGGAACTCACTCATTTTCAAGAGGCCAGTACTTTTGGGGCATCAGTGTCGCCCTGGAGATTGATCAGGAGCTTATCTTCGGCGCAGTCTATGCGCCCGCACTGGACGATTACTATGCCGCCGAGAAAGGCAAAGGAGCCTGGAAAAACAGCCAAGCTATTACCGTTTCCAATGAAAGCAATCTTGCTGATGCGATGGTCGCAACCGGATTCGCCTGCTTACGCTCTTACTTAAAAGAAAACAATCTCCAACGCTTCTGCCGGATCGCTGAAATAACAACCGGCCAACGCCGTTTTGGATCGGCGGCAATAGATTTATGCCTGGTTGCGGACGGTCAAGTCGATGCTTTTTGGGAACAGGAGCTAAACCTGTATGACGTTGCCGCCGGCGCATTAATTGCCAGCGAGGCAGGTGCGACAGTTACAGATTTTCAAGGGAACGACGGACTCTTTCCGAAAAATATCCTGGTAACCAACGGAAAGATTCTTAATCAGATACTTCCGTTGATGTAATCAACCGGCCATAGCCTTCATCAAACGGCACATAAAAACCATCCAAGCCATTGGAAGCCAGATGGCTTTTATGTGCAACGCTTTGACTGATCATGCGTTGCGCGCCTAAGCTGAAAATACAGTACTTTTTTGTTTTATGGCTGCAGAAGAAATTCAGCCAATGACTTCGCTGGAGATAAAACCCCGGATTGCTCCGTTTTTTTGCAGATAGCTGTTGCCCCAAGCAAGCAAGCCTTTTTATAGGCTTGCATGGCACCAGTTGAATCGTTAAGACCCTCCAAAGCCTTCGCTTTACCTATATAGAGTTGCGCTTTATTCGGCTTCAATTCAATAGCTTTATTAATATCGTTCAGGGCTAGAAGATATTGTCGAATTTCCAGATAAGCAAAGGCGCGATTGTTATAAGCATAAACATCGTAGTCGCTTTTTATCCTGATGGCCTTGCTTAAATCTTCTATTGCTTCGTCATAGTGTTTTATCTTGGTTAATTCTGTGCCTCGGTTATAGAAAATTCTATGTACGCCAAGGCGGTTTTCGTCAGAACTTTCGATCAGTCGGGCAGCATCATCCCAGAGTAGCAGAGAGTGGGAAAAGGTGGTCAGGCGCAGCCAAGATAAAGGCATCATAAACAGCGCAACGAAACTCAATGTGATGACCGCCTGTCTTGCACTGAGTTTTTGACACAAAAACGGCAAAGCGGCAAAAGCGCCAGCCATCCACAGATAACTGCGGTAAAGCACAAAAGACTCTTGAATTCTAACCGTTGAAAGCTCAGTGGCGAATAATAGCCAAGGACAAAGTAGAGCAAAGCCCAGCAAGCCTTTTATACCCTTTTGCAATAACAGGCGAGTTGCAAGAACCGGGTAAAGAATAAAACCGAGCAAACCGGCAGTTTCCGGCCACGACCACAGACTCCGCGCAAAAACCTGAGGCATATCGACAGACATCCATGCAGGACTTGGCGCAATCCATACCCATAGATACTTAAAAAACAGGAAGCTCTGCGTCAATATCGACAAGGGATAGACCAGACGTTCGTTAAAATCCGGCCCCAGCAAGGACATAAAATTTGCAGCTATTGGCTCATAAGCCTGTCCCAATATATGGCTTGATTTGACCTGGAACACTACAAACCCGCCAATTAAGCCATAGAGCACGAAGGTTAGCCATATCAGCATCAACCGCTGCCGATTGGACTGGTTGTTGACCAACAAAAGCAGCACTATCGTTAGCGCTGGCGCCATGATTGCATGTTCTTTAGAGAACACAGCCAAAAAATAGGTGGCCGCAGAAGCCAGCAACCAACGGTGGTTTTCTCTAATCAAACCTTCCAGGAACAAACGCCAGGTTAATAACGCAAACAATGTTGCCATCAGAGTGGAACGCTGGACTAAATAGGCGGCGGCATAAACGGAGGCTGGATGCAATGCAAAGATCAATGCGCCAAAAAAGGCCAGCCAGTGTGGCGACAGAGTCTCGTTATTCTCGGGAAGAATCCGTTCAAACAGCCGGCGCAAGAAAAAAAACAGGGTGACGGTCGTGGCAAGATGCAACGCTAGGTTACCCAAACGAAACCAGATCAGGTCCAAACCAAGCAGCGCCCGAGTCCACTCAAAGGTCGCATAAGGTAACCAGCGCAAATCAAAACTGAATATCTTGCCCAAATATTGTTCATGCACCGAACCATCGAAAAAATAAATGTCGTCAAAGACTACGGGATTCCAAAGAAATTGCCCATAAAGAAGCGTGACCGGTAAACATAAAGCAAGTAAGGAAAAAATTGTTCTCATAGCGTTACCTTGTTTCAATCCAGTGTGTTAGCGCATACATGGGGAAGAAATTGAAAAGTGTAAAAATCCGTACAAACTACCGCTCCATAAAATTAAGATGCTTTTTGCATCGAAAGTCCTCCATCAATTGATCCATTAATCAAAAAACAACAGGCAAAAAAAACCGCCCAACCTTAGCAAGATTGGACGGCTGCCTCCCCCTGTCACACGAAGATGATGGAAGGTTGTTAATTAGGATAGGAAATTAGCAATAACCGGCCGCTCCGCATGTACCACTCTTTGCCCAGTCTATTAAGTTACCACCTGTTCCCGGCGCTGTAGCAGTAAGAATATAAGTATAGGCCGTGGTAGAATCTACACCAGTAGCACCTGTATTGCTTGTAGCAGTAATCACAGCCGCAGTAGCAGTGTTACCTGATACCTGCACAGAAGCAACATACTTACCGTTGCTTGTAACGTTTGCAACACCATTACTACCATTAGTGCAATTGAGGAGTGAACCTTGATCTTGGTAACAAGATTCAATAGCAAGCTTCATAGGAGAGGTAGCCTGCACAACTTCAGAAAATTTGGCTTTTTTCGTATAGGTTTGATAAGAAGGAATCGCAATCGATGCCAAAATACCAATGATCGCCACAACGATCATTAATTCGATTAAGGTAAAACCTTGTTGTGATTTTTTCATTGATAGTGAGTTCATCAGTTAATCCTCTTAAAGTTAAAAATAAACAGCAATTAAGCATAAGCAGAAGTTATGCCAAGTTCCCCGCCAACTCATATTCAGCTCCTTATCACTGCCCTATGTCTCTTATAGATCAGATAAATAGCTTTACCCAGGCGAACATAAACCATGTTAATAATCCACCGACAATGTAATTCGAAAAACCAACCTGATAGAAATGCCTGCCCAAAAACGTTGTCATGATAAAATGCCGGTCAAAAAAGCCTGCCACGACAAAATGCCGATCAAAAAGCCCTGCCAACACATTGCACTCATTTTGAACTTAGGGATGTAACATGCCGCACATCAGCCTACAAGCCGCTACAACGCTAACCGACTGGAGCGAACGCACCATTCGCCGCCGTCTCGCCGACGGCACCCTACAGAGCGCTACCGATAATGAAGCCCATCACAAAACCATGATCTGTTTCGATTCGATCAAACACAATCTTTGCATCAGTCTTGGACCCGATGATGTTGAGCTTATTAAAAGCGCGGACTCAGGAGATGCAAAAGCACAAAATGACTTGGCGCTACTTTTCTTGGAACACAATAAGCTGAAAAGCGCCATTTATTGGCTGGAATTGGCGGCCAAGCAAAATCTTACCGATGCGATGCACTTGCTTGGGCGTTGTTATTTGGAGGGTAACGGCTTACCTAAAGACGATAGTCTTGCCATTATGTGGATTGCCAAAGCAGCTTCGTTGGGCCATCCGATAGCGCTTGCGCAAATTCAGTCGATACGCCTGACTTAAAAGTTGCGTAGCACCATGAGCAGTCTAAACAGCAAGTCAATCATTGCAAATTGATTCCGTAATGCCTCATCCACGCTATTCGATGAATAGTCACAAAATAAAGATTACACAATGCAACAGACTATATGTTGCTGTAGTATGCGCATGTCTATACAGCATCAACAGGATCCATACGATGACGACTCTAGCCAACACCACCAAGAAAGCAACCAACATTACCCTCTCGTCCGATGTATTGACCGAAGCGAAAGCGTTAGGAATCAACATTTCACAGTCTTGCGACCAATTCTTGCGCGAGCTGGTGCGTAATGAGCGCGAACGGCGCTGGCAGCAGGATCACGCCGATTTTATCGCCGCTTATAATCAAACTGTAACAGATGAAGGTTTGCCATTGGATTCATGGCGCTCGTTCTGACATGCCGCGTTTTGATGTCTATCGCAATAATGGCGAACATGCTGAAGTGACGCCGTATCTTCTGGATGTTCAAAGCGATTTGTTACAAGGACTGGAAACCCGCATCGTCGTACCGCTACGCAGACGCGATCGTTTTCCTGTTACCAACCTTCCTACTAAGTCTTACGCCGACGCTCGAGGTAGACGGTGTCGAATGCCTGCTGGAAACACCCAAACCAGCCTCTGTGCCGCTTCGTTTGTTGAAAACGCCAATCACATCCCTTGCATCCAAGCAGTTTGAAATTACTGCGGCACTGAATTTTCTGTTTCAAGGATTCTGAGATTTTGAATACCAAGCAACCGCCCGTTAAAACGGGCGGTTGCTTGGTAAAAGACTTTATTGCAACTTGGCCTTCAGCATTTTGTTCACTTCGCCGGGATTGGCCTTGCCCTGCATCTCCTTCATCACCTGCCCGACAAAAAAGCCGAAGACTTTATCTTTACCGCTACGGTATTGCTCAACCTGATCCTGATTGTCGGCAATGATTTTATCGATAATGGCTTCAATCGCGGCGGTATCGGTAATCTGTTTCAGGCGTTTGGCTTCGATAACCTCATCGGCTGTCGTGGTACCCTACCAGACTTCCTCGAACACCTGCTAGGCGATCTTGCCGGAAATGGTGTCGTCGCTGATGCGTTTTAACAAACCGGCCAGGCGTTCGTGACTGACCGGTGAGTCGGTAATGTCCAGATCGTCCTTGTTCAGCGCAGCTAAAAGGTCGCCGGTCACCCAGTTGGCGCACATTTTCGCTT
>OBEQ012873103.1_pt1 | contig 12018 bp, 9 predicted proteins | sample 1670901 | NCBI WGS metagenome assembly OBEQ01 (sample SAMEA104232315, study PRJEB22302) | groundwater metagenome | biome: forest; feature: aquifer; material: groundwater | place: USA | collected 2011-08-07 | depth 5.4 m | reverse complement strand
TTACACTTAAAATAATAATCATTACTCTTTCTATCTTCAATTCCAGTCAATTTAGTTCTACAAGTGTAAAGATCCTTACTATTTATTTGATACAATTGTAAATCACAACTCATTTTATTTTCCATTGTATCATATGCAGTATCTGTTCTACTCCATTTACACTCACTCGGTTCATTAGTATAAACTTCCAAATCTAATGAAGTTTGATTAAATCTAATAGGGCTTCCACTCTTCACACTTGTATCTTCAATTATTGGAGGAGTTGTATCTGGTCCTTTCTCAACGCAGAATTTAACAGAGAAAGCATCTTGGTTAAAATTACCATTTGCATCTCTACATCTCATAAATAAATTATAAGCTCCATCGTTTTGAAGTTCTGGAGAACTACCATTAAGAGCACTAGGTCCTGGAAGAGATAATCTCTCACTATGATTAGTATCAAACAAACTATTTCCTCCAACATAGAAACCCATATCATCAAACCCTCTAGTTAAATTATAATCTATCTTACATTGTGCAGGTTCATCTGTAACAAAATTAAATTCTAAAGGCGTAAATGCTTTAATACAACCTCCATTAGTTTGACTTATTATAACTCCTATTGCAGGCGGCCTAACTGCTGTATCAGGTTTAAAGATATGTCCATTACTTACAGATTTAAATTCTATCTTAGGAGAATTTACATCTCTTGGATTTTTCCAAATACATTTCTGTTGTGAAGTTCCAGCATTAACAATATCACATGCCTGTCCAAGACTCTTACAAGTATATTCACTACATGTTTCAAAAGTATTACATAATGTACAATCAGCTCCTCCTATAGGAGGTTGATAAGGCTTACATGAAAAATCAACTCTCTCTTTAGATTCTTTTTTATAAGTTAAAATAAATACCAATGCACCAACTCCAAATCCAATTCCAAATGATGCAATACCTATAGTTGGCCATATCAAACTAGCAATTGAATAAGCTAATGCTCCAGCTAAACCAGAAACAGTCCCCCATAATAATCCATCTTTTCCCCCTGCAACCGCTCCAATAGCTGCCCCTAGTCCAGCCCCGATAAGCAAATTAGTTGCAAGTTGTTGATTAAAAAAACCGTTAACTTTTGTCAAAGCAGCATTTGTGGGAGGCTCAACAGTTTCAGTATTAGATTTTAATTGACCTTCTAAAGGAGGCAATGTATCTGGTTTTGGATTCCATTCTCCAGTAGCGTGTCCTCCACTAGGAATAGGGGTGTTAGTTGATGTACCAGATTTTATAAGATTAGGATTTAACTGCGCATTAATTAAAACACTAAATCCAACCAGAGCAACAATTAAATTTAAAATTATAAAAATCGCTTTCAACTTAACTAATTGATTTTTTTTATTTCTCATCCTCTTTTATTTTTATCTTTTTTATTTATTTTGTTCCTGCTTTTGCTTTAATCGCAGATAATATCCCCTGTATTATTCTCTTATTACCATTAACTTTCCATTCGGCTCCGCCTGTTGTGAATTTTCCAGCAATATTTACATAAGCTCCACAATCTCCTAAAGCATTACAAGCATTGTTAATATTCGCTGGCCAATTATTATTTAAACATTCACAATTTTTTGTACATTTTTTTCCTGAAAGTAATCCTTTTTCATATGTAACTTCACAGAAAGAATTACCTATACTACAAATATTACTAGCATCTCCATTATCCCAAAATTTTAATCCAGGAGGTACAGTAGGAAGACAAGCTCCTCCACCTAATTTAAATCCAGCAATAGAGGCTCCACTATTAGTTTGCGTTTGTTGACTATTAGATCCTACACCTCCTCCGGTAGTTGTACTTGCTGCTGATGCTTGAACGGCAGTCACTCCATCTTGCCAATAACAATCTCTTTTATCCGTATTCAAACAATCATCTTTATTATCTTGAGCAACACAATCTTGCCATCTATTAATTCTACAAGCAGCCTCGGTAAAAGTTCCTTCATCGGTTTTTATATCATTTTGAAAACAATATTCATTTCTATAATCAGCACAAGCTTCTGTAGTTTCTTCTCCATTAATACAAATATGTCTAAAATATCTACTTCCTACCGGATCAGCTCCTTTTCCTACATTAGCCTGATCAACACACCAGCTTTCTCCATTTTTAAAGTTCTTTCCATTATCAGTATTATAACAATTCAAATCCTTACAAATATTATTTCCTAAATTTGCACTTCCTTTTCCACAAATACTTCCCTTAAAGTATTCACAATTACCACAACTCTTAGAATTAGCGTTTCCCTTATCGGCCCCAAATCCACAACTACTTGCCTTTGGAACTATTTTCTGCCAATAGCTTGGATCTTTACTATAAATTTTATTTGAATCATAAATATTAGCAGGATTTCCACAAGTATCTTTGAAATAAACTTCATCTTTTCCATTAGCACAAATTGTATCAGATGTTGGTCCGCAATTAGTTCCTAATTCATCAGCAGAACATAAGAAGTCTTTGAAAAAATCTCCTTTACTTGCATTTGTTCCTGTTGATTGAACTTTATCACATTCCGCTCTTGTTCCCATTTTACATGTTTTTACATTATCAGATTGGAAAACACAAGCTCCTTTATCTTGCCCATTAGCAATCGCAATACAGCTAACCTCATTAGTAATATCTGCTCTAAAATTAGTTTCTAATCCGAAATCCGAAGCTAATTTTTTACATCTTGTCAAAGTAACTAAGCTCGCCTGATCTCCCAAAACACAACAACCTAAACTACATTGTTTAACGTTACATTGCGCATCATCAACCCATGTTCCTTTTGAATCATCACAAACTCTTTGAGGAGTATTTTGAGAACACAATCCTTCACTAGTGTCTATACAACATCCAGGTTTACAAAAACTAGTGGCCTCACAACTAGTTGGAGTTTGTCTAAAATTAGAATTGCAAGTTGAATCTGGAGCATTTTGACACCATGCACCACTACTAGTTTTTTCACAACATACATTTTGTGAAGTAGAAGTTTGAGCAAAAACAAAATATATTGATAAAACTAATACTAATGCTATCAACAACAACTTTATTTTCTTTACCTCCATTATTTTCCTGTTACGCCTGAAGGAAGCACGGCACTCCTTTCAGCAAATATAAATCTCTCATTACTATCTTTATTTGTTATAATATAAATCTTTGTTCCATCGCCTTGTTTTTTCTTTTCAAGTTTTAATTTAGGATAGAACAGCATGTAATTAAGCACTTCACTATCGCCATAGCTAGCTTCAAAACTATTTATAGAACTAGCTATCATTATATTATTATAAAGATCAGAACCAACACTTGTTTTGATAGTCTTATACGTTTGTATAGCTTCTTTCTCAATTACAAGATTCAATAAAACTTCACTCATAACATTTCCTTGCTCTATTTTAACACTCAATTTCGGACTATCATAAGAAACTTTATTTCCATCTTTCTCCAAACTTGTTTTTAACTCAGATAAACAATCATTCATTTTTGGACTAACATAACTATTTATCTCATTTTCAATATGTTGTTTTAATAAAGGAACTTGATTAACACATTTCTTATAATATTCATTTGTATAACATAAATATCCAACCTTACTATCATTATACAAATAATAATTTTCAGGATTTATAGAACCGCCTTGTAAACTTATAATATTCATCCCTTCCTTAGTTCTATCTTGAATACATTTTTCAAATTGTTCTACTGGAGAACTAGGAGCAAACACCTGTTTTACTCTATTTGTTCCAACAAAAATCAAAAGCAAAACAACAACTATCATAATAGCAAGAATTATAAAAATAGTTATCTGTGAGCGTTTTGATTTTAGCAAAACATTATTATTCAAAAAATTAAAATGCAAATTATCTTTTATACTTACTGCCCTCTTTTCCATTACAGTTATATCGTATTTTTATATATTTAAACTTAATTAAACAAAATTTGCAAAATGTATTAATAATTGCTGATTAACAATCTGCGGTTTTCCATTAGAATCCGTATAATGAACAGAAGCAGATATAGATTCTTCCTTTTTATCCGTTGGAAATACAACATCATTACCCTCTGGGTTTAATACAATTGTATAATATTTTTCTCCTCCAAAAAGCGAAGAGAAAAATCCAGGTTTAATAACTTCTGCATATCTAATTTCCTTACCATCTTTTTTAGTTATTTTAACATCTGTAATTTTAAATATTTCAAATGGATCATTATACTCAAATAAAACTGTTTTAGGTATAATCCCCGATCCATCTAAATTATATTCCTGAACAGTTACACTATTACCATCGGTTTCTGTCTTTGGATAATGCGAATTATATGTTTTGAAAATTATTTTATTAGGATTTTCAACATTAGTGTATTGAGCTATTGTGCATGCATTATTATAACAAGCTCCATCACATTCAACTTTATATGAAGAGTATTTATCTGGATTACTAGCATCACAATAATATTCAATAAGCCCATGAGTATCAGGATTTCCAGCATCATTCTTAATAGTACATTTATCTATATGGTCTGGTGAAAAAGGTAAATACATAGGATAAGGTGGTCCACCAAAATGTTCGTCATCAATAATTACTTTATAGAGGTTAAGTATACCTCCTAAATATATATTGTCTCCACCATCTGTTTCTACACAAACCCTTACATCTCTCAAGTCTCGTTGAGAAACTGGTTCTAGCAGTTTATTCCTTGTACATGCACCCTTATTCTTATCACAATCGCATTTATACACATCTATTTGTTGTACATTACCATCACAATAATATTCTATTAAATAATTATCAGTTATACACTCATCCGCAGATTCTTTAAATACATCAGATTTATAAGATTCACCATAAAGATCTCTATTAGGATTGCGAAAAGTAAATGGTCCCGGAATTTCTGGACCCTTAAAAGTAACTGATCCTTGAACATATGGATCAGATCCTTTGATCTTTGGATTAGTTCCAGCATCATCGCCAGTTGTCACACAGGTCATCTTAATTGTAGTCTGAGCCATTACATTTAAAGTAATAAGACTTAAAACAATAACAAATACTAAAACTAACAACCACCTTTTTTTCATTAAATAATATTATTGATAATACTTAATAAAACTTATCAATCTTCAGTTTCAACTCTCGGAGCTAAAATAAATCCAAGCTCAATAAAAGGGGTATTATATTCCAACTTTAAGGGATAATTTGTTCCGAAATTAATTTTAACTTTATCTGTTATTTTAGTTGCTTTAATCATTTTATTCAAATATTCTATAGAATATTTTGAGCTCGCTTCTTGACTTGTTATATTTATTTCATCACTGCTAAATTCCGATTTAAAACTATTCAAAGAACCCTTCCCTTGAATAATAAATTTATCTGCTTGAGAGAAAAAAGAACATGAATCAGCGACTACTCCACAATCCTCTATTGCTTCTGAAAAGTCTGTAGATGACATTTCAATAACACTTGTAAATTCTAAATCAGGAATATTCTTTTCTTCAGCTTCTATTTCAATTAAAGAAAGATTAAATTCTCTCTTTACTTTATCTCTAATCTCCAATCTTAACATATTTTCTTCCCTAATCATAACTAGAACACTTCCAGCCTTTATTCTCCTTAATACCGCTTTTAAACTTTCCAAACTAACTCCTAATACTTCCTCTTTTCCTACTTCCAATTCAGAGAAAGCAGTATTTGGAAGTTTGAAAATAATCATTGCAACATTTGCCGGATCTATTGCAATTATTTGCATTCCATCTTTACTAACCCTAATTCTTACTTCTAGAACTAAATCAGATATAATCCCTATAATTTCAGAGAATAATTTAGGATGATCTAACTTTAATTGCATTTTCTCTTTTTCAATCTCCCTTTATTCATTATGATCCTAAAAATGTTTTTTACTTTTAAACATTGTTATGTTCTAAAATAGGTTATTTTTTAAAGATATAAAATATGCAATAACAAGAGGAAAATGGATTCTACTAATTTTAAGGAAGAGAGAATAAGAAACCTGACATTAGTATATTACTCAAGAGAAGACGTAAGAAAAGCTTTATTTGAATTCTCAAAAGATAGAGAATGTATTCCTAGATATTTTGAAGCTTTTGGAAAACGTCCAGATAACTTTCAATATGAATCAGATATATTAGAACAAGTCAAAAAAGGAGCAACTTCATTCCATTGTTCTGAAGAACTATGGGAAGATCCTCTAGAAATATCAACAAATATGAATCAAAAACAATTCAATGAAATAAGAAAAGGATGGGACTTACTTTTAGATATAGATTCTCCTTACTTAGAATACAGTAAAATTTACGCAGAAATTTTAATAGACATTCTAAAACTTCATAACGTAGAACATGTTGGAGTTAAATATTCCGGAAATAAAGGATTCCACATTATAATTCCTTGGAAAGCATTTCCTGAAGAAATTTATAATGAAAAGACAAAAAATATGTTCCCAGAATGGCCAAGAATTATCTGTCAATATTTAGGCAGCGTTATACGGACAAAGTTAGCTGAAAGAATTCTGCAAGATACTAATTTAAAACAAATAGCCGAAAGAACAGGAAGAGAAGAAAAAGAACTAATAGTAAGAGAATGTGTAAATTGTAAAAGACCGGCTATAAAAAAATTCTTGATTACTTGGACATGTGAATATTGTAAAAATGATATAACAAATATAGAAGGAACTTACAACAATAGAAAAAAGCCTAAATGTCCGGATTGTAGACGAGATTTATATGAAAAATCAAGAAAAGAGATATATGCCTGTGATTATTGCAACATTAATTCAGAAAAAAATCCAGAAACGTTTGATAAAAAAGAACGAGTTGCAACCGAAAAACTAATAGATGCTGATCTTATTTTGGTTGCTCCAAGACATTTATTTAGAATGCCATATTCTCTTCATGAAAAAACAGCTCTTGCTTCTATTGTAATAGATAAAAATAAAATAAAAGATTTTCAAATTAACGATGCACAGCCTCTTAGAATTAATATCAAGAATTTTTATCCTAATTCAAAAAAAGAAGAAGCAAAAAATCTTTTATTAGAAGCTTTAGATTGGAGTGAGAGAAATCTAAAACAAAAATCAGAATTTAATCCAATAAAGATTACTGAAAAAACCGATAAAGATTACAAGAAAATAGTTATTCCTAATCCAACAACCGACCTCTTTCCACCTCAAATTCGTTTAATATTACATGGGATTAAATCAGATGGAAGAAAACGTGCGTTATTCATATTATTAAGTTTCTTTAAATCATTAGGAATGGAAGAAATCGAAATAGAAAAAAGAATAAATGAATGGAATGAGAAAAATTACAATAAATTAAAAGAAGGATATATAAAAAGTCAGATAATTTGGTATAGAAGAAACTCAACTCGCCTCCCACCAAACTTTAATAATCCCATTTACAAAGATCTCGGCGTTGATCAACATGATGAACTTACAAGGGTTACAAAAAATCCGGTTAACTATACTATAAAAAAATTCTTTCAGAAGAAATAACTTTTATCCCTACAAATTTACAAACCTTTCTATTTTGTAGGGATAAATTTAATAATTTGTTTTAAAATAGGAAGATTTATTATATAAACAAACACATATATCATGGTATCTAAAAAAGAGGATAATAAAAAAGTTAGAAGAAATAAGAAGAGGAAAATTTATTATAATTAATGATTTCTTACAAAGATATCAATCTAACTGTTAAAAGGTAAAATGGAAATACACAATAGGTAAATAATATTAAAGTTTAAATACCTCAATAACATTATTTTTCCATGAACAAAAGAGGGCTGTTAGTATTAGTTTTAATTTCAGTTTTTATGATTAATTTAGTTTATGCACAAACTGATCCAGTTGATAAATCATATCAATGTCTTAAAGATCAATTAAAAGATAATTGTGGAAACACAAAAAATATAGATCAATTATCTTTTAACCTCCTTGCTATAAGTTATGATTCCAACTTACAATCTACTTGTAAATCTTTATTAAACACTAAAAAAACAAATGACTGCTGGGGTTCTACCGATGGAGCTACTTGCAATATAAAGTCAACTTCATTAGCTGTTCTATCTTTAATAAATATAAATTCAGATGTTAAATCTTCTCTTGACTGGATTAAAACTAAGGAAAAGACAAGTACAGGATTAACTTGGTATTTAGAAATAGATACAAAGAATGCAAGTCAATGCGATATTAATGGAGCTAAATTTACTATTCAGGATAATCAAAAAATAACGGGCTCAAATCCAGCAGGATTAGTAAAAGGCTATTCTGATTATTGGTTTGAAATTAAAGATACTAGCAAAAATTATACAATCTCATGTGATCGGGATTTTGTTTCAACTTTAGTTTATCAGAAACCTGGGAGTACTTACTACTATGTATCAAGCGAAACACATTCTGCTCCAGCTTTTGACTCTACAACCGAAAAGGTAGAATCATCCTGTTTTGCAAATTCAGGAAGTTGCGATTATGAATCAACATTATGGGCTGCATTTGCACTAGCTAAATCTGGAGAGTCTATAGATAAATATCTCCCATACATAACTGCCCTCGCTGATAACTCTGAAAATAAGAAATATCTACCTTCAGCATTTTTATACATATTAACTAAGAATGACGATTATTATAATGATTTATTAAGTTTACAGAAAAATGGAAATTTCTGGGATGAAAGTGGAAAGAGATTATATGATACTCCAATAGCTCTTTTAGCCTTACAACCTATTGGATTAAATGAAGTTGAAAATTCTAAAAAATATCTTTTATCAATAGCACAACCTTCAGGTTGTTGGACTGAAAACACTGGTTTAATTTTATATTCAGGATGGCCTAAAGGTTCAACATCTTCAGGAGGAAATGGGAATGGAACCGGAAGCTCGGGATGTGTAGAATTTGGACATTATTGTACTACTATAGGGGCTTGTGCTTCAGGAGATACTCTAAATAACTTTTATTGTCCTTCGTTAAGTAATGTTTGTTGTTTACAAAAGCCAGTAGAACAAACATGTGCAGAAAAATCTGGAAAAATATGTTCTACTAGTGAGCAATGTTCAGGATCAGAAGCAATTGCTTCAGATACAAATTATTGTTGTTTATCTGATTGTGCTCCAGTAGGACAAACAACTAATGCATGTGAGCAAGCTGGATACTTCTGTAAAACCCAATGTTCAGGAAGCCAAACAGAACAATCTTCATATTCATCTTCTTGTACAAGCGGACAAGTTTGTTGTAAAGAAGCCCCTACTACTAGCGGAAGTAATTATTGGTTAATTGTTTTACTTATTATATTAATAGTTCTAGTTGTTTTGGCTATTATATTCAGAAATCAATTAAAGATATGGTGGTTTAAAATAAAAAGCAAATACAGAACAGGAAAACCTCCTGCACAAACAGGAAGACCCGGACCTCCAAGATCTCCTCCATTTCCTATGATGAGACGTATATTACCAAGACAACAACCCCCTCAAATGCCAGTAAGAAGAAATACGGATAAAGATTTTGATGAGACTATGAAAAGGCTTAGAGATATGAGTAAATAATAAGAATATTTAAAACATATCATTTCTTATTTCTTTAATGAAAAAACATGTGATAATTTTGTTAGTATTATTTTTATTAATTCAAACAATATCCGCATTAGATATAAGCATAAAAAGCGAATATTCTCCAAGAGAAACTTTGCAAGCAGAAATATCTGGAAATTTTCTTTCATTAACTTCTGAAAATATACAAATTTATAATAATCTTAAAGTACATTCAGAGCCGGTAATAAGCAGTTTAACAAGGCAGAATAATAAATACTATTATTATGCAGTTCTCCCCAACACCGAAGGCAATTACTCTTTAAGAATAGAAAATGCCAAGTATACAACTTCAGGAAACTTTACAACAGAAACAATTTCAAAAAATTTCACAATAAGAAAAATAAACAATACTGCTCTGTCTATTAATCCGGGTTTTATAGTTGTAAATAAAAAAGATAAAAGTTTTTCAATAAAATTAACAAGTTTAAATGGAAATAATGATGCAAATTTAGTTTTAGATTCAGAAACTAAAACAGTTAGTTTAATTGAAGATTTAGAACAAACCATTACTTTTTCAACAGATTCATTAGTAGGAAATACAAATCTAAAAATAAATGATTATACTGTTCCAGTATTTTTTTCACAAACAAATCAATCAGAAAAAAAGCCAATAATAAATTTTCTTCCATCTAAAATAAATGGAACAATAATAAGAGGAAAAGATTACACATTTAAGATAATAGTAGAAAATATTGGACTAGGTAATTCTACAAATATTAAATTAAGTAGCAATTTTGGAGCTAAAATTAATCCAGAAATTATAGAAACTTTAAATTCAAATGAAAAAGCAGTAATAAACATTACAATCCCATCAGCGCAAGATTTTAACGGAGAAATAACTGCCGATTATGGAGAAATTACATCCCTTCCTGTTTCATTTAATACAACAACTAACGCCAGCGAGGTTCAACTTGCTGGAACTAGCGTTACAGAATCCTTGAGCTGTGCAGATATAGGAAAAATTTGTCTTGCTAATGAGCAATGTGATGCAGAAACAACTTCAAGTCTAGAAGGTTCTTGTTGTTTAGGCCAGTGTGTTCCGCAACAACAAGGTTCAAGCCTCTACACATATATAGGAATTGCTTTGATTATTTTAATTTTAATAATCCTCTATTTCCTATACAAGAAATCAAAAAATAAAAGAGGCATAAAATCATCTGATGATTTGTTAAAAGATAGATCTAGTAAATATTCTCAAAGAATGTCAGGTTCAGAAGTTGATGATAAATTAGATAGGCTTTAAATTAATCTTTTAAAAAATTAATAAACGATAGTTATTTAAATCAATATTCTTAGCACAAACTATGAATAAACTTTTAAAAATAGCTAGAAAGGAAAGAAGAAAGCAGAAAAGAGAACTTTTCAAGAAGTTACTAAAAGAGCTTTCTATAGGATCAAGCCATAAAGATGCAAAAGAAATATTTGAAGTTAATTTACCAGCAGCTGAAAAATATGAGGCCCAAAACCAACTATTAGAAAGCGAATCCAAAAATAATTTCAAGGAATTTGCAGGGGCATATGGAAATTCTGCTGTTAATTATATATCAGTAGGGTATGCATACATCGACTCGGGGTTTTTAGATAAAGGAGTTAATTGTCTTATAAAAGGTAGCAAGTATCTTAAAGAATTTGAAAAAAATCAAAAATTGTTGAATGCTAGATACATAGATGAAAAGAAGTATTTTGATAAAATTGCTAAGAATATAATTGAAACTAGAAATGATGCCAGGGCAGTTATACACGAGATTCGCAGGAAAAGAAATTTATTATCTAAATTATTAGAGAGATAGGCTTTAATCTTTCTCTTCTATCTTCTTCTCTACATTTTTCTCTTTCTTTCCTCTATTAATCATCTCATTTAATCTACCAGCTAACATATTTCTATCGAGAATAGCTGCTTTAGCTACTTCATCATATCTATGTAATTTCACACTCAAATCTGTTAAACTCTGAGAAAGATCAAAATTATTTATCTTTAAATCTCCGGGCTCTATTATTTCAACATGAGAAGGAAGCATATTAAAAATTATTGAGAAAATAACATTAATATCATCAGCATATAATTCAACTTCTGCAAAACTAGTAAATATATCTTTCACAACTTCTTTTTTCCCTTCTACATCTCTTTCATAATCTTTCGCAGGATGAATCTTTCTATTTATAACTTCTATACCTTTGTTTTTATCCAGAGTAGATAAAAATTCAGCTAAAGCTTTCTCTAAATGATCTTTAGGGCGCCCCAGCATTTCAAAAATAAACATAGCTTTTATCTTATTCATTTTATTAAATTTTTTTAAACAACAATAAAACAATTAAAACAAGCAATAAAACGGAAAAACCGTATATCGCACCCTTTTTAATTATCTCATTGTTAGATTCATAAATAACTGTGTTTTTTATATCTTGTGTTTTTGAATTTAG
>OBEQ010743320.1_pt1 | contig 12020 bp, 10 predicted proteins | sample 1670901 | NCBI WGS metagenome assembly OBEQ01 (sample SAMEA104232315, study PRJEB22302) | groundwater metagenome | biome: forest; feature: aquifer; material: groundwater | place: USA | collected 2011-08-07 | depth 5.4 m | reverse complement strand
TAATTCTGCCCATGCGCCTGCAAAACGCAGCGCGGCATCGGGCTTATCATCACGCAAAGCCTGCGCAATATTGCCAAATTCGCCCCCCGACAGCGCGATCAAGCCCTCGCTGCCTGTACGCAACCATTCCGGGTCAATTTCCGGTCGGCCACGATGAATATTTTCCTGATAGGCACGCGTGAGCAACTGGCATAGCAGTCGGTACCCTTCGCGATGCTGCACCAACAACAATAAACGCGATGGCCGATTGCGATCGCGCTCATTGCTCATCCAGACATCGCAGCCGAAAATGGGTTTGATGCCTGCGCTACGCGCCGCGCGATAAAACTTCACCCATGCAAACACATTCGCAAGATCCGACACGCCTAAAGCAGGCATCGCGTATTGCCGCGCTTGCGCCACAGCCCCATCCACCCGCACCAATCCATCCGACACCGAGTACTCGGTGTGCAGACGCAAATGGATAAAGCGGGGATCGGTCATGAGAGGCCACCTCTAAATATCTACTGCGCGATTTCTAAAGGTGTCCATGACAATACTGGAAACATTTAAAAATCACAGCTTATTTTACGCTTGTGAATTGTGTCGCCACAAATAAAAACGGGCAGCCCCAGCCGCCCGTTTTTTTGATTGATTGAATTAGGCGATCAGCCTTTGGCACGGCCTCGGCATTCACCGGTTCGCGTATCGATTTCGATCATTTCACCGATCACGATAAATGCCGGTACCTGCACTTCATGCCCGGTCGGCTTGATGCGTGCCGGCTTCATGATCTTGCCCGACGTATCGCCACGGACAGCGGGCTCGGTGTATTCCACCTCGCGCACCACGACCGTCGGCAGCTCCACCGAAATCGCCTTGCCTTCATAAAACACGACTTCGACGGGCATGCCGTCGTCCAGATAATATAAGGCGTCGCCCATATTATCGGCCTCGATTTCATACTGATTGAAATCAGCATCCATAAAGACATACAAGGGATCGGCAAAATACGAATAGGTGCATTCTTTGCGGTCGAGCGCCACAGTCTCGAACTTGTCGTCGGCGCGATAAACCGTTTCCATCGCGGCGCCGTTCAATAGATTCTTGGCTTTCATTTTGACCACCGACGCATTGCGGCCGGATTTGCTGAATTCGGCTTTCAATATCACCATCGGGTCTTTGCCGACCATGATGACATTACCGGCGCGGAGTTCTTGTGCGATTTTCATAACGTGTCCTGCTGTACAAGCCTGTAGATAAAACGTGCTATTTTACCGTGCTTGTCGCGCTTCGACAAAAGCGAGCAGACTCGTTGCCAGATCGCCGGGTTCAGCAAGGATCTCTGGCCATCGCTGGGCATGGGCATCCAGGATAGGCTTATTTTGCAGAAACGCCGTCCAGGCGTCGTTCATGTCGCCTCGACCGTTCCATGCTGCCCATAAATGCGAAATTGCCTGCGCCGCGGTCGCCGGCAAGCTTTGGGTGAACAGCCCGCTTAACGCCTCGAGCTTCATCCAATGCGCGTCTTCCTGCTGTGGATAGGCCTGCCACACCCACGGTTTGGCGGCCCACTGCGCGCGCACGCAGGAATCTTCGCCTCGTACAAAATTAAGATCGCACGCCCATAACAGTTGATCGTAACTATCCTGTTCGAGAAAAGGCAATAGATGAAACTCGATAGGTCCGCGGTGGTATACATGTCCTGTTTGTAAATCCGGCTCGCCTAACCAGGCAGCCAGCTGTGGCACGATTTTGCTCTTTGGCACCAGGCAAACGATGGGTTGGGAACGCCTTAACCAACTATCCAGCAAGGCATGCAGCGCTGCATTTTCATAGGCGAATAGCGATACATGCAACGCAGCGGGGCGGGGTAGCGTCGGGCCCAGCCTCTGCCAAAACGCGGATGTTTCACTGTGCTGAAAATGCGCGCGTCGTTGCAGCAAGTCCCGCTCGCGCAATACGCCTCCCGTGCCGCGTTGGTAGCCTGGGAAAAAAAAATATTTGGTAAGCGGCAAGGTGGGGTGTGGAGAGGACAGGCCATGATGGGTGACCACCCATGGCTCAGCACTCAGATATTCGAGATTGATCCAGACGGGCGCTGGCTCGAGCTGACTCATCGCCATCAAATAATGAGGTGGCAGGCGGCAACCAAACGCCTCGATCACCACTTGAGCAGGTATCACTTCTGGGAAATTTTCTTCCCACGCACGGATTTCTACGCCTTGACAATATTGCGTCGCACGATCCTTACGACACGCCGGGACCAGGGAATGCAGCACCCCAAGATCATTGACCCATAAACGCACGTGGAGGGCATGCTCCACGGCGAGTTGACGTGCGAGACGCCAGGCCACGCCAGCATCGCCAAAATTATCGATGACCTGGCAAAAAATATCCCACTGCTGATGCTGCACTTTCAGTTATGAATCATTTGCGACCGCTCAGGCTATCGGGCCCAGACGCTTGGGGAAAGATACGACATCTGGCAACGGCTTCACGTCGACGATATTGAGACCGCGCGTTTCCAGCAGGACCGAAAAAGCGGCTTCATCGATGGGAGGACTGATCCAGTAGCCTTGCGCTTGATGGCATCCCATATTGCGTAGCGCGTTGAACTGCGCTTCGGTTTCGATGCCCTCGGCGAGTGAGGTTTTCTCCATGCTGTTGACCAGCGCCAGGATGGTGCGCACGATGGCGGTGTCGTCGACATCCACATTGATGCCGTCGACAAACGATTTATCGATCTTGATCTTATCAGCCGGGATGCGCTTTAAATAGCTCAATGAAGAATATCCCGTACCAAAATCATCGATCGCGATATGCACACCCTGCGACTTAAGGTTACCCAGAATGCGCATACTCATTTCCGGATCGCGCATCGCTGCGCTTTCGGTGATTTCGAGCTCCAATCGTGAAGCCTCCAATCGCGTATTGCGTAAAACGGCCACCACCTTGGCAACCAGATGTGGATCTTGAAACTGATGTGTAGAAAGATTAATCGCAATCCATAAGTCTCGCCCTGCTTTGCGCCAGGATTTGGCCTGCGCGCATGCCGTATTCAGCACCCACTCGCCGATTGGAATAATCAGTCCGGACGCTTCGGCGATGCCGATGAATTCATCGGGCTGCCGCAGCTCACCGTCGCGCGTGTGCCAGCGCAATAAAGCTTCGGCGCCGACGATCTGGCCGGTAAGCATATTGACGATAGGCTGATAGGCCAGCCGCAGCTCGTTATGCTTGATCGCGTCGCGTAACTGATGTTCGATTTGCAAACGTTGATGCACGCGCATGCCCTGCTCTTCAGCGTACACGCTAAACGTGCCCCCACCAGAGCGTTTGGCCTCATACATCGCTGTATCGGCATGCTTGATCAGCGTTTCGATATCGGTGCCATGGTCAGGACACACGGCGATCCCAACCGAGGGCGTGATCTGAAACTGCCGCGCACCAACAACCATCGGTAACTGAAACCCGTGCAACAAACGTTCGGTGATCGCGCTGGCACGATCGGCATTGCTGTCGCGCAACAATATCGTGAATTCATCGCCGCCAAAGCGACCCAGTACATCGCCGTCGCGTAAAGTCGAATGAATCGTGTTGGCAACTGCAATCAGCAACTGATCACCCACCATGTGTCCATAGGCGTCATTGATGTCCTTAAAGCGATCCAGGTCGACGAACAGCACCGCAAATTCCTGATGGTGGTCACGCGAATATTTGATTGTGTCGCGCAATATTTCATCAATCGCTGCGCGATTGGGGAGACCGGTCAATGCATCGCGTCGTGCTTGGTTGACTAGCGCCTGGCTATGCGTTTGTTCACGCCCCGACACGCGATAGGCTCCCAGCGTGAACAAGGCCAGGCAAAACATAAAGCTCAGTAATACCGGCGCGTTATGACGCCACCATTGCTGCGCCACATAGGAAGCAGGCGAAGAAATATAGGCATACATATCCTGCGAAGCCAGTTTCGTATACGCGCCGATGCGTTGACCGTCCTGCAACGACCAGGGCGCCACGCTGCCGAAGGTAGCGTTTTTGGCACTGGGATGGGCGGCCAGGGCTTGGGCCGCGGAATCTTGCAATAATCGGGCATAAATACGGCTAGGGTCGTCGCTGGGCCAGCGCGCCTGTTGATAGCCATCTTTGCGTAATAGCCCGATATAACTCGCAGGCGGTAAGGGCAACCGGTGCAAAAAAGTGCCCTCGCGTTCCAGCGGAATTGCCGCTTGAAGCAGAAACCGCGCTTGGCCGTCTTTATCCCTTACGACATAGCGAAACGCAAACCGCCATTGCGCCAGAGCCTTGCCATATTCGGGGCGACCGATGGTATAGCGTGCGCTACTTTGCATATCAGCCAACAATTGTTTGATATAGGGAGGATCTTTAATAAAGTCGGGCAAGGGCTGTCCCGGTGCGACTTTTGTGTTGATCAACATTTCACCAGTAGGCGCAAATACTGCCATCGCGCCTATTTCAGGATGGCGTTGTTGATATTTCAAAAGATGAATACGTGCAGCTTCGGGGTATTGCAAGACGTTGATTCCATCAAGCAACTGGCCCAGAGGCTCCAGGCCATTCCCCAGATCGTCGAAAAAAGATTGCGAGGCCGACGCGAGAAAGCCTGACATGATCGTCAGGTTCTGTTTGACCTCTTCCTGCTCGCGTTGCCAGCTATAAACGCCGTATACCGTTGCGGCAACGATGCTGGATAGCACAAATGCTAAGACCGCCTTGCGTAAGGTAAGCGCAAATGAGGTGAGGGGTCCTGAGCGCATGCAATCTCCGTTTAAGCCTTTGATTATCGGTGTTATTTAGGGTTTCTTGAGAAACCCTTTGGTACTTCTACGGATGCTTTTATTTACAGTAGTCGCGCGTTGATTAAAAAACAAGGATCCAACCCAAACTTGTCTTCACTCAATCGTCCGCTTTTCCTTGTGCTGCAGCCAGCACCAGCGCGTCAAATTCGCTGGCCGTCATCAGCCCTTGCTCCGCCACAATGTCGCGCACCGGGCGCCCCGACTGCTCTGAAGCCTTGGCAATCTCTGCGGCTTGGGCATATCCAATGCGGGTGTTCAGCAAGGTAGCAAGCGCGACGCTTTGATGGATGAAATACGCGCAACGCTCGCGGTGTACGACCAGACCTTTCAGATTTTTCTCGGTCGCTGCATTGATCGCATGCGTCAGCCAATCCATCGCGTCGAATAGGGCCGAGCCCAGCGCCGGCATCATCACGTTCAATTCCAGCTGGCCAGCTTGCACCATATAGCTCACGGCCGCATCCTGGCCCAGCACTTGATAACACACTTGGTTGAGCATTTCGAACATCACCGGATTGACCTTGCCCGGCATGATCGACGACCCCGGCTGCACGGGCGGCAACTGAATTTCACCCAAACCGGTGCGCGGACCGCTTGCGAGCAAACGCAAATCGTTCGAAATCCGCGTCAATTCCAGCGCCAAATTGCGGATTTCACCCGATAAACGCGCCAAATCATTCATCGACTGCATTTGCGCAACCAACTGGCCGGCACGGATCGGTTCTCCGGTTAATTCGGCAAGTTCAGCCGCAACCCGCACCGCGTAATGGGGCGCAGTGTTCAGCCCCGTGCCGGCGGCCGAGCCACCTAGACCCGTTTCGCACAGGGCGGGGCGCAATGCCAGCAAATTCTCTGCGCATCGCCCGAGCGTCCATGCATAGCCGGCAAACTCCTGCCCGACGGTCGTCGGCACGGCGTCTTGTAGATGCGTGCGCGCACTCTTGACGGTGTCTTTCTCAGCGACAGCGATACGGCTGAGTTCCTGCGCCATCGTTTGCACCGCCCGCACCAGCCGCGGCATTTTAGCCAGCACGGCCAAGCGAATCGCAGTCGGAATCGTATCGTTGGTGCTTTGCCCCATATTGACGTCATCATTGGGGTTCACCGGCGCATAGATGCCTCTCTCGGCGCCGAGCGCGACATTAGCAAGATTGGCAATCACTTCGTTGCTGTTCATGTTGTGGCTGGTGCCGGCGCCTGCTTGGAATCGATCCACGACGAATTGATCGCTATACTCTCCTGCCAGAATTTTTTGACACGCAGCGACGATTGCATCGCGCTTTTGGGTGTCTAGCCAGCCCGGCTGACAGTTGGCGCGCGCGGCAGCGAGCTTGATCTGGACATGCGCCCGTACAAAATCTTTGTCCGGAACTCGCCCGGAAATGGCAAAATTCGCTATCGCACGCGCTGTTTGTGCACCGTACCAGGCTTCTGCGGGAACCTGTACCTCACCTAGCGAGTCTTTTTCAGTACGAAATTCATTCATGGAGTGGTCATGCACCTGACGTCAGCAAAACGCTTTCCGCAATTTTATCCGATGTGGTGGATGGGACTTCTATTGACCCTAATCAGCAGCCTGGCTATCGCGAGTGAATTCACAGTGACGGATACGACCGGTAAAAAACATTCGCTCTCCGCATATAAAGGAAAATGGGTGCTGGTCAATTATTGGGCGACCTGGTGCCCGCCTTGTCTGGACGAGATTCCGGATCTGATTGCCCTCCATGACGACAAGAAAAACAATCTTGTCGTAATCGGCATTGCGGTCGATTATCGCAGCGCCAAACAGGTCACCGACTTCGCCGACGGCATGCTGGTCTCCTATCCGATCGTACTCGGCACCCCCAAGGTTATTAGCCAGATTGCGCCGGTGCAAGGTTTGCCGACGACTTATCTTTACAATCCGGCGGGTAAATTGGTGGGCCAGCAAGTCGGCGCGATCACCCGAAAAACCATAGAAAATTTTATTGCGACGAAATCCTCCCGCACCCAAGCTACCTCTAACCCGACAGCCAAGGGGGCGGCATGCGTCAATTGTTGAACACCGTCTTGCTGTCGACCGTATTGTTGGCTTCGACAGCTTGGGCCGAAACCCGCAATGTGGAAACCCATTTCTTCCAGCCCAAACTGGGTGACTTCAAGTCCGAACTCGATACGGTTAAAAAAGAAGGCAAAAAGGGTATTTTTCTGTTTTTCGAAATGGACGATTGCCCGTGGTGCGCGCGGATGAAGGCCTCGATTCTGAACCAGTCGGCGGTTCAGGATTATTTTCGGCAGCATTTTCTGGTTTATCCGGTCGATGTGAAAGGCGACGTCGCGATGATCGACTTCGCCGGAAAATCCACGACTGAAAAAGCCTTTGCGTTGGAAAACCGGGTGCGCGCCACGCCCACGATGTTATTCGTGGATGGCTCCGGCAAAATCCTGACTCGCTTTACCGGCCCCACCCGCAGTGTCGATGAAATGCTGCTGTTGGGTCGATATGTAGTGGAAGATGGCTATAAACAAATGCCTTTTACGAAATACAAGCAGGTTAAACCCGCCGCGCCTCCGCCCCGCGCGCAATGAGGCGTTTGTGTTTACTGTTATTGTGCTGGCCGCTCACCACGCTCGCGGCGGACAAGGCATTAAGCCTACCTGAAGCGCTCGCCGCGGCCGATGCGCCGCATCCCGACCTTTCGATTGCAGAGAGCGACCTGGCCATCAGTTTGGCCGACCGCGATCAAGCGAGCAGCCGTCAGGACTTTCATCTGTTTCTCGACGGCGCACTGAGAACCGGTAGACAACCGGGGAATGACTGGAGCGCAGACAATGTAGGCCGTATAGTTGCGCGCAAATCCTTGCTCGATTTTGGCCGGACCGAGCAGGCTGTCGCCGCAGCCGATCATGAAATTGCTGCGCGACGTGCGGTATTAATCGATGTACGCGCCGCACGACGCATCGATTTGATGGCGCGTTTTTTCGATGTGCTACTCGCCGATTTGCAATACGCTGCCGATAACGAATTCATGACGGTCGCGTTTTTGCAGTGGGATAACGCGCGTGAGCGCTTTAGTCTGGGCCAGGTGACTCAACCGCAATTGATCGAATTGGAAGCGCGCTTTCAGGATTTGCGCGAGCGGCGCGCGACCGCAGCCTTACAACAACGGGCTTCGCGGCAAAGGCTCGCAAATGCAATGAATCGGCCCGATGCGCTGCCTTCCGAGCTGATCGAACCGGCGCTACCCGGGAATGAGAAAAAAATCCCCGAATACGAAACCGTGCTGGCGCAGGTGTTACAACGTAATCCCACTTTGTTAAGCCTGAATGCCCAAGTCAGCGCGAGTGATGCACGCATTGCCGCAGCGCGTTCCGATAACCGCCCGACTCTGGATGCCGAAGTACTCGGCGCCGCGTATAGCCGAGAATCGGTGACACGCGATCAGGTCAGCGCGGGGCTGCTGTTCAATATTCCGCTTTATCAGGGCGCACGCATCGATTCGCGCGTGGCGCGTGAGCGTGCATTGCGCGACCGTCTGCTGGCGCAGCGCGAAAAATACAAACTCAGCTTGACGCAAACCGTGCTCGATACCGTGCAGGAAATTGAATGGCTGCGCGGCAGTGCGCGTCCCGCCGCCGAAAAACAAATTGAATATCGCGATTGGGCACTGGAAAGATCGCGAGCGGAGTACGAACTCGAGATGCGAACCAATCTGGGCACCAGCATGGCGGAAACGCAAAGTGCGCTGCTGCGTCGCAAGCGTGTCGAATACCAACTCGCGCTTGCCCTGGCGCGTCTGGCAGCCTTGTCCGGTGAATTGCCCACAACACAGGAGAACCCATGAACATCAAGTTACATTACCTTTGGATAGTGTTCGCCGGGTGGCTGGCGGGCAATGCGCTGGCGGCCGATATCGAATTGACCACGCGCGTATCGGGTGTGGTGGAAGATGTTTACGTAAAGCCCGGGCAAAGCGTTAAAAAAGGCGCGGTATTGTTGCGCTTGAACAAGGTCATCTATCAGGCGCAAGTGTTGGAAGCCGGCGCCGAGAGCGAACGCCTGCGCGCCGAAGCCGCCGAAGCCAAGCGCGACCTGGATCGCGCCGAGGAGTTGTATAGCCGGACGGTATCCTCCACCACTGAACTCGACAGCGCCAAATTGCGCCATACCCGAGCGCAATCCGCGCTAACCGTCGCCCAAGCACGTGCAACGATTGCAAAAAAGAATCTTGCCGATACTGATCTGAAAGCGCCGTTTAATGGCGTCGTTGCGGCCGTCCCCGCTGCGCCCGGTGTGGTGGTCGCGTCGGACTGCCAGCCACGCGCGTTGGTGGTAATGCGGCGCTAGCGATACCGATTTGGAAATATCAATTCGAAGACTGAGAAATCGCCGCGGTTTTGGTAGTGGGCATGTAATCCCAATGACGTTTCCAGGCGTTCACGACCAGTGTGGGATATTCAGGGCGGCCGAGACTGCCGTTATACCGACCCAAGGCGCGATATAAATCCCCGCGTTCGATATCGATGTAATGGCGCAAGATGAGCGCGCCATAGCGCAGATTGGTACGCAGCTGGAACAAATTGTGATCGCGGGTGCCGATTGTGCGCACCCAGAACGGCATCACCTGCGTATAGCCGCGGGCGCCCACGGGCGATACGGCGTATTTGCGGAATCCGCTTTCTACATGGATCAAACCCAACATCAACTGGGGATCAACGCCTGCACGTGAAGCCTCCCAATGCAGCGTCGTCAAAAACTCCAGCCGTTCGGACTCATTGGGAATACGCTTGGCGAGGCGTTTGGACATCTCGGCCAGCCAGGCTTTTTCTTCGGCCGGATTTTGAAATGCAGTACGGGTCGAAGCCGTATCGGCCATGGATTTTTGCAAGGAAGCACGCGCTTTCGCAGAGAGTGCTTCCTCTTTTTGTCCGCCTGCGAAAACCAGCCCATTGCCGCTCACAAGCAACAGGGTCAATATCGCTAAATAAAGTTTTTGTACAAGCATATTTTTCACTTTGTCGCGTCTTTTAACAGTGCATTTAACACTTCGGGCGCGTGCTGCAACAGGATTTTGTTCGCGCCATTACCCTGCCTCGTTTGATATTCAATGACTCCGTCTTTCAATCCGCGTTCCCCGATAGTCACGCGATGGGGGATACCGATCAATTCGGTGTCGGCAAACATTACACCGGGCCGCTCGTCGCGGTCGTCAAGCAATACTTCCCAACCCGCGACTTGCAGCTTGGCATGGAGATTGTCGGCCGCTGCTTTGACGATATCGCTTTTGCGATAGCCTATTGCAATAATGCTTAGCAAAAAAGGTGCCATCGTGGCGGGCCAAATAATGCCCTTATCGTCGTGATTCTGCTCGATCGCCGCCGCCACGATGCGCGAAACGCCGATCCCGTAACAACCCATTTCCATAGGCTGCGCGCGGCCCTGCTCGTCCAGATACGTGGCGTTCATTGCTTCAGAATACTTGGTGCCGAGCTGGAATACATGCCCGACTTCAATCCCGCGGCACAGCGCCAGCTCGCCTTTGCCATCGGGGCTTGCATCCCCCGCGACCACATTGCGCAAATCGGCGATTTGCGGTTCCGGCAAATCGCGGCCGAAATTGACGCCGGTCCAATGGGCACCGTCTTCGTTCGCCCCACAGGCAAAATCGGACATGGCAGCGACCGTACGATCCGCGATGATGGGGATGTTCAAGCCCACGGGACCCACCGATCCGGGACTCGCGCCGGTCGCGTTGCGCACGGCGGCATCCGTGGCTAAGGTCAGCGGCGTTTTTACGCCGGCGATTTTTTCGGCTTTGACTTCGTTTAACACGTGATCACCCCGCACCAGCAAGGCAATAACCCCCGCCTCGCCCTCGACGATAAGGGTTTTAACGGTACGCTCGGCGGCGATCTGAAGGTATTCGGCCAGTTCGGTTATGCTTTTAACGCCGGGAGTGGACCGTTTTTGCATGGATTCCGTCGCTGCAACGCGCTCGCTGGCTGGCGCGACCGCTTCAGCCAGCTCGATATTGGCGGCGTAATCCGAGTCGGGGCTATACGCGATTAAATCCTCGCCCGAATCGGCCAACACATGAAATTCATGCGACCCCGAACCGCCGATTGCCCCGGTATCCGCCGCGACGGCGCGAAACTTAAGCCCGAGTCGGGTAAAAATGCGGGTATATGCGTCGTACATGGCCTGATACGTCGCGACGAGACTGGCGCGGTCGGCATGAAACGAATACGCATCTTTCATTAAAAACTCGCGCGCGCGCATCACGCCAAAGCGCGGGCGGATTTCGTCACGGAATTTCATTTGAATCTGATAAAAATTGACCGGTAGCTGTCGGTAACTTTTGATTTCGCGACGTGCCAGATCGGTGATCACTTCTTCGTGTGTCGGGCCAAAACAAAAATCGCGCTGGTGCCTATCCTTGATTTTTAGCATTTGCGGGCCGAACAAGGCCCAGCGCCCGGTCTCCTGCCATAACTCGGCGGGTTGCACGGCAGGCATCAGCAACTCGAGCGCGCCGGCGCGGTTCATTTCTTCGCGCACCAGCGCTTCCACTTTGCGTAGCACACGCAAACCCAGCGGCAACCAAGTGTATAAGCCCGAGCCCAAGCGCTTGATCAGTCCCGCGCGCAACATCAATTGATGGCTGATTAACTCTGCCTCGGACGGTGCTTCCTTGCTGGTAGAAAGAAAAAATTCTGAAACGCGCATGTGTATTTTGATTTAAGCTAAAAATACGATTTTACCTGCCTCACGTCGATTCATCGGACGCTATCGCTTAGGAGCCCATCATTCGCTTTAAACCTGGCAAACGACAGTGGCACGAAGCCGCTGACCCCTATCCCATCGAAATCACCGAAGAACGCGGCACCCGCACCTTGCATCTTGGCAATGGCGCGATTCAGAGCGCGATGCGCATTTCTCGCCCATGGGATCTGGAACTGGCCTATACGCGGGCCATGATGGCGTATCTGCTTTTTCACGATTCGCCAGACGCGGTATGGATGATTGGTCTGGGCGGCGGATCGCTGGCCAAATTCATCCGAAAATTTAGGCCGCAGACGCATGTCACCGCCGTTGAAATCGACGAGCGCATCATCGCTGCGGCACGCGCCTATTTCGAATTGCCGCCTGATGACGATCGCTTGCAGGTGATCCATGGCGACGGCGCGATGTATGTCGCCCAACACCGTGCCAATGCGGATGTGATTTTGTTGGACGGC
>OBEQ010742661.1_pt1 | contig 12020 bp, 13 predicted proteins | sample 1670901 | NCBI WGS metagenome assembly OBEQ01 (sample SAMEA104232315, study PRJEB22302) | groundwater metagenome | biome: forest; feature: aquifer; material: groundwater | place: USA | collected 2011-08-07 | depth 5.4 m | reverse complement strand
TGAACTTCTGGCTCGATCTTCCGTCGATTTCCCCTCCGTCAATATTCAAGATCAAGACCCCTCGTTAATCATGTACACCTCCGGCACAACCGGCCAGCCCAAAGGAATTCTTCTCAACTACAAACATTTGGAAGGTTCTCCTCGGGCGATGGAGTATTTCGTCGATTTAACCGACCGTGATGTAAAATTGTGCGCTTTGCCCTTGAGTCATATCGCGGGTTTGATTTATATCCAAAATTCTATCCTCTTTGGAATCACCCTGGTTCTCATGGATCGATTTCATCCTTTAGAATTCTTGAAAAATATCGAACATCACAAAATCACTTGTTTTCATATTGTCCCGGCGATGTACACGGCGATTCTTTTGCTCAAACAGATCGAAAAATTTGATTTGTCGTCGCTGCGTTGGGTCGTCGTGTTTGGCGCCCCGAGCTCACCGGAGGCCCTGCGAAGATTTCAACAGTATTGCCCCAACGCCCAGTTACTCAACGGCTGGGGCATGACCGAAACCTGCCCACCCAACACCGTCACACCTTTAGGAAGTAAAAAAATTGAAAGTGTTGGAAAACCTTCGGCCCTATGCGAAATTAGAATCTTTGATGAGCAGGATCAAGAAGTTCCAGCGGGAGAGATTGGCGAAATCGTCATCCGCGGCTGGATTGTGATGGATGGCTATTATAAAGATCCAGAAATGACGTCCCGCATGAAACGAAACGGTTGGCTTTATACCGGGGATTTAGGCCGTTTTGATAGGGAAGGATTTCTTTATATCATGGGCAGAAAAAAAGAGATGATCAAAGTCGCAGGACAAATTGTGTACGCGCCTGAGGTGGAAGCGGCTTTTCAAAAACACGAAGCGGTCGCGGAGGCCGCGGTCATCGGCGTTCCCGATTCCCTGCGGGGAGAAACAGTGAAGGCGTTTGTTGTTTTAAAAGATAGCATCAAAATGACGCCGGAGGACTTGCGCTATTTTGCCCGCGAACATCTGGCTCACTTCAAAGTCCCTCAGACAATCGAAATCCGAGAATCCCTTCCTAAAAATCGGACGGGAAAAATAGACAAGGAATTATTGAAACAAGAAATCAATGTTTAAGGAAGAATAGTGCATGAAGCGCAGGATAATAATCAACGGATGCTTTCTTTTTTTGATCATGTCTTGCATTTGCTATGCGAAGGAATCTTATATCCCCAAGGAAGGTTATGCCCCCGACGCTAAAACGGCAATAAAAATTGCGGAAGCAGTGTTGGTTCCTATTTATGGAAAAAAGACCATTAACTGTGAAAAACCTCTCAAAGCAGAGCTAATCGATGGTATCTGGCATGTCACAGGGACAATGCCGAAAGGATTTACACTCGGAGGTGTTGCTACCATTGAGATCAACAAAATGGACGGTAAAATTTCGAATGTTATCCACGGGGAGTGATTTTTAATAACCACTGATTATTTAGGAAAGGAAATTGGCGATGCAAACACAACCAACCATGTCACGCGAAGTTCATTTAACCGGAAAAGATTTGATGAATATGGTGCAGTTACGCCCGACGGATATCGGTAAATACGCCATCGTCCCCGGCCCGAAGGAAAGATTAGATAATTTGGTCAAAAAACTGGAGAACCCGCTGAAGAATTTTACCTTCATGGAATATTCCATGTTCACCGGAAATTATCAGGGAACGAAAATAACTGCGATCAACGGCGGCCGTTTCTCGGCGGACACCGCGATCACAACCGAACTTCTGTGTAATGCCCAGGCACAAGTGATGATCCGTATCGGCAGTTGCGGGGCGCTGCATGAGGATATTAAGGTCGGAGATTTGATCGTGGCGGAGGGCGCTTTTCGAGGCGACGGTGTCACGCCGTATTATGTAAAAAATGATTTTCAACCCCTCGCCGATTCCAAGTTAACTCAAACTCTTTTTGAAATTGCGAAAGCCTCGGGCAATACGGTTCATAAAGGAAAGGTTTGGTCAACCGATGCAATTTTACGCGAGACCCGCGAGTACGTCGGCAAGGCCGTGGATCAAAACTGCATCGCGGTTGATATGGTCAGCTCGGTTTTCTTGACGCTGTGTCAGCTTTATAAAATTCCAGCGACGGTGATCCTGGCGGTCAGCGATAACATCATGACCGGCGAAATGGGCTTTCTCGATCCGAATTATTACATGGCCGAGAGCGCGCTCATTTCGATTGCGCTTAATTTAGTGAAAAAACTCGAGGGAAAATAACGAAAGCAGCTTATCGTAAATGAACATAATATGACTGAATCCCCACTCTTTTGGCCCGTGAGGCTGAAGGGAAATACACTGTTGGTTTTAGATGAAACCCAACTGCCGCAAAAACTTCATTATATTCGAGTGAAGAATACAAAGCAGGCGGTTGCGGTGATTCGTCAGATGAAGACGCGTGCCTTTGGGCAGTTTTTGGTTATGTTAAACACGTTTTTATTGGAATTAAATAATAAAATGGGAACGCACGCCGCTGTAGGGGCACGGAGCTCCGTGCCCCTACAGCGGCGAATCGAAGAGACCGCTGCAGCCCTCAACGCCAGCCGCCCGACGTTTCCTTTTTCGGAGGTCACCTCGATTGTGGTCGGTTGGGCCAAACAGGCGTTAGCGCAGAATTTGGATTTTAAAAATTTTCTGACGAAAAACATCCAAGGCTTTTTAATGGGAATCCGGATGAAGCGTTTAAAGCGGGTTGAACAAATTGCCGACGTCATTAAAGAAAAGGATTCTGTTTTAACGCACTGCAACGTCAGCGGCGAGCTCGCGATGGCTTCACAGATTTGTAGAGAACAAAACAAAGATCTGCATTTTTTCGCGACCGAAACCCGCCCGTATTTTCAAGGGGCGAAGCTGACGTGCTGGGAACTGCAGCGCGCCGGGGCCAAGGTGACCTTAATTGCGGACAATGCCGTTGGGTCTTTAATGGCGGATGGTTTGATCGATTGTGTGATCATTGGTTCTGACCGGTCGTGTGCCAACAAAGATGTCGCCAACAAAATCGGATCGTATCAGATCGCGGTCTTAGCGAAAGAATTTGGGATTCCTTTATACGTTCTGACACAGCCGTCGAACAAAATTCCAACCGGTGAAGATATCCCGATTGAACTGCGTGATCCCAACGAGCTTTTGTTTTGTGAAGGCAAGAAAATTGTTTCAGGCAAGGTGAAAGGTTTTTATCCGGGATTTGACGTGGTGCCGCACGAGTTAATCGCAGGACAACTGGCCGTCGATCCGAGCGGGCGGTAAGAAAAAATATGATGCAGAATCAATTTAAAAATCATTCCATCATTTTACTCCACGGAGTTTTCGCCGTTGATTTTTTTGATCAGCTTATTGACGATTGTTCCACTAAAGAAGTTTTCGTCATGGAAGGCCGGCCAAGTCTGGAGGCGGCACAAGTGAATTGCCGCGAACTTCTTAAACATAAAATCACACCGACGCTGATTTCCGATAATATGGCAGGTTTTTTGTTCTTTAAAAATCTGGTGAAAGAAGTGTGGATGGCGTATCAGGCCTCGGATACGGATGGAGCGGTGTGTGATATCGGGGCTTTGATTTTGGGGGTTTTAGGGAAAAGGCACTCTGTTCCAGTATATCTTTCTCCATCGAATAGGAGAACCAGATTTTTAGGTAAAGAAAAAGATATGTTGAGTTTTAAAAATAAAACGGTTGCCCCGAAAGGAATCCGAGCGTACGTTCCGCTCGTTGAATGGTTACCGACAGAATATATAACAAAAATTATGTCTATCTGATCATTTATATGAATGAAAATATTGTCAAACAATTAAAAACCAACGTGATCGCGATTGGCCGGCTTTTGTGGGAAAAGGATTTGGTGAGCGGCTTAAACGGCAACATCAGCGCGCGCCTCGAGGCTGATACGATTTTGTTGACCGCCCACTCAACCTGTTTAGGGCTGCTGCATGAAAAAGATATTCTGATCATGAAACTCGATGGGCAGTTATTAGAGGAAGGAAGCGTCTCCACCGAAAAGCTGCTGCATACCGAGATCTATAAAAATTTTCCCGAAGCGTTGGCGGTGATTCATTCGCACACAACGTTCACCAACGCGTTTTTTCTTAAATATGAAAGTTTTATCCCTTCAACTTTTGAGGCGAAATTTTATTTAGGCGAGGTTAAGTCCGTTGATCAGAAAACTCCGTCGGTCACAGAGGCACAGCCCGTGATTCAGATTTTGAAAAACAACAACATCGCGGTCTTAAAAAATCATGGTGTCGTGGCGATGGGCAAGGATCTGTTTGATTGTTTTTTGCTCATCCAAGGATTGGAGGAGGCGGTGAAGATTGATGCGCTGAGTCGTCTTTATGAGACCGACGCAACGCCCGCTGCCAAAAACAAACCGCGTTCCACAAAATCAAAAGCTTCTAAGAAAGCATCCGTATCGGCGAAGAAATATAAATTATTTTCCGAGGAGCAGATTAAACAAATTGTCAAGGTTGTCAATGAAGACCCCCAACTCAAAGACTTAGGAGAGAAAACCAAAATGACGATGGATTTGGCGGTCAAGTTGAATGAAACCGGGCGGGTCTATAGTTTTCGTTTTCAAAACGGCCGGATCGCGCAGGTGGGGAAAGATGAAAACGCGGAATTTTTGATCTCAGCGCCGGAAAAAGTTTGGCGCGCTGTTTTTAACCGCGAGATTGATCCGTTTGTGGCCACGACCCAGAAGAAAATGAATCTGCGGGGAGATTTTGCCAAGATCTCAAAATGGTACGCGCCGTGCAGCCGGATTTTCGAGCTGTGGCAAAGGGTTCAGGTGGAATAATTTTTAAGATAAGAATTTAATCTTTATTTTTGTGCAGTCCCTTTCGCGAGATTTCATCTCGTGTCCCCTTTCTGCATAGAGATAATTTTTAACAACAACGAAAGGGGAGAACTATGGAAGAGACGAAACAGAATTGTTTAATTGATGGATCAACGGCTGAGAGCGAAATGAAGAAAAATGGCAAAATATTTTTTGAGGCGGAAGATGTAAAAATAATCAATGACGAATTTATATCCACTAATGCAATTCAGCCGTTGACTATTGATTTAATTGTCACCTCGCCGCCGTATAATGTGGATATTAAATATAATTCACATGATGATCGTGCTTCCTATTCTGAGTATCTGGAGTTCACCAAGCAATGGATAGCTAAATGTTATGAACTAGCACAAGACTCCTGTCGGTTTTGTCTGAATATTCCATTAGACAAAAATAAAAACGGCCAGCAGAGTGTGGGGGCTGATATTACTTCCATCGCGAAGGAAGTCGGATGGAAGTATCATTCGACCATCATCTGGAATGAAGGAAATATTTCTCGGCGAACCGCCTGGGGTTCTTGGATGAGCGCCTCTGCGCCTTATGTCATTGCTCCGGTAGAGTTGATTGTTGTTTTGTACAAGAAAGATTGGAAAAAAATCAACGGCAGCCGAAAGAACGACATCACTAAAGAGGAATTTATGCAATGGACCAATGGTGTCTGGACATTTAATGGAGAAAGTAAAAAACGGATAGGACATCCTGCTCCTTTTCCAAGAGAACTTCCGCGAAGATGTATTAAATTGTTTAGTTACGTTGGAGATGTGGTTTTAGATCCATTCTTAGGAAGCGGTACAACTTTAATTGAAGCTTGTCTTAATCATAGAATTGGCGTCGGCGTTGATGTTGATAAGAAATATTGCGCGTTGGCCGAACGGCGATTGGAAGAATACACAAGCGCGTTATTTCGCTGAGGGAAATATTTATGCAAAAAAATAGAAAATCAATCACGGATTTGATCGTTGAGTATTTTAAGCTTCATCCCAAACAAGATTTATCTCACGGACCCATTGTCGATTGGGTAGAGGCAAGATACAGAAAATTATATGACAAAAAGCCTCGTGATACGTGGAGAGCAATTAGACAGCTTTATGAGAAGGGGTTTTTGATTAAGGTGAAAAAAGGGATATATCGATATGATTCGGATTTCGTGCGTCATAAAGAATTAGACGAATTTACTGAGGAGCAGAAGAAATATATTCTAGAGCGCGACGGCTATAAATGCGTTGTCTGCGGGAAAGGAAAAAAAGACGGCGTTGAATTACAAGTGGATCACATCAAACCCAAGCATTTTGGCGGCAAGGCGACGCTCGAAAATGGACAAACCATGTGTGCGCAGCATAATTTTATGAAGAAATTATTAAAGCAGACTGAAACAGGGAAGAAAATGTTTTTGAGATTTTACGAGCTGGCAAAAAAGGAAAATGACGAGCACCTATTGAAATTTTTTTCTGATATTTTACAAACGTATGAAAAATACGATATTAACGGCCATATCGTATGGAAGAAGTAGATCTGTTTAAATTTTTATCCATGGGAGGATTAAATCAATGCTAGACAGAGATGTTGTAGAGGAATTATTAGAAGAAGAATTTAGAGAAAGAGAAATAAAATTGCCGAAAGGCATATCCCAAAAAACTCTCACTGAAGTTTTTTGTAAATATATCGAGGATGACTATTATGAATGGGTTAAAGATAACTTTAAAAACTTCTTCAATGATGGCGATCCAGATTGGGGTTGGATTAAAGAAAAAATTAGATATTATTCAAAAACTTAAACTAAAAAATTAATCCCATGCCTGCTTCAACTATTCTACAAACCGAACACTACTCCCTGTGGATCGACGGCAAGTTTTGTCCATCTTTCAATCAAAAATATTTTGACTGTATTAATCCTTCCACCGGGGAAGTGATGGCACAAATGGCGCAGGCCACCGCGGGTGATATTCAAAAGGCCGTTGCCGCTAGCCGTCGGGCTTTTGATGCCGGGGAATGGTCTGGTCTTTCTATTAAAGAACGCGGGCAATTCCTTCAGAAAATCGCCAGTTTGATCCGTGAAAACGCAAAAGTCTTGGCGGATTTGGAATGTCTTTCAACTGGAAAGACAATAAAGCAGACGACCTTCATTGATGTCCCGACCGCGGCAGATTGTTTTGAATATTTTGCGAATGTCAGTGAAAGTTTGAAGGGCGAGCAGATCCCCGTCGGTGATCCGGTTTTAAACGTCGTTTCCCGCGAGCCCGTTGGCGTTGTGGTTTGCATTATTCCGTGGAATTATCCTTTGATTATGGCGGCTTGGAAGATTGCACCGGCGTTGATCGCGGGCAACACCGTCGTTTTTAAACCATCGCCGCTGGGCAGCGTTTCCATTATGAAACTGGCGCAAATTATAGAGAAGGTGGGCTTACCCAAAGGTGTTTTGAATTTTGTGACCAGCAGCACACCCGAAGTCAGCGCCGAATTGGTCAAACATCCCGCTGTGGATATGGTGAGTTTCTCCGGAGGGACTGAAACTGGAGTGGAGATCATGCGTTTGGCGGCGGACACAACTAAAAAAATTTGTTTAGAGCTTGGCGGGAAATCTGCGAATATTGTTTTTGCCGATTGCGATTTAGACGCCGCCGTGGGAGGAAGTCTTTCGGCGATTTTTATGAATCAAGGACAAATGTGCACCGCCGCCTCGCGTCTTCTTTTGGAAGATAAAATTTACGACGAATTCTTACAGAAACTTATTGCCAAAACAAAAAATTTAAAAATTGGAAATAGTTTTAGTTACGAAACGGATTTTGGTCCCGTGATCAGCCTTGAAGCCCGCGAGGGGATTTTAAAGTCTATTGGAATCGGCAAGAAAGAAGGGGCTAAGCTTGTGTGCGGCGGGCAAATTCCGCAGCTAGCTGCGGAATTTGCCCGTGGCTTTTACATCGAGCCGACGATCTTTAGCAACGTAAAAAATTCCATGACGATCGCCCAGGAAGAAATCTTCGGCCCGCTTTTATCGGTCATCCGTTTTTCTTCTCTGGCGGAAGCGGTTAAAATTGCCAACGATTCCAAGTACGGCCTGGCTGCCTGCGTCTGGACGAAAGATTTAAAGAAAGCCAACGAAACGGCTAAACAACTTCGCTGTGGAACGGTTTGGATTAACACCTACGGTGGTTTTTATAACGAAGTTCCTTTCGGCGGATTTAAACAAAGCGGTTTTGGACGGGAATTGGGTAAAGAAGGGTTGCTCGAGTACACACAAACCAAAAACATCTGTACCGACATGACGCCATCGGGAAGATCGTTAGTGGCGTCGTGGTTTTGAATTAGGGGTTAGGGGGAAGTACCCTATTCCCTTACAACAAAAGGAGACAAAACATGAAAGTATTATTTTTAACCCCCCCCTTAAAAGCCTGGGATTCTCACGGCAATCATCAAGCTGCTAACCAGATGCATGCTCAGGTGGCGGCGTATCTTCGTGCAAAAAAAATTGCCGAGGTGACAGCGCTGGATTGCCGGGCAATGAATTACAACTGGGAGCAGATGTTACAAAAAATTAAGGAAAGCGGCGCGGATATGGTTTTTCTCGGTGACCAGCTTTTCTCGACGTGCGGCGCCGCGGTCATCTGGTATTTCAACGAAGCGATACGCCTCATTAAAGAGAAGATGCCGCAGATGACAACGATTGCCAGCGGCCTGTGGTATTCGGCGGATTATGAACGTCAGATGAGATTAAATCCGTGGATTGATTATATCCTGATCGGAGAGGCTGAAATCACCCTTGAGGAATTATTGAATAATCTAAAATCCAAAGCAAAAAATGAACGCGATATTCCGGGGTTGGTTTCTCGGAAAGATAAAAATACGGTTGTGATCGGGCCGCACCGGGGATTGATTCCGGATTTAAATATTCTACCTTTGCCGGCCTATGATCTTTTTCCCATGGAAAAATACGTCGGGCATACGTATTGGAAACCTTTCGCGGAATTGATGACCTCCCGCGGCTGTCCGGGGAAATGTCATTTTTGTTACGAATGGGCTTTGTACGACAGCCGCTCCGCCGCGAAAGATTTTACTTCCTGGAGAGGTTCGAAAGGAAGCCGGATCGTTGATGAATTGGACATCCTGGAAAAAAAATACAGGATCAAAACAGTGGTCATGCAAGATGACGCCTTTAACAGCGACACACCGGCCATGATTGAATTTTGCGAAGAGAAATTGAAACGGGGAAACTCTGTTCAATGGGTGTGCCTGGGCCGGGCCGATCAATGGATCAGTCAGCGGGATATTTTGCCTTTGATGCGGCGGGCCGGATTGTTTATGGCGTTAACCGGTGTGGAGGTGGAAGACGACATGACGTTGACCAAGACGGGAAAAGGCGTCACGATTGATCAGATCACACAGACGATCAACATCCTTCGAGCGCAGGATATCGGAACCGTCGGCACGGTTTTGATCGGTTTAAAAGATGACACCGAGGAGAAAATCAAAAAACGCCTGCAAACCGCGGATGAAATCGATCCGGATGTTTTTGCCCTGGATTATTTGACCCCGGTTCCCAATTCTCCGGACTGGAGATACGGGATACAAAAAGGATGGTTTGATCCGGAAACGATTGATCTTAAGACTTGGGATTTTCAGCATCCGGTTGTCCCGACGGATCATTTGACGATTGAAGAGGTCGGACGCCTCGGCGCATGGTGCATGCGCGAATATTATTCCAAGCCGGAGCGGATTCACCGGATCATGGACAGCAATTATGACGACAAGGTGAAGCTCTGCGTTAAGGATTTTATGAGCAATATTGCCAAATGGGAAAGAAATTCCCGCGTTCAGCCGCAGATGGCTTAAGAATTGAGGAAAATAAATATGTCCGATGTTCAAGTGCAGGAAAAATTAGAATGGGAGAAAGAAGCTCTGGTGAAATTCAAAAGCATGATTGAAAAGATTCCGCTGTTTCACCGGCAAATAGCCCAGAAGGTGGTTTATAAAAAAGCTGAGTTGAATGCCAAAGAGCGGGGTTCTTCCCTCGTCGAGGAGTCCGACATCCTTCGGGCGTTTTTTTCCGAGGTGCCGTTGGCGTTTTACAGTTTGATGATCCGGCTGCTGGATGAAGGTGGCTTCGCCTATAAGGAATATGAGCCGCGCTAAAGAGGGTTTGAACATATGTTTTTGAAATTTAAAAAACCTCCCGCCCAAAAACAAAAGTTGAATCATCATTTTATTTTGATTGAGGCCCCGGCAGATCTCATTGCCCCCGAGGTGATCCTCTGGGGTGAGGCCCTTTGGTGGCCGAAGAATTCTTTGATGCAATTCATCCGGCTGACTCCCACAGAAATTCAGGTGGGAACGAAGTATCGCCAGAAAGTCCTTCTGCCTTTAGCCCCGATGTGGGAAGCCGAGGTGACAGGACTTATCCCGGGGAAAGAAATCGAACGAACCTTTTTGAACGGAATATTCAAAGGCACAGAAACCGTCACGCTCGAGGAGCGCTACAACGGCACCAAAGTTGAGTACGCGATGCATTACGAGGTTTTGGGAATTTTGAATCAAATTTTATGGCAGTTATTTTTTCAAAGGCTGCATGATCAAAATATTGAAATGATCCTCAAAGCCTTGCAGGATTACGTGAGCAACAAGCAAAAGACGGATACGCCATGAACATTGCGGTGATCGGCGCAGGAGCGATCGGATCGGTTGTGGCCGGATATCTTTCCAAAGCGGGAGAAGATGTTCTTTTGGTGGGACGGCCGCCTCAAATCCAAAAGATCCAGCGTGATGGGTTAGAAATTAAAGGCGCGCGCGGCGTTGAAACTGTTTCGCTGAAAGCCGCAACCCAATTGGATCAGGAATACGATTTGGTGATTTTTACCGTCAAGACCCAGGACATCGAAGATGCCTTTGCCGAGAATCATTTTCACCTTGGAGGAAAGTCCTTGATCCTCACGACGCAAAATGGCGTTCAGGCCGATAATCTTTTGAGCGTGCATTTTGACCGGGAGCAGATCATCTCCAGCATTGTGATGTTTGGGGCAACTTACACAGAACCGGGTAAGGTGACGTTCAATTTTGAAGGAGACTGGATCTTAGGCCGGCCGTTCATTCGAAACGATCAAAAGCTTTCTCAAATCTCTGAAGTTTTAAAGAAAGCTTTTCCCGTGGTTATTTCCGACGACATTTTGGGGATGAAGTATTTAAAACTTTTTGTGAACTTCAATAATTGTCTGCCGGCATTAATCGGAAAATCGATGCAGGAGACTTTTGCCGATATGGATTTTTGCCGGTTGAGTGTGCTGTTGTTAAAAGAAGGAATGGAAATTATCCAGAAGGTCGGCGTTAACTTAGTGTCTCTACCGCAGTTTCCCGTTGATCGAATCTTAGGATTGTCCTCGATGCCCATTGAGCAGGCCGCGGGAATTATGAATAAGACGTTAACGAATTTAAGTAAAGAACCGCTGTATGGTTCGATTCTGCAGAGCATCCTGCGCAAAAGGCCAAGTGAAATTGATTATATCAACGGCGAAGTTGTTTTTTGGGCAAAGAATGCGGGCCTTAATTCACCCTTAAATCGTAAAGTCGTTGATCTTGTGCATCAGGTGGAGAGGGAACGACAATTCTTCACCTCAGAGCAGATTAAAAAGGAATTTGGTTTCAGATAATTGTAAGGGCGGGTTTGAAACCCGCCCTTACTTCTATTCTTTTTAATATGGAGTAAAAATGAACAAACGTCGACGAGTTGTCATAACCGGAGTGGGAATTGTTTCTCCCAACGGCATCGGGAAAGAAGAATGTTTCAAGAGCATGGTGATCGGCGTCTCGGCGGTGCGCCGGGTGACGGAGTTCGATGTTTCTTTGTTTAACACAAAGATCGCGGCGCAGGTGAGGGATTTTGATCCTTTGAAACTGGGCCTCACGCGCGATGAGGCGATTCGGATGGATCGCTACGTTCAATTCGCCATGGTCGCCGCCCGCATGGCGCTGGAGGATTCCAGCCTCAACTTGACTCAGATTGATAAAGAACGAATCGGCGTGTCTTTGGCCAACGCGATCTGCGGAACGAAATATATGGAAGAAGAATTCGCACTCGTGACCGACAGCGGCCAAAAGCCGATTGACCCCTCAATCGTCCGACCGGATTTGTATGACGCGTCCATGTTCAATACGCCGTCGAGTGAAATTTCCGCCAAATACGGTTTGAAAGGAATCTGTAATA
>OBEQ012162543.1_pt1 | contig 12021 bp, 12 predicted proteins | sample 1670901 | NCBI WGS metagenome assembly OBEQ01 (sample SAMEA104232315, study PRJEB22302) | groundwater metagenome | biome: forest; feature: aquifer; material: groundwater | place: USA | collected 2011-08-07 | depth 5.4 m | reverse complement strand
TCGGTAACGATTTGATTTCCGCTTTGCCTTCGGCCGCCGCCGCTTCCCGCTCTGTTGTCTTTTTCCACTCATCCGATACCTCCTGCTTACCTAAAGTATCGGACTTCCTCCCCGTAAACTTTTGATATTAGGATAGGCTCTAATAGGGGTAATAACGTTTCTGCTTCCCTCAGTCAATTTGAATCGAAACAAAACCCCAGGTAAACTTTTCACAATATGTGGGAAGCCTACCAACCAATCGTCCGACAATATCAAAAAATACCACTCGCAGAAGAAAGACGGTTGATTCGTCTCGCAAAACGGGGCTGTGAAAGAAGCGCCAAAGAAATTGTCCTGCGGCACATCGGTTTTGTTATTTTCAGACTTAAAAGAAAATTGTTTTCAAAGTATCTGACACGATTTGGTGAAGACCTTCTCACAGAAACAATTTTTGTGCTCTATCAAAAAGTTAAAACGTACAATCTTCGCTATTACGATAAAAACGGCAATTTCAAACCGGTGAGATTTACCTCTTACATTTGGAAGCGAATTGATGGTTTCATCATTGACTCTGTGAAAAGAGAAATCAAAAAAGACAACATGGTAAACGAACCCGACTGGGGAAGACTCAATCATGAAAATCGAACTGAGAGTGTAGAAGAGAGCGATCAAACAGGGTAGATTTTAAGCCTCTACACTTTGCCAAAAAAATCGTGCGATTCAAAGGGACTTCCGATAAGATTCATTCCAGAGTAGATTCTTGTGACAGGGTTTCTTCTCGGATTTTCCATTCTCCCCGGGCGACTCGATAACGGAAAATAAGGAATTCAATCTCGAATGTCGGTCGTTTATGAATGTGAATCGGGGAGCATTTGATAAAAGTGGCCACTTCGTTTTTAAACGTCGTGGCCTTTTTATTGTAAAGTAACTGTAAGGTTTAGAAAAAATTATTGTAAGGTTGTCTTCTTTGCTCGTTCAAGCATAAACTTTACGGCTTCGCACATATTCATCGGTTCTAAAGTAATTTCAGGATGGGCGCTTTGAAAAACGCGAAATATTTCATCGGCGAACGCTTGGCCGACCCCAAGAATATTTTTAAAGTCGATCGTGATCCACCGAAATTTATCCAACCCGTAAAGCAGTCTTTTTGCCTCAGAACGGGATACAAAAGACCCTTCCTTTTTCATCAGGCGCAGGGTAATCCGCGTTTTATCAAATTCGGATCGACTTGAGCTGTATGCGTCAAAAAGTTCCTTTAAGTTTTTTCGAGACCTTGTTTTAATGCCAAAAAGAACTATCGTGCCCTTGATCTTCCCGCGCTTTGGTCGTTCAGAGACAAACATATCCGGCCGTTTTAAGTTTTCCACTTCAAATTCTAGGCGGTCGCTTTTTAAAGCAAAATTGTCGGCGATGCGTGAGGTAAAAAAAATTCCCTCACCTGAGTGCTCTTTGGGTGCTGTTGTTTGTTTTCCTTTCAATAAAAGATCAATGGCTTCGTGATGATCTTTCAGACCAAACTTCTTTTTTATATTTTCAAAAACTCCAATGCCGCGATCAATCACGGTGAAACAAAGCGAACCAAAAGAAAAGCGAACGCTCACGCGAACACTCTTCGCTCCTGAATGTTCGATGGCATTGTTTACCATTTCGGTAAAAGCGTATTGCACAATTCGATACGTCTGATCCGAAAGCTGTGTTTTTAATCGAAGAGCATTATCGGCTTCTCCGAACAAAAGATCTTCTTCTAAACCGTTAATTCGTTTGGTTTTCTCAAATTCTGGCGGGTTTTGTTGGAGTTTGGTTGCTTTGATATATTTGGCATTTCGGGTAGACCCGATTTTTGAGATTTTTCCTTCGGCAATTAATTCCCGGAAGTGCTGCGCCAATGTTTGTCGAGTGATACCAACTTTCTTTAAAATCTCGCGGCCTTTTACCGATCCGTGCTTGTGGATTTTTTGTAAAATGATATCTTTAACGTTCATGTGTGCAAGTATACTACAATTGTAATGCAATTGTAAGGTTTTATTTAAATAATTGTAAGGTATTGCAGGACAAAATGGACACTTGATAATCAGTAGAGCAGCCTTAAACTCGTCTTTTCGCACAACAGTTTAGCCGACGAAACCTCCACTTCAAACTCTAGACTCCGGTTGCAAAATGCGTTCCCGCAAAAAACGTGCGGGACGGCGAAAAGTTCGCCAAGATGGGGGTTTTGCCAGAAGGTGTTGTTGGCACATAATCTGGTAGCGCCCTTTGTTTTTAATGTGAAATCTCTTATTCTTTAATGAAGCACAGGTGATTGTTTTCGATGTGGTAAAGAAGCGGGGCGATTGTGATTTTTGGGTATTCGCTACGCAGGCGGCGGACCTCGCTTAAGACAAAATCAATTTCATTCCCAATTTCAAATACAGGAACCAAATTGAGGAAATGGCTTTCTGCCTTTTCTCGGTCCCAGCCCGCACCTTCGACAAGTCCTTTGATAAATGCGGCTTTGCGTTCCATCAAATTGACCATGCCGCAGTGATTATGACCTGCAATTGCGATGTGGCGTACGCCGCCAACCGCAATGGCGTAGGAAATTTTGAACGCGCTTGCCTGCATGTTTGCGCCACCGGTGCGAAGAATGTAAGCAAAATTTTCCGGCACATCCAACGCTTTGCGGTTGTCCATGCACATACCGACTAAGATTTGCGCGGAAGAATAAGAATCGTGCGGCCGGATGTGGTTCTGGTATTCCACGAGATGGCCAATAGGCGTATCGCGATATTTTTCAGGAATATCTTGAGCGCTGCCAATCTCAATTAAACGGTCCATTAAGAAAAAGAATTTAACAGATGCTAAGCCCAAAGTCAAAACTCAAGATTTAGGGTTGAGCCTTGAAAATTTGTTTTTATTGACTCACATTGAATCATCATGTACACTTAACCATATGGTTAAGTCAAGCGATTACAATTTAGACCTCATTTTTCAGGCACTCGCCGATCCCACGCGCCGGGCCATTTTAAACCGGCTTTCCAAGCACGAGCGGGCCATTACAGAAGTTGCGGAACCTTTTGATATGTCACTCGTAGCTGTCGCGAAACACGTGAAAGTTCTGGAGCGCGCCCGCCTTGTCCAGAGACGCCGACACGGAAGCTTTTCTTATTTGCGTTTGAATGGGAAAGCCATGTTGACCGCAGACCAATGGATCGAACATTACCGAAAATTCTGGGAAGAAAGTCTTGATCGATTGGAAAATTATTTAAAGGAAATACAAATGAAGAAGGAGAAAAAATAAATGACCACAATAAAAAATAATTCCGGCGAAAAACAAACTGATCGCGAAATTGTAATCACCCGCTTAATTGATGCACCGCGTGAACTTGTGTGGGAAGCGTGGACGGATCCAAAACAAGTGGTGAAATGGTGGGGGCCGAATGGTTTTTCAACCACCATTGAAAAAATGGACGTTCGGGTTGGCGGCATTTGGAAACACGTGATGCATGGCCCTGACGGAACCGATTATCCAAACCTAAGTGTTTTTAAGGAAATTGTGAAACCGGAACGTATTGTTTACCAGCATGCCGGTGGCATTAAAGAAAGAGGGGGCGCCTGCTTCAAAGGAACGTGGACGTTCGAAGATCAAGGCGGAGGTAAAACCAAACTGACCCTGCGTTTGATCTTTGCTTCCTCCAAAGAGTGCGACCATACGATTAAAGAATACCAGGCCATTGAAGGCGGAAATCAGACTCTTGGCCGCCTCTCAGAATATTTGGCGAAAATGGGAACGAGCGATTCCAACATGAAGCCATTTGTCATCTCGCGCGTTTTTAACGCACCGCGTGAGCTTGTGTGGAAGGCGTTTACCGATCCGGAGCATATGAAACACTGGTGGGGGCCGAAAGGAGCTGTCATTCTTGATTACAAAATGGATTTGCGTCCTGGTGGTATCAACCATTATGGAATGCGCTACGGTGGTCAAGATATGTGGGGGAAATTTGTTTACCGGGAAATTGTAGCGCCCGAACGACTCGTTTTCGTCAATTCTTTCGCTGACGAAAAAGGAGGTCTTACGCGGCATCCGCTGAGTAAGGATCCGTGGCCGCTCGAAATGTTATCAACACTTACATTCACAGAGCAGAATGGCAAGACAACATTGACAATTGAATGGGTTCCGATCAATTCCACACAAGAAGAGCGCGACACATTCGAGAAGGGGCGCGACGGCATGAAACAAGGCTGGACGGGAACGCTTGATCAACTTGAAAATTATTTAGCGAAACTCTAAAATTTAATCAATCAAAAAATAACAGGAGGAGATTTATGTTCGGTTACGTTGATTTGTATGTGTTACCAGTTCCAAAAAAATTGATTCCGTTTTATCGCCGCATGTCTACGAAGATGGGAAAAATCATGCGCGGGTACGGTTGTCTTGAATATCGGGAGTTTCTTGGCGACGATCTTCACATAAAAGGCATGGTTTCGCCGCTCACACTTGTGAAAGTGAAGAAGGGTGAAGTTTTGGTTTTTGCTGTCACCGGTTTTCGCTCAAAAGCTCATCGCAATCAGGTTCTTAAAAAAGTAATGAGTGACGCGCGAGTCAAAAAAATGTGCGCGAAGCCAATGCCATTTGATCACAAACGCATGGTCTACGGCGGATTTTCAACAATTGTAAAAGCGTAAACGGGAGTTTAGTGCTCAAATGAAAAACGAAGACTTAAATTAACACATGAAGGTTTGGAAACGTTTCCCAAAAGCAACCCCGATTTGGCAAAAGAGAATTTTGCCGAAGGGTGGGCTCACATCGTTGGCGCTTCGTTAAAAAACTTTATTGAAAAATAATTCATTCAACTATTAAACAGAAGGAGTTTTACAATGCTCGCTAAAGTTTTCATTGCTATTGCAGTTATCGTAATCGCATTTGTTGTCATCGTTGCTAAGCAGCCGGCTGAATTTCGAATTACGCGCTCAGCTACCATTTCTGCTTCGTCCGCAGCGGCGTTTGCACAGGTGAATAATTTACACAATTGGGAAGCGTGGTCGCCTTGGGCGAAACTGGATCCGGCAGCGAAAAATTCCTACGAAGGTCCGGCGGCAGGAACGGGCGCCATTATGAGATGGGCTGGAAACAATCAGGTTGGCGTGGGAAGCATGACGATCACAGAAAGTCGTCCGAATGATTTGGTTGTGTTCAAACTTGAATTTCTAAAACCTTTCAAAGCTACCAACGCCGCAGAATTCATGTTCAAACCTGAAGGCAATCAAACCATTGTGATCTGGAGCATGTCGGGCAAAAGTAATTTTATGGGCAAAGCCATGAGTCTAATCATAAACTGCAATAAAATGGTCGGCGGACAATTTGAAAAAGGGTTAGCACAGATGAAATTGGTGGCGGAAAGAACGCCTAAGCAATAGCGCGTGGGCCAATGTTTTAGTGTGGATTTTTGTTTTAAAATACTTGCCTGTGTTTGGAAGTTTGAATTGCATTGGGGAAAATTACCAAAATAGCCGGTTGATTTTTGCAATGAGAACCCGAAGCCGGTAATACTCGTTGACAGGCCTATCGTCCGTCAGAGGAACTTTGTGAGCGATGGGAAAATGATCATAAAATTTGTAAACATCAACCTCGCTGTCCAAAAGAATCCCAAAAAGTTGTTCCGGAGATTGATCAACCCATTCCATCAAATCTTTTTTTGCTTTTTCCGGCAATCGATTTGCAAGTTCTTTAGCATCCAGTCTGGGAATGGGCGACTCCGATGCTAAAAAATGGAAGCCCCAACCCTCGATTGAACCAAATTGACGCACATAAGGGAACGATTCAAGCAATGACCGTATGGTTGCAACAAGATCCTTCGAATCGCCTCCAGGGGTCCAAACTTGAAGAATCCCGGTTTTCCGGAGGTGTTTTTTTACACTTTGATAAAATTCTGTGGAATAAAGAAGGCTTGACGCAGCAGCGGAGACGGGCGGTGGCGGGTCGACCGCGATAACATCAAACATTTGATCCGTCCGGTCCAGATATCTTCTGCCGTCGTCGATTACGATGTCCGCTTTTTTTTCGCGTTTGCTTAAAATTTGCTTTGCGTCATCGAAATAATACGGAAACAATTTCGCAACCGATGGGACAAGTTCAACCACAGTGGTTCGAATATCCCATGAAGCCATTGAGCGAAAAGTAGCTCCCATCCCCAAGCAAATGGTAAGACCTCGTGCGGGCGGATTAGGCAAATGCACCATGGGCCAATGAGCCATTAATTTGGTAATGGTGGTGAGGCGGGTCACTGATTGACCATTAACGATCAATTGTTTTTCCATACCCGTTCCAGTTGCAATCACTGTGGCCGTGTGATCATGTAAAACATACGTTTTTGGGAATTTCATTTCAAACGTTCCCCCCAACAAAAAAAGAACCGTGCAAAAAACAAAAGACAAACATGAGTAAAAAATGGTTTGTACACGAACGCCCCATTTGCCGTTCTCGGTTCTTAATACAATAAGAAAACTCAACAACCAAAGCACAAGTACAATTAAAAAACAGGTAACATAATTACCGAATAAAGGAATTAGAATAAATCCGGTAAGCATAGGGCCCACAATGCAGCCTAATAAATTTACGGCGTAAGCAGTACCCACTAAGCGGGGGCTGGATTTCGAATTTGTATCGATTATAAGAGGCGTGAGAATGCCCGTAACAAAACTAATGGGAGCAACTCCCAACAAAAGCCTTCCCGAAGAGAACCAAGTGATATCGGGATGGCACGAATAAAGAGCTGTTGCAGCCGCAGGGCCTAGAAGAAACCAAAAAATCCAAATTTGACATTGAGTTTTAGAGTAAAGAAATTTTCTATAAAACCAGGTGCCAAAAAAAGTAAACGCAAGATAAACCGCCAAAATCGAAGCGAACGAGTAGACTTCCGTACCAACATAAGGCACATAGATTCGACTCCAAACGACCTCAAGTGCCAGGGAACACATACCCAAAATAAAAAGCGCGAACAAAATTATCTTCGGCATGCTTTGTCCGTCATCGGAGAATCCAGCCTCTTTTTTAAGCGGTTGTAACCGAAATGGCTTTTCATGAGAGTTGATGGCTAATAGAAAAGCGAAGAGAGCGATAAAAAGATTTGCGTTGACTGCCACCCAACTTGTTTTTTCGAACCCCAAAGATTCTATTAAGATAAAGGCGGATAACAACACCCCCAAGAAGGACCCGATGACATTCATCAAGTAGAGGTGACTGAATTGAGATTTTTGGTCGATCAAAGAAAGATTTTCAAGATAAGCAAGAGCGACGGGAAACGTTGCACCCATAGCAATACAAAAGGGCAATAGCGTGATTAAAATCGCAATGAACGTCGCAAAAAAATAAATTCCCGAGTTGGACATAGGCAAATTGATCAGCGCGTGCCTTCCGAACAAAACGAATCGAGGCACTGCCATTCCGCCGACGGCAATAAAGAGTTCAAGCATGGCGTATGGTTTCAGCTTTTGCGTTATAAGCCATTGTTTAAATTGGCGCGCAATTTTCCCTCCGAAATATGATCCGAGCGCTAAACCCATCATAAAAACCGATAAAACAGAAGATATCACAGGCGCGTTCACACCGTAACTTGCCATGATGAGCCGGAGCCACACTGTTTGATAAAGGAGCGCGCAGAAACCAGAAATAAAGAAGAAGCTTTTAACAAAAATCATCATTGGCTCCTTGAAAGCTGTCGGTGGATAAAAAGTAGGAATCCGGTTTATGAATACAGTATCGTTCCAATTTCTTTTTTCTTGAATTAAGCTTCTCTTTTCCAGGAACTTTGTGTCTACTTTGAAGCTTTGATAAAAGCTTTAAGCGCTTTATGACTTGTACACTCCGGGGCGAGACCTCGCTCTGCGAAACAGGATTTTGGTTCGCATTACTTCCATTTTCACTTATAATAAATAACTCTTCCAAGGGAAATGGTCATATACTGCTATGATCGTGACAGCTGGCAACCTTCGGTAACGGTAACAGCGCTCGAAACACCCGGAATCAATTTAGATTGTTAAGCAGAATCAGAGCGGAAAGGAACAAGATGAACGAACATTCCAAACACGATACTCTCCCGGGTTCGCCACAAGGCGAGCCGGATGTGGCGGCGTCACTCAAAAAAATTCAACAACAACTGAGTTTTTTAGAGAAAAAGGTCGATATTTTAATTGGCCAGTCTTCGGAAAGGCCGTTTCAGAGAAGAACTTTTTCAAAACCTTTCCGGCCCTTCAACCGTTCTCATCATCATGGCAGAGGTGATCGCGAGAATCCAAGAGAAGGGGGTTTCGCCGGACCGCGCCATTTTGATAAACCACAAGGCGGCGAAAACAGAGGCTTTGATCATAAAAAGAAGCCTTTTTTCCGCAAGCGAAAAGAACATAGCTGATAAATTCTACAACATTAACCCGATGTAGAGATTAGCACCAAACAAAAGGAGAACGATCATGGGGTTTCAAGGAGGATTTGGCGGGCCAAAAGAAATGTTTAAGGCAACCTGTGCAGAATGTAAGAAGGAATGTGAAGTTCCTTTTAAGCCCAGCGGAAATCGCCCGGTCTACTGCAAAGAATGTTTCTCAAAACGTAAAGAAGGCGGTCGATAAAACATCAATTTTGGAATCCCGGTTGAATCCACAAACGCGCTCCTGAAAAAAGCGCCAGAACACCAATGAATGAATAAAAAAGCGTTGTTGCAGCATCATCCGCAACGCTTTTTTGTTTTAAGAAACGCGGCAAACGCTAAATCCAATTTCACGTTTGATTTTTCGCGGGGGAGGTTTTAATTTTACCGCGGGAAAGCTTCTCTCACGCCGCCGTCCACGGTGAGAGTGCAGCCGGTCGTTTTGGAAGATAAGTCGGACGCCAGGAAAAATACGGAATTCGCGACGTCTTCGGGGAAAATTTTCGTTTTCAGCAAATTCCGCTCCTGGTAAAAATCCTCAAGCTCATTTTCGGAAATGTGATAGGACTTTGCACGCTTTTTCCGAACTTCTTTGGACCAAAGGCCCGAACCTCCAAAGACCCCGTCTGGATTCACGATATTGGCGCGCACGCCAAACTCACCGCCTTCAATGGCTAAAATTTTTGCAAGCTGAGCTTCCGCTGATTTCGACGCGCTGTAAGCACCGAAATCTTTCCCGGGCGCTAATACATTTTTGGTCGCAATGAAAATGAAATTCCCGCCGAGCTCTTGACGTTTAAATATTTTCATGGTTTCACGCGCGATCAGGAAATGCCCCGTTGCGTTTACTTTGAGAGATTTTTCCCAATCAGACAAATGCATCCGGTCAATGGAGGAAATGTGCGCAATCCCCGCGTTTGAGACAACGATATCAAGCCCGCCAAATTTTAAAACCGTGTTTTCAACCGCTGCCTGAACGGATTCTTCACGGGTCACATCCACGCGCATTCCGATGGCGCGCTCAGACTTTAATTCGCGGTTGATATTCCAGGCGGCCTGCTCTGCTTTTTCCCCGTCAAGATCCGTTAACACAACTTGAGCACCTTCCGCCGCTAATTTTTTCGAAATAGCCCTCCCAATGGCACCGGCAGCACCCGTCACAAACGCAATCTTTCGTGCAAGCGCCTTTTCGGGCGGGGCAAGTGACAATTTATAAAGCTCAAGCGGCCAATATTCCATTTCAAATTGTTTCGCCAAAGGAAGTGACTGATATTTACCGGTAGCTTCCCCTCCCCGCATCGCGGCAATGGAATGTTCGTAAATCTCGGCGCACTCTCTCGCATTTCCCAAATCTTTTCCCGTCACAATCATCCCGATTTTCGGAATTAAAATGACGCGCGGAAACGGGTCCAAAATGAACGCGCCGGGCGATTTAAACCGGTTGAAGTAACGTTCGTGTTCTTTCGCGTAATTGTCAATTTGCCGGACAAGTTCCGTTGCACCGAGCGACCCGATTCCGTTCCGCAATTTCACAAAGAGCGGATTGTGTTTGGTCCGGAGCATGTGGTCGGGAGTTGCCGGGCCGATTTGCGAAATCCGAGCTCCCTTTTTTGAATTTATAAATTCCATGACGGCCGGTGAATCAACAAAAGTAAGAATGGCCCGTTTTTGTTTGCTGACAGCCCGGCGAATCGCGGGCAAAAGTTGGACAAGGCGCGTTTTCTTTTCTGAAGGATTTAAGTTTTTAAACCGGGCGCCGCCAAAAACACATTTTTTCTTTGACCGAGCGGCAATATATTTTTCTGCGCGGTTCACCATTTCAACCATGCGCGCGTAACTTGTTTTAGAATCATTTCCCCACGTGATCAGCCCATGCTTTTCCAAAATGGCGCCCTTCGCATACGAATTTCCCCGAAATGCCGCGTAAACCCGTTTTGACAATTCAAAGCCCGGTTTCACGTAAGGAATCCAGAGAAGTTCATTGCCGTAAAGTTTTCGGGCAATTCCCCTGTTTCTGGTATTGTTCGTGACAGACAAAATGGCATCCGCGTGGCTGTGGTCAATGTCACTAAAAGGAACGAATGCGTGCAGAAGCGCTTCGATGGAAGGCCTGGGTGAATTGGGTTTTAGAATCGCTTGAGCGAGCAAATCGACCATTTCTTCGTCGCTCATGCGATCGCGTTTCAAAAGGTGGAGTAATTTTTCAAGGTCAAGGGGCGTAAAGTGTTTCCGCTCACAGGACTTCATGTCAGACCCGCTTCCCTTCACCCAGAGAATTTTGACGGGATTCCCAAAAAAATCCTTCTCAACCGTTTTGGTGGACGTGTTCCCGCCGCCCCACAAACAAAGTTTGGGGTCAATTCCAATTAATCGCGAACGATAAACCAAACAATCGAGGGTGTCCTTTCCCATAATGGCGGGATTTTTCCAGAGGTTTCTGATCATGCGGAAAATGCTTTACGCAAATTGAGTTCTGCATTTTTGCTTCGCTCAAACACTGGACATCCTTTTAATTAAGATAATTTGTCTGTTTCAAAGTAACGATGTCCGGCCCCGCAAAAACACGGGATTGAACATCGCCTACTATTTATTTAACTTTGTAAATTTAAAGTAGCGACGTTCTACCTTCGATCGCCCGCATGAGGGTTGCTTGATCAACATATTCCAAGTGGCTACCGACGGGAACCCCGCGGGCAATGCGGGTCACTTTGACATTTTCGTTCGGTTTCAAACATTCCGCTAAATAAAGCGCGGTGGTATCGCCTTCCGTATTGGGGTTCGTCGCCAAAATAACCTCCCGGATTTCCTCGTCGTCGTGGATTCTTTTGAGAAGTTGGCCCAACCTGAGTTCCTGCGGGCCGATTCCCTCAATGGGTGAGAGCGCGCCGAAGAGAACGTGATAAAGCCCTTTGTAGCTTCCCGTTTTTTCAATGGACGCCACATCTTTTGGGTCGCCCACCACGCACAAAATGGTTCGGTTGCGCGATGCATCGTTACAAATGTGACAACGTTTTTCGGTGGATAAATTCCGGCACACTTCGCAAAAATACGTTTTCTCTTTTGCATCAAGAATCAAACGTGCGAGCTCGCGAACTTCCACTTCGCTTGTCTTCAGCAAATGAATTGCAATCCGCTCGGCGGATTTTGGCCCGATTCCGGGAAGTGTTGCGAGTGCTTTCATTAATTGGGTGAGAATATCGGAATAACCTGTCGTCATTTTTTTGAGTATCTGGTGCCTTGTATCTGATGTTTACTAGAAACTTAAATACTAATAGCACCTAACAAAACTTCTTTATTCTTTCCTTCGTAGGTTACATTTTCAGCCTCAGGCTGATTCGCTAAGATTTGTGGTAGAAAATGTGACCTACGGGAAGAACCAAAAATTGTGTTAGGCAATCTAAATGCTCAGATGCAATCCATTTATGTTTTTCGAATCACTTTACTGCCGTCAAATATCTCAAGCGCAGAAGAAATAACGCCTGAATCTACGCCGGGTGCTTGTTCGGCCGGGGCTTTTTCCGTCATCTGCTCTGCTTCAGTCACGACAAATGACACGTCCACGGGCATCTGAAGAATATTTTTCAAAATATCCCGCACAAAACTTTTATTGTGTTGCTGTTCAATGGTTTCTTTATGAAATTTAAAT
>OBEQ012231431.1_pt1 | contig 12022 bp, 15 predicted proteins | sample 1670901 | NCBI WGS metagenome assembly OBEQ01 (sample SAMEA104232315, study PRJEB22302) | groundwater metagenome | biome: forest; feature: aquifer; material: groundwater | place: USA | collected 2011-08-07 | depth 5.4 m | reverse complement strand
TACCGTTCTTGTAGTTGTTGAAGATAGTCAATATTATTAATTTTCCTCACAAAAAATCACCTCCTTCCTGGACAGGAATTTAGGTGAAATACTCATGAGTCTACGATAGTTATTTTAGGTGATTTTTAATGAGTCAAGTCGCAGTCTTATCTTTACCTAAATTTCTTTGTATAATAAGCTTTGGAATATCGAATACCCTCGGGAAGAGTTGGTTTATATTCAATATTTGGAACTTGGTAAGCTTTCATCAACTCAAATATCCAATCCCAAAAGAGAATTAGGTGTTCAAAAGAAAGTGTATCATGGACACTTGAGAGGATTGATTACTAAGCGGTTTGAATTCATACTCTGATCAAGTATTTTATAAACTTCTTAAATATTGGAGAAACTGTGCTGGTGTTAATACAATAACACCAAAATCTCCTTTAATTTTATCTAGTTTATAGTGTCTTAGGTTATATGTTATTAAAAACCTAACCTGCCCTTTATTTGCTCCTGCGACTATATGCGCATCATTTATATCCAAGACATAATCGCCATATTGTTCCTTTATTTTTTCGTTTGATTTTTCTAATTTTACCTTTTGAAATCTATTGTTTACCACTTCAATAAGTAGGTTTTTATCTATATTTAATCTTTCTACTATTATTTCTAGCTCTATTAGAGATAAATTGGAGATATATAATTCTAAATCTTTAACATTATTGATCAAAAGATGGGCTGCTCCTGAGTCGGAAATAAGTGAGGTGATTACTACGTCTGAATCAAGAAATATCTTCAGAGTCATTACAATTTTGCTCTAGTTTTGGAAATCTCAGCTTCTACTTTAGAAAGATTTTTTAAGTCTTCTCCTTGAGCATCAAGTAGATCTGTATCAAGGCCTGTAAAAACAAACGAGATTGAGCTTGCCGGTATTCTATAAACCTTACCAATCCTTTTGGCAATAATTTCTCCTCTAGAAATCAAATCATATATTGTAGCTTTATTAAGTTGCAGGATTTCGGCTACTTGTTCAGGGGTATATACTTTATTCGTAGAAAAGCTTTGATTATTTGCATCACTAAACATATCTAAACTATACTAAAACTGACTAAACTTGTCAATACACCATTAATTTTATGTGGAAGGTTCTCGCAACATCGTGTAGGTTCAAGTCTGTATCAGGCTCATTTTTGAAATTACAATTTTGGTAAAACTCCTGTTTTTTTATGATATAGTAAATGAGAGATGATGCCGAGGTAAACTCGGTTATTTATTTTCAGCCATGTTTATATTTGCTTTAGTTGCTACCATCGACATTATCCTGATGGCCGCGTATACTATTTTTACCAATTGCGGTTCAAAACCAACAGATTTTTTAGTCTTAATAGGAATTATTTTCGCCGTACCAGCAACTTTTATCCCCTTAGTTTTGAATTCCTTTATTTGGTGGAAGAATGCTCGTCTAGGCAAGAATACTTCTAAAGCCAAAATTGGTTTACTTGTCTCATTTATTAATTTGTGCGGCTTAACAGTTTTAGGAATATTAATTCTTCGAACAACCATAAGTTGTGCCTTTTCAGGTCCTAACTCTTCCGTTTAATGGAGGAGTTAGACTTTAAATCAGTAAAACTCTTTAACTTTTCTGAAATTAGCAATAGCCGAAAGAAGTTTAGCTTTCTCTTTAGCTTCAATTCTGGTATTCAATCTAAACTCATGTATTTTGTTTAACTAAAGCCTAAATTGTTTAACACCAACACAGGAGTTGAACTTCTATTCTTTTGAACCCAATTAGTAACTAATCTAGTTCAACAATCTGGCAAGCAGCCTTATTCCTCATTACTTCTCTATGATTTCTAGCTCGTGCTAAAAATGATATCGGGTAAATCCCCAAGAAAAGAATGCTGTCAATTCTGGCAGCAATTGCTTCATAAGGAAGTTGTAGGGTTAATTACCACTGATGGATGTTTAGACGGAGATGGGTACAATTATTTTTACTGGGATCCAATATGGAAAAATAACTTTCGTTTATACACAGGATTTAGTTCGGCAAGTTTAATTTTTACTCTATTGTTGAAAGATGATATCGCACGATTATACGGAATAAAAGGAACCATCAATAAAGCAAAGCGATGTTACCGGCTTAAATATACAAAATATCATTCGATCATTTTACTTAACCATATTTACTATAAAAAAGATTTAATTTGTTTAAAAAGAACGGTTTAAAATAATGCAAGCTTTAGATATAATAAGCGGACGCGGACGTGGTGAAATGGTATACACGCATCCTTGAGGTGGATGTGCCCGTAAGGGTGTGAAGGTTCAACTCCTTTCGTCCGCACCAGAGAAGATTGGACGGTCAAAATAATCAAATTTAGGTTGTTGTGACTGTCTTATCTCAGGTTCAATCCATAGGTTTTTCTCCCAAAGCTCTTTTTTAACGCGATGTATAGCAATAAAGGCATTCTTAGCCTTAATTTTAAGTTTTTTGTCCTTTAATTTGAAGTTCAATCCAATAATGTCTATAACCATTCTTTTGATAACTGGATCAGGGGTTTCATACAGCCTTTTGACTTCATTTGCAAATTTTAGAGTATCTTCAAATAGTGCATCCCAGTAGCTATCATCAGTACTAACTATCTCCTGCTTAATTAACTGCTCTTTCTTTAAAAGCTCTTCCTTTTTAGCCTGATATTCATTTTCATCCGGAAAATATCCTTCATCTTTCATTGCTTTTAATTGAAACTTATCCTTAGTTATATCTGCTAGCTTTTTAGTCTGCAGTTCTTGTTCTTTAGCAGCATTATGATATTCAACCTGATTTTGCCTTTTTATCACCTTTTTAAGCCATTCTACGAACTCAGGTACTATTTCTACATCCTCTGTATAACCCTCAACTTCTATCTTCATATCAGAATCAGATATGGCAGGTTCTTTGCATAGACCTTTCCTTCTACTTGAGCGGTAGTAACAAAATAATTGATTTTCACCATTCTTATATTTTCTCAGATGCCTCTCTCCTGTTATGGCAGCATTACATCCACAACCACACTGAAACTGTCCAATATGTGGTAAGGGTTCTAAATCTGCTTTTTTACTTCCTCTATCTTCAACTAAGTCTTGGATTTTATTATATTCAGCCATTGTCATAAGAGGAGTGTGGATTCCTTGCTGAATCTCTCCGTGATAGAGATATAGACCAGTATTATAAATATCTTTAAAAAAGGTATAGGCTCTTGATCTGGAAACAGGTTGAAGGGGGTGGTTTTTCTTAGGATTGGCAACTAAGCCTCTAGCCGTCATTATTTCTAGGGTTTCTTCCACCTTGTATTGTCCAGTAAGCATCAATTCAACCCACTCTCTGCATTTATCCCAGTTTACTGGATTTTTGATAACATCCTTTTCTCCTTTCTCTTTTGCCGGATTAAACATATAACCAATGTGGGCAGCTGTAGGACAAATACCTTTCTCAACCTTACTTTTCATATTTCTAATCACCCCTTGAGAGGTCTTTTTACTGTATTCTGAGCTAGAACCAAAATGGATGTTTAAAGTAGTGTAATTCGTTTCATCGTAGTTTCCGGAAATTTCTGTATAGATCTTGATTTGTTCATCTCTGACACGGTCAACCAGATAGCCACCTTCTTCATTGTTTCGTGCCAATCTTGCTGCATCCCACGATATGATCACTACCTTAATGCCTCTTGAGACTGCCAATTCAATTAACATCCTCATTGAATCAAAACCCCGCCTTTTTTGGGCTTTCATAGCAGTTTTAGTATCAGTAAACACGTAATCATCAGGAATTTTAATGCCGACTATTTCAGCTTTGCGGTAGCAAATATCTAGTTGCTGAGGTATAGAAACGATTTGCCTCTTGTTGTCTTCTGAAGATTTCCTGGCATAGATTATGTATAGGATTCCATTGATTAGTTTTAATTCCATGTCCATCTTTATAATTGTAATCATTTTTAACCTTTATTCCCTTGTTTATCAAGTAGCTGTTTCTGCCTCAAAAGTAGTACATACTTAACCATTCTGGTGGCCTGATCCTCTGCTTCTTCTTCAGTAAGATCAATATTTTTAACTTTTTTGACAATTTGTTTAAACTCAAGGATTTCTTCACGAGTTAAGGATATAGGGGGAATTAGCCGATTTTTGATTGGCGATAAATCGTGCATAGTATATTTGGCTTTGGTTAAAAGCGGTTAAATTTGGATTCATATCTTGATTTTTATTTTTATGCTTTTTTTTTACTTCTGATTAAATTATTGGTTCTTCAGCCCATTTGGTTCCCTCTCCAAAAATTGATTTTGCTAACTCTAACTGCTCATCTTCAGATAATTGATCAATAGTTTTGGTTTTTACTCTACCCTCTGACTCACTATTGTTTTGAGGCTTAGAAATAGTGAGCTGGGTAGTGGGGTAAATTAAAATCTTTCGCTTATCTTTTTCATCTGGCTCTTGGGTTATTAGTCCCGCAGTTTCCAGTAGCGGAAGAATTTGTTGTCTAAGTTGCCAGTCAGGAAGAATCCTGCCATAGGTTTGGTAATGCTTATCTGAAATATTTCTTCGGGTAAGTCCAATTACTCCTACTCCAACATTTTCGATGCCTTGATTATGAGACAAAAAATCAGGGATAATTACGTCTTTATAAATATTTAGAACATATGGAGGTAGGTTTAATTCCTGGCTCTCGGAAACAGTATCCCAAACTTTAAATGCCTCTTTAATATCTTCATCAGTGGCAATAATGGTTGTGTCCCTTCTTTCCCTAAACCACATATTGATTAGGGCAAATATTTTAACAATACTTAATATCCTAGCCACGTCTCTTTGATGTCTTGGTTTAAGAACTTTTACTCTTTCAAAAAATAACTGTTCTACCAGGCTAGGAGATTCAATCTTAATGTCAGTGATCCCTTCCTGCTTAATGGCTCTAAGTCTTTCTTTAAGCAGCTGTCTTTGAGGGTCCGATTCAACAGCAAATTTGTATTTAACAGAATCAGACTCTTTTTTGATCTTTTCAAAAATTGCTTCTCTTATTTTCTCTTGATTTACCTCAGGAGAGAGTAGCAAGAATCGGGTTGCTTCCTGTTCGTCAAGCTCAAGCCCGGCAGTACAAAAGATCACCGCCGGGAAACCAATTAAAAAGATGTTTTTAGTCTTTAAGCCTGCTTTTTGGCTCTTATCCGTAATCTTTAGTCTAATTTCCTTTTTATCATGTGAGAGCATTGGCCTAAGGTGTTGGAGTAATAAAGTATGGGGCTGATCTAAAAAGATTAAAATCTTCCGGGATAGATCCACTGTATAACCTTGTTTATCTTCTTCAAATTTACCCACGTCATGAAAAAAAGCCGTTGGCGAACAGTACCCCACTTCTATTACATCTTCTTGAGGAAATAAGCTGGCTATCTCGGTTGGAATAAATGATTTACCTGATGATGAAGGTGCATTAAAGCTAATATTTAGCTGAGAGTTTTCGGTGTAGCACGAAACCTGGGCTAAAAATGTTATCAGTTTATTACTCTCATCCTTTTTGATGGTAGACCCCAGGATTTCAATAATCTCTTCAGCACTCAGAGGTTTGAACTTCGATGTATCAATTTCTACCCCGGGATCATATTTTTCTAACTCAGCTGCTCTTTTTGCGGATTCCTCTGCTGCTTTAGATTGAGCTAGCCGCATGGTTCGCTCTTGTTGTGGAAATTCCTCATCCAACTTAGCTATTTTCGCTTTCGCTTCTAGCTCCTTTTGTTCCTGGATTTTAACCCAATTTGCCTCGAATTGTTCAAAACCGATTAAACCATTAGGTTTATTGCTGTTTTTATGTTTAATCATGATAAATTCCTAATATTTAATTCAAAAATCAAAAAGGCTACGTTCAATAATTGGAGTATAGTTTCTGCGACCTTTAACTCCCTTTTTAATGTGAGTGGCATATTTTTTTTCGAATTTATTTAAACTTAGACTCCCATTAGCCAGTTTCATAGTGTCCTTGTTGATTTTCCTAATGTCAGACATTATTTGATTTGGATCATCATCTGCTCTTGCTTCTTCAAAACTTATCATATTAAAAGCAACCTCTCCCCAATCTAACCGTGCAAATGCTTCCGGGACAAAGTAATGGATTTCTTTAAACCAAAGATATATTTTGGCCACAACATCTAGGGCTTTCCATACCCAAATCCACTGCCAAATTAAGCCATTAACCGGGAAATTTTCGTAAGTCTTAATTACATACTCTAAATTTTCCAAGATCTTAGAGACCGGTAGTTCCCAAAAGAGGTAGGTAATTGGGTCTCCATGCTCCTCATACCATTTATCATAAAATTCTTGATTTTGTTCTTTAGGTGGATCTTGGCTTTCTTCATCACAACTTTTCTTGGCTCCAGCAAAACCAACTTGTGCCCACCAGGGGAATTGATACCTAAATTCCACTTGCATTGGAAGATAAGAAGATATAAAAGTTTCCTCTGCTGGTTTATGTACAGTAATACCGTCTTTTTGATCAAACATTAACACTTCATTTCTCCCGAACGTAATTGGAAAAACCCAAATCCTGTCGTTTTCTATATAAAAATCCGCTCCAATAGTAGAATATTTGTATTGCTTTGATTTTTGTTTTAAGTCGCTGTTTGTAGAATGTCGTTTTTTAAATGGAATCCCAGGTTGTGAAGCTATAAAATTAGCGCGATTTTCCCAAGTGTCTAGTTTTTTGTTTGTTTTCACTTTTTCTTCCCATTTTTTCTTTGCTGTATAAAGTGCCGTTAGTTGTTGACGTTCTATTTCATCTGGTACTTTATCTAGTGGTATATAAATGTTGATTCCACAACGATTGGCCATAATTTGTCTCCTAATTGTTTTGATAAATCATTTGCTTTAAATCTTTTTGGGCATTAACTAATCGATGAGGTTCAACTTTCGCTTGATAAGATATGTAATTTTCTGTAAGTGATTTTCTTTGTTCAGATTCTTCAAAAATAAATACAATTCGTTTGGGATTTGTCCGGTCTAAAGAAGTAAGTTTACAGGACTCACTGAGTAAAAAACTTGCTAGTACATATGAGTCAGTAGAAAATTTAGTGTTTTTATCTTGATCAGCCATACTATTATTTATTAATGAAACCTGTAGATGTTAAGGATACTAATAGATAGATTTTTTATCGAAAGTAAAAATAGGGTTACTTTTTATCACACTTTGTGTCTGAAGACACTAAATTCTTGATTGGTTTTCAATTTGCTTCTTTATATTTTTAATAATCTGACGGATAAAGGGTTCATCTAAAGAATACTCTTTAACTAAATCGTTCTGCTCATCAGGATCAGATACATTTTCATTATAAATAACTTCACCTATTTGGGGAGCGTTGTTTCCCAGTAAATGAAGAATATATATTTGGATGTCTCGTTTAAAATTTTCAAACTTTCTAATTTGTGGGTAGGTAGTTGAGGCACTTTTAATTAATTCTATTTCATTCCAATTATCTTCAATAAAGCTAATTAGTTTTGGTTTTGTTGTATCTTTGTAAAATCGTATATAGGTTCTTGTGGCACCACTAATGCTTCCTTTGGGCATTATTTCTAACCTAGCTTTACGGCGATAGGCTTTAAGAGATTTGGGACTGTTATGGAGGGGAGGAACAATAGGTTTAACAGATGCAAAGTAAATATAATTTGAAATGAACAATCCATATCGTTGGAGGTTAATATTATTTTTAAAGCAAAATTTAGTTAAACTATCACTTCCCGGTACAAAAGGTTCTTTCCGATTTTGCTCATGCCATTTGAACCAAATATCTCCAATGTCCTCTGACTCATTAAATTTTTTTACTATTCTATGCTGTAATTGCCATTCTAGCGGTATTTTATAATACTGTCTGATTTTCTTTATGCTTAGACGAAATTCCTCATCTGTAATTAAAGAAGTGATAACTAAGATTGTTTCTTGGATATCATTTATAAAATCTTTATCTTGATTTTGAATCCAACTTTTAAGTTCTAAAAGCTCTCCTTTAAGTTGATCACTTATATTTATGCTCATTTTTATATTGAGCTGATTTTACCAGAAGGGAATATAGTAAGTCGAAGGGTGGGGTAATCTTAGTTTTATTGGTTGTTCACCCAGGGTTATCTATCTTCCCAAGAGAAACCACAATCTCGACATACATTCAAAGTCTTAGTTGTTTTTCTAAAGGTGATATTGACTTGATCTTGCATTCTTTTATAAAGGCTGGGTTTGAGCTCATTAATATTAGTACTATTGCACTTTAGACACTTCTTTTTTCTACCGAACATCTTGTTCTCCTTACTCTAGTTTGCTGCTAACTCTAGGTTATCAGATTGTCAAGTATAAATCAAGGCTAATTGCTAAGTGCCACTAAGTAGATTCTCATAAAGCCAACCTTAATAATTGAGTCTATGAGAGTCAATGCAAAGTTGCCAAGAGTACTTGGTAAAAAAATACAGAAAAAAAGACATGAAATGAGACTTAACCAAGAAGAATTGGCCGAAAAAATCGGTATTTCTAGGGCTTACATGGGCTATATTGAACAGGGAAGGAACACACCGTCATTGGAGGTATTGGAAAAGCTAGCACGGGTTCTTAAGGTATCAATTCGAGATCTATTTTAAAAAAACTTAGGGACTGGCGGTAGTCATCATCTCCGGGGATGATATGTCGGAAATTTGTAGTTGATCTTTTTGTTCATCTTCTTTACGGTAATGTTCAGCCACATCATCAATTGTATCAGATTGACCATCAAGCTCCTTAATGAGGTCAGCTATATCATTATTAGTTACTTGAGCTACCTCTTGGCGGTTAGTAAAGAAAGCTTGAGAGCTGCGGTGTTTTTCACTAAAGTGCTTGAGGATATCTAATTCTTCTTTGGTTAATATTTCTTCCTTTTTGACTTTAGAGGAGATTTGGTTTACCAGCCTAACGTAGATTTCATTTACTGTTTCTCCGGGTAATGAGCGATAAGCGTCTATTTTTACGGAAAACCAATCATTTAGCCTGTACTTTATCCGAAGACTATCATAATGAGCTTCTAACCCCGCTTTAACACAAGCACGGTATAAACTGTTGCTCATCTCTAAATATGGACGTAACTCTTCAATCCAAATTTTATATTGTTCCTCTGAAATTTGGGGCCTACCTCCATTACTAGAATCAGTTAAAATAGGCTCGCTCATAACTAGTATTATACTACAAGTTTAAAGTAGTTATAAGGAGAAAAAGACTTCAGAATATTGCTTTTTTTCAAGAGTTTGTACCTACTTTTACTTAAATTTAAAAAAATTGTATGAATGTATCTGAGTTCTAAACATGCTTAGAACTAGATTTGTATTGACTTAGGCTTATAAATTGTAGTAAAAACATGACTACTGCTAATTGCTGTCCTACAATTTAAAAAAGATATACTAATACCTCTAATTATCGATATTTGCTATCATAAAATATATGCAAGTTAAATGGGTTAAAAACACTCAAAATCAAGATTGGTTCGACTTACTAAAACTAAACGTTTACTCTCCCTATTTTAATAACATATTTGGAGTGTATGTAATTTGGTATACAACATCATCTGGAGGGAAAGTGATTAAAATTGGTACCGGAAATATTGGTGAGAAGTTAAGAATTGAAAAAACCAATCCAGAAATTTTAAGGTTTTCCAATTTTGGACAGCTTAAGGTAACTTGGAGTATTATTAGTCCTATGACAATAAGTGGTGTTTTAGCTTACTTAAGCGATGAATATAATCCAGTATTAGGGGAGACTGTACCGCCCGGAATTTCTAGAATTGCAGTAAATTTAATTGAATAAAATTAAATTAAAAAGTTTAAATCACTATCCGCCCAAAATCCTGCCCACTTAGAATGACTAGTTACAATAAAAGTAGAAATCAAAATGTTTTAATCGTAGCCGTGCTTTCGTTGCTTACTTTTTTCTTAGGTCGTGCTACATTCAATTTAAATTTAAATGCTTCTAACTTAAACATAGATTGGTACAAACTGGCGCCAGAAATTGTAGCTGGATTACTTGGGCCACTAGTGGCAGGTTTGGCGATTTGGCTTCTCGGAATTAGGGAGTCCAATAAAAAATTAAAACAAGATTCCATTAGAGATTTGATGACTTTTCGAGGAGATTATGCTGCTCAACAATTTACACAATCTTTGAATAAGGTGGCTATTATTTTTCATTCTGATGATGAAATAAGAGGTGATATAAGAAACCTTTATGAGGTAATTAATAATCCTAATAGTCAATCAACAACTACGACGCGAGCCATCGTAGATTTAATTTACAAATTATGTCATAAGAATGGATTTGACGGATTAACAGAATATGATATTGATCAGTCGTTTGTAAAAGCAACAAGTCAGAATCCTGAAACATCAGCAACTAAGATTACTCCAGAGTCGCCTCCTCCTAAATCCAGCGCTGCTAAAAATCAAAGAAATAAACCAATAGCCAAAAAGAAAAAAGTTACACCTTAAAAAAATCAAAGTATTTCAATAGTTAGATTCGATAATTACCTTGGCTTAAGCCTAGCAGCTGTGCTACTCTTGAGTAATGTTTCCGCATTTTCTTAAAAGAAAACTTAAGATTTATGCAGCTTATTTGAAAACTGACTTTCAAGCTCAATTTGAGTATAGATTAGACTTTTTTCTGTATACTATTGCTGCTCTAGTTAGTCCTATAATTGGCCTTGCAGTTTGGCTTGCAGCCTCCAATAGCGGAGCCAAACTTTTATTAGACAAGGATCAATTAATAACCTACTTTGCTTTAGTTTTATTTGTGGGTACCCTTAATCAAACTTGGCATGCTTGGTATGTTGATGAAGATATAAATACCGGTAATTTTTCTAAGTTTTTATTAAAGCCATTTTATTTAGCTGATGAATACTTCATTAGAGAAATCACCGATAAAATCTTTAAGTTGTTCTTTACATCGGTGCTTTTTATAGCAGCTATTTTTATCTTCCATATCAGCTTTAAGGGTGTTTATTTAGATTTGATCACCTTAACTTTATTTTTAGTTTCTTTAGTTCTGTCTTTTGGAATTGCTTTTTATTTAGAATCAATTATCGGGATTACTACTTTTTGGCTCCATAGTATTGATTTTTTAAAGGATTTAGAAAGTATAGCCAATCAAGTTCTAACTGGCAGACTAATCCCTTTGGTCTTTTTTCCAGCAGGACTGGCTAGTTTTATATCCTTTACGCCCTTTAGATACGTGGTATCTTTTCCAATTGAGATTCTAATGCATAAAGCTACTGGTTCAACCCTGCTTTTTGGATTCACTCTTCAATTCTTTTGGTTTATAGCCATGATACTGGCTTATAAATACCTCTACAACAAAGGAGTGGTTAAGTTCCAAGCTTATGGTTAGAAATTTAAAATTAATTTTTATTCTTTTTAAACACTCATCTAAACGGTATTTAGAAAACCGCTGGTCAACCTTTGGCAACTTTGTATCAGCTAGCTTAGAGATAGCCATTTTTATCTTCTTTATCTCTTTTATCTTTAGCTTTACCAAAAGCCTAAATGGTTGGGACAAAAATCATGTCTTATTGCTGGTGGGGATTTCCCAGCTTGTAACAGCACTTTACAATTTCCTTTTTAGACGCAGTGTCAACCGCTTTCCAGATTTGGTTCGAGCTGGTGAGTTAGATCTTTTACTAACAAAGCCAATGAACACCCAGCTTTATGCCAGCTTTAGATCAACCAAACCCTTTGAGCTATTAAATACCATCACAGGTCTTGCGATTACAGCTTATGCTCTGCATCAAATTGGAAATTCATTCGGGATTCTTAATTGGTTGTTATTACTAGTTGGTATAACTTGTGGGGTCTTGGTTTTATATTCAATCTGCTTCTCCTTTACAATCCTTTCCTTTTGGTCACCCAAATTAAGCTCTGCTTCTAGTATCTTAGAAATTCTTACTACACCATTAACATTGCCAACAGATATTTATGGTCAACCAATGTCTTTTATAGTAACTTTTGTAATTCCAATTGGTCTGGTGGTAACAGT
>OBEQ010936504.1_pt1 | contig 12022 bp, 8 predicted proteins | sample 1670901 | NCBI WGS metagenome assembly OBEQ01 (sample SAMEA104232315, study PRJEB22302) | groundwater metagenome | biome: forest; feature: aquifer; material: groundwater | place: USA | collected 2011-08-07 | depth 5.4 m | reverse complement strand
TTCCCGTCGGCCAGAGGAGGCTTGCTGTCGGGCCTACCCAGGTAGTTCAACCCCCCGGCGCCAGACCCGTAGATGAAATCCTTGCCGGCGCCGCCGTTGATGGTGTCCCGCCCCATGCCGCCCAGCAACATGTCGTCGCCGGCACCGCCTTCGATGACGTCGTCTCCGGCCATTCCGGCCAGCGCATCGTTGCCGCCGAGGCCTTGCATGCTGTCGGCGCCACTGCTGCCAGTGATGACGTCTTGCGCGCCCTCGGCAGCACCGTCGGAAACGTAGTTGCCGTCGCTGCCGCGAACGTAGCTCTGGCCGTTGGTCTTCTTGACGAAGTCACCGATGAAGTCGGTGGTGGTTTGAGGCTCGTCGGCGGTGTCGTCCAGCGTGATACCCAGGCTCTTGTCTTTGGTCCACCCCTTGATCTGAATCTGATTGGCGCTTCCGTCTTTGCGAACGTAAAGGTCGGGTCCCGCCAGGGTGTAGGTCCAGCCGGAGGCGTCGTCTTTGTAGGAACCGTCCGCTACCTTCTTGCCGCCTGTCAACTGTTCGCCATCGACTTGGATCGCGCCTTGGCCATCGCTGTCTTCGATGGTGTCGTGACCGAAGGTGTCGTTGAACTGGTAGGTGTCGGCGCCGGCTCCGCCGAAGAGTTGGTCCGAGCCTGTGCCACCGTCCAGCGTGTCGTCGGCAGCACCGCCCACCAACACGTCGCTGCCGCCTTCGCCTTTGAGATTGTCGGAGCCGCCAAGCCCGACGAGCAGGTCGCGCTGTGAACCGCCAGTCAAGCTGTCGCCTTGCCCACCGCCGAGGGCGGCGTTGTCGAGGTTGTCGGTGGCTGTCCACGTCATGGCCCCACTGCCACTTTGGACGTGCCAGGTCTCGGCGGTCAGCGCCCGCAGCCCGGCCACGACACCGGCTTCTTCTGCGAGCGCCCAGACTGCGTCGGAAAAGCGGGTCGGACTCTTGAGCTTGATGGCGGATGCTGATACGCCGATGTCATCAAACTTGAAGTGCACGGCATTGCCACTTGTCGTGAATAGCGCCGTGGTGCTGCCGGAATCTTTGAAGTAGTAGTACTCCATGGCCGCGATGATCAAGGCCTGCTGAACGCTGGTGTTCGCTGCGGTGCCTTCGGGCGGGGTGAGCTTGGTGAGCAGTTGATTGGGCGCGGTGGTCTGAGCTCCTGTCAGTTCGTCGTAAACCCCCACTTCACCGCGGACGAGTTGGACCAGGAGATTCTGCTGCGCACCAAGAGGCACAGGCCCGTACAGTTTCTTGTCGAACAGCAACGGCAGCGCCTTGGGCAACGCTGTCGCCACGGTCTCGAAACCGCGGTTGAGCAATACTGCGGCGAGCAGGTCAATGCTGTGCTTGTCAGAGCTGCCGAGATCTGGTGCGGCGCCAACAAGCTTAGGCTTCCTGCTGGCTTCAATGCGCGGCACCAACGGTTCAAGTACCTCTCCCTGAACGGCATAGCTGGCGACACGCGATTCGCGCCCAGAGAAGTCGCGTAGAGGAATGTAAGAGTCGAACTTGGCGTCGGAAAAGCCTTGCAGCGTCAATCCAGCTTTCACGACAATCCACGCCGGAAGCATCGCGAAAGGCGGACCAATTTCTTGCGCGGATAGTTCAAACGGAGCCGGATCGAAAACTATCGCCGGACGATCAAACCAAACCGCCATTAACCCAGCAAGGCCCCCACCGAGCGAATGACCCGTGAAGTTGATGTTCGCGGCGGTGCCAAATCTGGCTTGTACTCGCTCGTACAGCAGTGCCGCCTGGACGGCCTGCATTCCGTAGTTGCCGACGGCGAGAGGAATATTCCCGCTCAGGAAATCATTGATGAAGCCTGCCGTGCTGCCTCCGAACTCAGTGCCCGCGTAGGAGATAACGATCTCGCCCGCTGGGCCTTGGTAGACACGAGCGCTGAACGCGCTTCCAAACGGCGTGGCGTTGTTGCCTGAGCTGGAAACGATGAATGCCGGATCATTGAGGACTTTCCAGCCTGGCGGGATGGGGGCTTGGTTGAAGTCTTTCTCGCGAACGTCCCAGTAAGCGCCTGCGGCCAGCAGAGCGTAGGTTGTTGCTTGATCCATGTGATGACTCCCTTATTGAGGTTTGGTGACGTTGGTCTGAGGCCGCTCGATCCGCAGATCGGCTGGACTCAACGGGTACTTGGCGAACAGCTCGGATTTCTGACTCAAAGTGACGCGGGTACCGGGCAAGGTAGCCAGCTCTCTGGCAGGCACGTAGTCCATGAGCACATTGACCTTCAAGAGCGTGTCTGGCAGATCGTTGATAGAAGCTTGAGCAAAGCCTTGTTCATCAAGCCTCCAGCACTTGTATCCCGATGAGTTCTGCATCGAGCCCCAAACCTCTTTCCGTTCTCCGTCCTTTTCAACGGTCAACAACCCTCCACGCCGCTGTAGCAGCAAGTACCACTTCCCGTTGAAGTACTCGATCAGATTAACCCGGTGCTTCTCAAAGAGCTGAGCGAATCGACCGATCGGCGGGCCTGCGTCGAACGAGAATTCGGTCTTGCGCAAGATCGTTCGTTCATAGCGGTCGAACGTGAGCCCACCCAAGCGCTCATAGGTGTATTTCACTTTCACGACGATCACTCGGCCGTCATGCAGTTGCACGTCTTCATCCCAAGCAAGGTCGAAGAAACGCGGCCATATGCAGCCGGTTAGGAATGGCGTACTGGCAGTCGCCATGAGAAGGCTACGGCGCTTCATCGCAGACCTCTTTCAAGTCCGGAGGCGGAGCGTTCATCGCAGCCTTCCGGGCGGGGCAAACTGGCGGCGCGGTTACCTGTCTGCAAGCGAACGTCCCAGCACGCGCAAGCCGCCAGCAGGACATAGGTTGAAGCTTGGTCCATTTGATGACTCCCTTATCGAGATTTGGTGATGTTTGTCTGGGGCCGCACTTCTCGTGCGTGGTGCTCAAAGGAAAGAAGGCGGCTGAACTCGAACACCAGCAAGCCAGTTGGCGCGCCTCCCCATAACAGTGCGAACCACATGCCAACCACAAAGAACTCCACGCCGTTTTCGGTGGGACGAGGAAACAGAGCCCGCGTGATGGGTACAGCGGCGACCTGAGCTACCGCCACGAGTACGCCCAGCCCCATGAGCCAGATTCCCGCGAACCTGACCCAGCGGGAGAGTCCAGTCGCGGTGGGGGCGTCAAGAAGGGCAGCGTTTCGCAACAGCGTGACGGCACGGCAAATCGCTACGACGATCAACAGAGACGTGATACCGAGCAATCCGGCCCATGAGCGCCCGGTGGTCAAGCTGACCCAGCCAGAGCTGAGGAACGGCAAAGTGGCGACGACCAGTGCGAGAAGGTAGAGCACCTTCGTCGAACGGCGGGCGGGCTGTAGTGTCATGTTGGAGTCTTCCTTCTTGCCGGCCCTGTCCGGCGAGCCACTTGGTTGCCATCTGATCGCTGGTTCCGCATCGCCAGAAAAGGATCGGCAGACTGACGCACTTGTTGTTGTCCGCAATGCCACGATGTTTCGATGCTCATTTCCTCTCCGGGCTTGCGCGTTCTCGACCAACATGAGCCACCGCCAGCCCGCAAGTTGACCCGCTCACGCATCACGTGGCAATAGGACATTCGTCCCGTTTTTGTCACGGTCTTTGTCACGATGCGCTCGTGTCTGTCACGATTTCGATTCGCGCATGTACAGCACCGTGGACTCACTGCCACCCATGCCGCAGATGCCGTACCGACTGCTGACATGATCGCGCTGCGCATCGAGGCATCGAGGTGCCGCGCGACACATGTCAGCGCGGCGCGCGCACCGTCTCCAACAGCGCCGCCGCAAAGGCATCCGGCATCTCGATGTGCGGGATGTGGCCCACACCGGGCAACACGGTCATCCTGGTTCCCGGCATCCAGCGCTGAAGCGCTTTCCCCTGCGCGATGGGAGTGATGGTGTCCTCCTCACCCCAGATGAGCGCGACAGGCGGCCCGCCCGCTGACCACTTGCGCAACTTGGCGGGGTCAAGACTCTCGGCCGACTCGCAGGAGGCCTGAACGAAACTCGCCGCCCAATCGCCGAGACTCGCGGTGAACGACTTTCGGGCGAACGGAATCTGATATGCGGGCACGAGTTGCTCCGTCACGACCTCCTTGCGATGCACGAACCGGCGCAAGAATGTTCCGGTCAGGCCCGGCCAGGTCGCAGTGGCTCCGATGAGCACGGTGCGCAGCGGGCGGACTGCCAGGAGTCCGCCCGACTCAGCACCTGCGTCGCAGCGCGGCGGTTCCCCGTTTGGCTCAAGGCCAAGTGCTGGGTCAACCAAGACCAGCTGCCGAAGCTTGCTTCCACTGCGCACGGCGGCCTCCAGCGCCGGGCCCGCGCCGAATGAGTGGCCCACCAGCGTCACTGGCCCACCCAGGCTGTCGATGAGCGAGAGAATTCGCTTGGCCTGCGCGACCCTCGAATAGTCCACGGAAGCGCGGCGACCTGAAGTCTGCGACAAACCGAACGGCGGCAAATCGACTGCCACAACACGCCAGCCCGCCGCGACCAGCGAATCGGGCAGCGAGAACCACGTGCCACTCCAGGCGGCGGTGCCGTGCACGAGAAGCATGACGGGGCCGGCAGGGTCACCCCACTCCTGAATGTAGAGCTTGGCATCGTCCACCTGGACCCATCGGCCGCGGCCCGCTGCGAGTTGCTCGACGCTTTGGGTTTCGCGCAACGCGAGCGCGAGTTGGGTGTAGGCCACCCAAGCGGAGCCGACGAATATCACACCCGCTGCCAGGACGAGCACAGCGAACACGGCGCGCCGTGCAAGTCCCTTGGTTTTGCTTCCTCGAGTCTGTCGCATGAGCTAGAAGTCGTAGATGTGTTCAACGACCACTTGGCCAGGCATTGCCTGGGCACGTCTGAGCTCAGCGCCGAGGCGGGCCACCGGCGTCGCGAAGACGACCCGTTTTCGACCCGGCTGCGTCAGGATGGGCTGCTCGAAGAGGCTGCGCACACCCGCGGGTGCCCAATCGTTCTGCACCAGAACACTCAGCACGATCTCGCCATCGTTACCCGCGATCTCACGGAAGTCGATGCCCTGCCCAGCGAGCCACCGACTGTAGGCCACGAAGCCCTCGTAGCGGGGAATGGTGGCCAGGACGGCGCCATCGGAACGGTTGCCGTCTAGAGCCTGGTACTCGGAATAGTGCGTCTGGTCGAGCTCGGGTGCGCGGTCCAGGACGACGGCGGTCACCGCCTTCGGTGCATCGTAGATGGATTGGGTTCCGAGCTTGATGAGGCGCGCATAGCCCTCCTTGACCAACAGCTCCGACGTGAGCGCGAACCGCCGCTCCCAGCGGCGAATGAGGTTCGGACCACTGAAGGGAGCACTTGACCACAAGCTCTTCAGCGGACTCCAGAAGTCATACATGTACCAAGGTTCGACACGGATGAAGTCGACATAGGACTGCGCGAAGCGGGCCGCAAATTGCTCCTCCGGAACCGGGTCGCTCGACTTGGTCGCCTCGGCGAGCCTGCCGATAGTGTGTTCGTACACCCCCTTGAGGCCGTACTCCACCGTTGTGCTGACGCCGATGACCATCACCATCAGGTGGTACCCACCGTTGAAAGCGTACTTCTCGATTTCGCGAGTCACCGCCACGTACGACTGCCAGAACTGCCCGATGTGAGAGAACAGGGGGAAGCTGCTCGGATGGTCGGTGCGAGAAAGGTAGGCGGCATACTCGGCTGGGCTGTGAACGAGATACCACTCGGGGAAGGTCAGGAACGTCTGGTCCGGCGAGCGCACATGCTCAACAGGCGTTTGCACGTTCGCAGCCGAAATCTGAGCAGCTTGCGCAGCAGTGCCGAACAGCAGAACCATGCACGCGAGGATGGCAGTGAGCTGGCGGCGCATCACAGACCCTCCAGTTCGTCCGTGACGGCGACCGCAGCAGCGTCACACACGCTGGGCCGTTCACCTCGCCTCACAAAGCAGAACAACGTGTTGTCGGTTGGGTCATTCTCCTGGAGGACGCGGTGGCCACTATCGTCGAACCCAGTCGCGTCAAGTCGTTCGACCCAGGTCACAGCGGACTCGAAGAATCGCAGCTCGGCCAGATTCGTCTCCCAGGTCTCACCGAGACCGGCGTTAAAAACGGTGTGGGCCAGTGACACCAGTGCGCGCATGTCTTCGCTCTGCACGTCGTGGTCGCGCACGATGAAGACACCGCCCGGCCGCAGGATGCGCTGGACCGACTTCAGGAAGGGACCCAGCTTGTCGAGCGTCATGTGGTGCAACCCGACGTAGCAGGTCACCAGGTCCAAGCTCTCATCCGGTATCGCCGAGTTCGCAAGTGGTGCGTAGTCCCCCAGCGGCACATGGCTGCCAGCGCGATTCAACCGGCCGCGCTCCATGATGTCCACCGGCGAAAACGACGGAGGTTTCTCGTCGATGAAGTAGCGCGGCCCGCTCAGATCAAGTGCGGCAGCCAGGCCCCGGTAGTAGCGAGCCTTGGAGCCGATTTCGGCGTATCCGTCGAACTCGGTGCGGCCATCGAGCACCTTCAGCGTCTGCTGTGTCATCTCGGCCTTCTGTTTGAAGAGCGAAGGCAGCGAGTAGGTCAAGTCCGCAAGCAGCGGTTTGATGTGCTTCAGCTCACGCTGGATGTGTCGGTAGATGCTCTCCTCGTCGGTGTGCTGCTTGCAGGCCTCGCCGATGAGGTGGTGGAAGCGGTCCTCGGGCGCCGTCTTGAACACGCTCTGCAAGAAGCGGTAGAAGGCATCCGACAACGCCACATCACCGAAAACGTGGTGGAACTCGGTGGCCGCCGGAGTCGGAGTCGGCGGGGGCGCACTGAGGCCACGCCAGTCGCGGTAATACTTGTTCCACAAGACATTGGTGAAGCGGAAGCTCGGGTCGACCGACCCCTTCAGCACGAAGAGGTTCTTCGCTTTCGGATAGGCGCGATGGAACTGCTCGACAGTGCCATGCGGCTGATATGGCAGGTAGTAGGTACCGCCGACGGAGAGCGCCGCGCCGATGAGTTCACGGGTCCACACGCCGACCCGGCTCTTGGCATTCTCACGCGTGCGTTGCTTGTGGTACAGGACAAAGGCGAAGGTCTCAGTAGGGGCCCAATTGAGCAAGGTGTTCGGGTCCGGCATGGCATGCCGGATCGAGATATTGAGGGCGTTCACCCGGTGACGGTTCAGCACTGCGGCCATCTTCGGAACGAACTCCATGAGTCGCTCGACCGGAATGAAATACTCCTGCAGAACGTACGTCCGATCGACGCGTGAAGGCGGCTCGAGCTCGGCCACGTCGTATCCGGCCTCGTAGTTGCGCCAGTGGATCTTCTTGCGAAGATAGAGCAATGGGTCGATGAACTTCTCGCGGCGCTCTTTGCCGAACGGCGTTTCGGAGACGGCCCACAGAAAATACTGGTGCAGCGGGTAGGCCTTGCTCAGCGGCTGCAACCGTTCCTTCGTTGTCACCGCCTCGTCGGTCTCGACCCAGGTCACCGACCGCACGGTGCCGTAGTGCGGGGCGTAGAGGTCAGCGTTGTGAAACACCGCCTTCCGATTGCCGCGCACAGTGTCCCTGAAGAAGGTCCAGTAGTCTGCCAGCGGCATCACACGGTCGACCCGTTTGACGTGCTTGTTTTCCGCCAGGTCCAGCTCGATCTCGACCACCACGCCAAGGGCGCCGTAGCCGCCGATGGCACCGAAGAAGAGCTCCGGGTTGGTCTCGCGGCTTGCCTCGACGACCTCGCCATCGTGCATCACAAGCATGAGGTTTCGAACCGAGAGAACCAGCGGGCCCAGGCCCACATAGCGGCCGTGGCAGTTCACGCTGAGCGCCCCGCCGACCGTGAAGTTGGCGTAGGTCTGCATGATTTTCACGGACAGGCCATGGGGATCTACGAAACGCTGGATATCGCACCAGCGCACCCCGGCCTGCACGCGGATGGTCTTCTCACCCGGCGAAAACGAGACGATGCGATTCATGGACCGCATGTCGAAGTGAAGGCTCCCAGGGCTTGCCGTCTGGCCGCCCATGCTGAAGCGGCCGCCGCCGATGGATACGGGCCCAGTGGTTCGCCGCAACGCTTCCTGAACATCAGCGACGGACGTAGGCGCGACGATGGCCATCACGCGCACGGGGTTGAGTTTGGTGACGTCGTTGACGATGTGGTGGTCGGTCATTGCGCTGCGGTTGGTTTGTCGGAAGTTTGCACGGTGAGGTAGTCGGTGCGCGCGCCCGGCGCAGGGCCAAAGCGGTCTCCGCGCAGTGAACTGCCACGCAGGGCACACTCGACCACCAAGCCGAGCATGCCTATGACGGGGATGAATACCGCAAGCAACCACCAGGCAGAGTGGCCGCGGTCATGCAGGCGCCGACCCCAAATGGAGACCAGCAGCGCGATTGTCAGCAGCACGATCGGCAGGTCTGCAGGCGCGCCCGGCGACTGTCCGGCCCCGATGACGAGCCAGAATGCCAAGGGGACAACGGTGAGATGGCGAAGCCAGAAGCTCATGCGACGCAGGCGACCGGAGGGGGAAAGTTCGCTCAAGAAACTCATGTATGTACTCAAAGGGTTGTAGACGACGGCGGTATTGGAGCCGAGCGTGCGCAGCGGCACATCCCCTTCAGGGGTGCGCCGCTTGTCACGATTTCGATTCCCGGATGTTCAGCGCCGTGGCCTTGGCAAGGGCCTCGGTGCGGCGTGCCACGCCGAGCTTTTGATACAGCGTGGAAAGCTGGTTGCGCACGGTGGCCGGACTGCGGTTCCGCAATTCGGCGATCTTTTCGTTGGAATAGCCGGCGGACAGGAGCTGCAGCAGTTCTCGCTCACGGTCGTTGAATTCGAGGGGGCTTGCCGTTTGCTGTTTGGAATTGCCAGCGCCTCCACCCTCTCCCGCTGATACGGTTTCGATGCAGCCGAGCAAGCGGTCATACCCCACCACCCCTGCATCCAGGTTGTAGCTCTGCGCATCCGCGCACGCCTGCCTGCGCATTGGCAGCTGCACTCCGCGGTTGTTGAGCGTTTCCACGACAGTCTGTGCGATCGCCTGCACATCAAAGAACCCCGCCAGCCGCCCGTTCTCCCCGCTCCGAATCACCTCTCGCACCGGCGCCGTATCCGCACCGATCACAAGCACCCCGCACGCCATCGCTTCGAGCATCGACCAGCTCAGCACGAACGGATAGCTGAGGTATACATGCGCCGCCGACACCTGCAAGACGCGCAGGTACTGCGCATACGGCACCCGCCCCAGGAAGTGCGTTCGAGTCGCATCCAGCTTGACTTCGCGCAGCATATGTTGGCGCCAGTTCGCCGCATCCTTCGGCCGCTTGCCATAGCTCACCTCGTCACCGCCGACGATCACGGCGTGGCAGCGCGGGTGCATCTTCTGTATGCGATCGAGCGCCCGCATGAAGATGTGGAACCCGCGGTACGGCTCGAGGTTGCGCGCCACGTAGGTGATCACCGGGTCACCCGCCTTGAGCACCACGCCGCTTGGCGTCGTGATGCTCGCGGCCGGGTCGGGCGCCAGCGCATGCGTGGCAATGCCCTCATGCTGCACCACGATCTTGGGCTGAAAGATCTCCGGGTGCCGGCTGCGCTGCCAATGTGTCGGGCTCACCGCCGCGTCGCAGTTCGTCAGGTTGAGCGTGTGCAGCGCGTTCCACGTGCGCACGCGCGCCCGGTCGTCGAAGGTGAGCGGGAACTCGGGGTCGAAGCCCAGGTCGGCGCCGTCGGCGCTGTAGTACCACTCGCACAGGTGGACCAGCCGCGCGTCGGGGTACACGTCCTTCGCGTACAGCGTCTCGCCCCAGCCGGGGTGGGCCATGATCACGTCGGGCACGAAGCCGCTGCGTTTGAGTTGCAGCATGGCGCGCGCGGCGGCCTGGCCGTGCAGCGTTGCCGCTTCCATTTGGCGCAGGTAGGCATGCTGCTGCGGATGGCCTCGGCGCGCCAGGCCGTAACGCAGCAGCCGATCGAAGCCTGGTAAGCCCGGTGCGGTGTCGCGGCCCAGGGCGCGCACGTCCCAGCCGGGGCGTTGCGCCCATGTCTTGACGAGGTGGCCGAACTGGCCGGGGAAGTTCTGGTGGATGACGAGGACGCGCATCTCAACGCTCGCCCATGCTTTCGCCCAACGCGCGCTGCACAGGGCTGAGCAGGTACTCGATCACGCGGCGCTTGCCCGTCTTGATCTCGGCGGTAACGTTCATTCCGGGGCTGAGACGGATGCGCTTGCCGTCCACGTCGATGCTGGTCCGATTGAGCGTGAGCGTCGCCGGAAAGATGGCTCCCCGCTTCTCGTCGTTCACCGCATCCGCCGTCACGCTGCTCACATGGGCTTCGATCGTCCCGTAGCGCGTGAACGGGAACGTCTCCAGCTTGACCTGCACCGACTGACCCACATTGACGTAGCCGATGTCCTTGTTGTCGATGACGACGTCGGCGGTGACATGTGCGTCCTTCGGAACGATGATCATCAGGACCTGCGCGGGGGTCACGACGCCGCCTTCGGTGTGCACCGCCACCTGCTGCACGGTGCCGGCCACGGGTGCGGTGAGCTGGGTCAGGCGGCTGCGCTGATCGGTCTTGTTGCGTTCCTGGGTGAGTTGCTGGCGCTTCAGGTTGGCTTGCGCCTGGCGTTCGCTCAAGAGTCGTTGGGTCTCTGCTTGATAGGCCGTGCGGGTGTTCTCGCTTTCCTTCAACGCGGCTTGCGCTTCGATGAGGCGCGCCTTCTGGGTGGCCAGGTCGCGCTCCTGCTCGATGCGCTCGCGGGTGCGGTCCTGCCCGGCGTGGCTGGACATGAAGCCTTGGTCGGTCAGGCGCTTGAAGTCGTCTTCGCGTTGCTGCGCGATCGGGAGTGTTGCGTCGAGCTTGGCGATGAGCGCGCGCACGGTGGCGATCTCGGCTTGGCGGTGGGCTTGCTCGGCGCTGAGTTTCGCGAGCTTGGCGGTGATGTCTTGCCATTCGGCTTGGAGTTGGGCGGTGGTGGATTGGTCTGGGGACGGCCCGCCCTCCTCTGCGAGGCGCGTTCCGGCTTGCAAGCCGGAACCGCTCGACGGGCTCGCCGCACGCGGCTCGAAAGCCCCGTCTCGCCCCCTGCCCTCTCCCAGGGGGAGAGGGAGTAAGGCCGGGGTCTTGCCGTTGCGTAGCGCTTCGATCAACGCCGTCGTTCTGCGCTCCTCGGAGACTGCCGCCGCCAGCTGCTCGCGCACACTCGCCTGGTCCGCATTCGCATTTGTCGCATCGAGCTCGACCAGCACCTGCCCGGCTTGCACGCTGTCGCCGTCTTGCACGAGCACACGCTTGACCACGCTCGCTTCGAGCGGCTGCAAGGTCTTGGTGTTGTCGCTGACGACGATGCGCCCTTGCGCCACCGCGACGATGTCGATCTGGCCGAAGATGGACCACACGATCGCGATGACGAACAGCGTGCAGACGGCCCAGGCGGCACGCCGTGGTGCCGGATGCGCGGGGGTTTCCTGCAGGCTCAGCGCGGCGGGCAGGAAGGCCGCTTCGTCGGCCATGCGTTTGGGGCCGGTCAGCTCGTCGCGCGCCGCCCATACAGCCTTGAACACGGCCCGATAACGCGCCAGCAGCTCGATCGCGGGGTGGCGCGGCGCGGCTTCGGTGGCAGTACTCATGTGCTGCTGCCTCCCTGCATCGACCACAGGTGGGCGTACAACCCGCCCGGCTGCTGCAGCAGCACTTCGTGGGCGCCTTCTTCGACGATCCGGCCCTTGTCCATCACGATGATCCGATTCGCCTGGCGCACCGAGCTCAGGCGGTGGGCGATGATGATCACGGTGCGGCCCTGGCAGATCGCGCCCATGTTCTTCTGCAGGATCGCCTCGCTCTCGTAGTCGAGCGCACTGGTGGCTTCGTCGAGGATCAGCACCCTCGGGTGGGTGAACAAGGCGCGTGCGATCGCGATGCGCTGGCGCTGGCCGCCGGACAGACTGCAGCCCTGTTCTCCGACGATCGTGTCGTAGCCCTCGGGCAGCTCGCTCACGAACTCGTG
>OBEQ011960205.1_pt1 | contig 12026 bp, 8 predicted proteins | sample 1670901 | NCBI WGS metagenome assembly OBEQ01 (sample SAMEA104232315, study PRJEB22302) | groundwater metagenome | biome: forest; feature: aquifer; material: groundwater | place: USA | collected 2011-08-07 | depth 5.4 m | reverse complement strand
CCTTGTTCAATCAGACCGCTTTCTTTTTCTTTGTGAAAGCTAATACTTGCGAAATCAGCTTCATCGTCAATGATAAGTATCTTTTTATTCTTAAGGTCCGGGTAGGTATTTGTGAGATCGTTCAATACTCGCTTGAGATTGTTGATTTCTTTCTTGGCAACGATAATAAGCTTCTGGCTTAGTTCGTACGGCACCATATTTTTCGGGAAAAACATGATGTCATAAACTTGGGCTTTGTTGTCTTCCTCAAACTGGCCGAAGTCTTCATGCAACCGCTTCAATGTCTGCTCAGTAAGTGGCTTTGTCCCTTTTGTAAGAATGATCGCAATGTCGTAGCCGTTATCAAACGCGAGAGCCATCACGCCAAGAAAAGTCCTTGTCTTTCCGCTTTGAACCTTACCGAGCAGAATGCCCGGCTTTTTTGTACTAGTGTCTGAAGCCATCAATTTCTCGACAGTATCTTCAATACAAGCTTTCAAAGCATCGTCGTCTTTACGATTTGCGGTGAGAGTATTATAGAAATTTCCTTTTTGGATTGGCATAAATTTATTTGTGAATCACCTTATAGTCTCCTTCGTTGCCACCAACCCGAACATAATCCTCGCAACCATCAACCCACATTTTCTTACACTTACAGTAGGTGAATTTTTTATGGGTATTCCAAAAAATCTCATCTCCGCAATGAGTGCATTTGTAGTAAGTTTCTTCTTTGGTTTTGTTGGCGATTTCCTTTGGCATAAATTTAAACTTGTATTTTCTCCAACAGCCATTCCCATAGCGGTATGAGCTGTATCACCTTACCGTTCTTTTTTATCTCTCGTTTCTCATCCCAGGTGAGTATGGTCAGCTTTTCCGCTTTCAATTCGCTACTTGCTTCAAACAATGCTTTTGCTTCCCTTTGCTCGACATCTGAATTTATTGCTTCATAACAAACTTGCACGAGTTCTGTAATCTCTGTTCCTTTTTTCAAAACAAAATCAACCTCCCGATCATTTCGAGTTTTGTAATAAAACAATTCACGATTTGGTTTTACTCCTCGTTTTACCAGTTCAGTAAAAACTAAGTTCTCCATGAGTTTGCCTTTGTCAGGAGAGTGCTGAATTGCTTTTGCGGTTACAAAACCATTGTCGACCGCATACACTTTTCGGGGAGACTTTATCCGCTGTATGGATTTGGGCGAATACCGGAGCAGGGAAAATATGAGGTATGCGTCTTCCAGATATTTTATGTACTTCTCTATAGTGGATGCGCTCTTTAAATTTAGAATTTCAAGAATCTTTCGTATCGTATATAGATTTGCAAAATTATTTATTAAATGTCCTCCCAAGTTTGCCACTTGAGTCGAAAATTTAACCCTGTGCCTTTTAACTACATCTTTGAAAACCAGAGCGTCAAGCAAGACCTCAAGATAATCCTTTGAATCAACGTTGTTGACCGCCACCTCTGGAAATCCACCGTTGACAAGGTAGTTTTCCATCAGATTCAAGAGCTCGCCACGCTGTTGTGGTAATGCACTATATTCCGTATCCATTTGGAACTTCTTTGCGCGAAGAAATTCATTGAAATCGAATGGTAATATTTCTATTGGCATGTGTCTGCCAGTCAAATGCGTGGCGAGTTCTTTTGAAAGCAGATGAGCGTTAGAGCCGGTGAGCACCAGATTATATCCGTCCCGATGTAATCGGTTAACAAAGAGTTCCCAGTTAGGCAGATTTTGTATTTCGTCAAAGAGAACTGTCTTTACTTGACCATACGCAGCGTGCAGTTCTTTCATTAATTCATCAGTGGCTATTCCGCCTGCGCTCGACAACACTTCATCATCAAAGTTGAAATACATGAACGGACGATCTTTCAAGAGCATAAGGGAAAATACCGATTTGCCGGCTCGGCGAGGTCCCAAGACAACTTTTATTAAATTTGAATCCAGCCACTTTCTAGCAAATGGCTCCTTGGTTCGGCCTATGTACGAAAGAGGTAGAAGTTGCTCTTTCTGCAGTTTTTGGTTGGAAACTATGTTTTTAAGCATATTATTTTACTTCTACTGGACAAAATAGGTTGTTTTTGTCCAGTAGAAGTAGTGTACTGGACAAGATTGGTAAAGTCAACAACATAGGTACGAGAGAAACCACCTAGATACAAACTCTAACTTTTTATTCATGCATGTGACTATAGAAACTATTGCATATCGTCCTTCTTCTCTTTAAGAAAGGCAAACCATTCTTCAGTGATTTCTATCAAGGCCTGAAACGGTGTTTCGATAAAGATATCAAAAAGAAATACGAGGATATTGACCTTGGGTATATTAAATGTCAGCCAACGCCCAACATGCAAAAAAGGCAGAAAAAATTGATCAAAAAAACTTATGATAAAATTTGTTTTCAAGGGTAGGATAGTAAGCTCCTGAATAGATCGCCGCAACGACATCCCAAAAAACATAATAAGACAAAAAAAGATAAGAAAGATCGATCCGCTTACCAACGAAAATCCTATCGATGCAAGAGCCCAAATCAAAAGACCAAATGAAAGCCCTAAAAATACTAAGTACAGAAACTGAAAAATAAATGAAAGGATCGGATGTTTTCTGCGCGGAGATTGCGTCTTAAACGCAAAGACATCCTGTTCAAAAGTGTGATCCACAATCTCTTGCACTCCCTGCACGATACGATCTGTATTCTTGTGAGTGGGGTAGCGTACCGTAAGAATAAGAAAAGCGAGCAAACAAGGAGGAAAAAGCGCATTGATCCAAAACGGTAAGAGACGAAATTCACCGAGGACAAAAACATCATAAGGAATCTCAACCGCAAACCCCAATAACATTTTTGTGAGAAGAATGTAGAGAAAAGCATGAAACGTACGGGAGCGAAGCCTTTTCTTCTGCGTTGCGATCAGAGTATCGCAAAACGTGCGAATCTCTTTGTCGAGTTCCTCTTTCTTCTCAAGCAAATGAGGGGCGCGTTTGAGCACCGCATGCAAGGCAACAAACGGCAAGCGGTATCGCCTTAAAAGATTTAAAAATTTTCTATTGAGAGGATGACGAATACTTGCATCGATCTGCGGTATGAGACGAATAAACTCATCCTTTGCCGCTCTTGTATCTTTCGTCCCCGTTACCCACAATGGGTCAGTTTGCTTCAGAAGATAAAATCTCAAACGCATAACATCGGGCCTCAGCAACACACGATAGACGGCAATGCTCAATTGATGTTGCCGCAACGTAGTGTCAGATTTTGCTCCCACCGATTGAGCCAGGGATTCAACTACATCATACATTACTGATACCAAGGCTTCTTCTGAATACAGTGGAGAAAGATGATCGTCAATCGCGCACGATGCGAGCGCAAGAATGAGCTCAGGATCATTCAATTTTTTATCCGGGTGCTTCTTGAGTAAAGACTGCAATTCAAAATAAAAAGAAAGGATGTCGCCCACTTCGTCTATGGTAAGAGTGGGAATTGTATTATTTGCCAGGTATCGAGATCGAATCAATTCCCGCAGTAGAGACTCGGCAAGCTCGCGGGGATTGGAAGAGAGAATCCGACGACGACTCAAAATACGACGAATCGCATTTTGCCGTAGCAAGTGCTCATCTTGATATTCGATAACATTTCTAATTTTTTCATAATAAAAGGCAATAACACCAACAGCTTCATTGACCGTGATAGTCTGTTCATCCGCATTTTTCTTGCCGGAACCCTTAAGAATGTGCGAAAGATTTGCGAGTGATTCTCGTATATGCATAGAGCCTTAACTACTATTATTGGTCATGACGGACATTATCAGAAAGTTCATCGAGAGTATCTGTGTCGATATCATTCTTTCTGGTCAAGTTAACAAGTGAAATTGTATCCTTCTGAGGAATAGAATTGTCTTTTTTGAGACGTGATGGAGAAACTTTGCCTTCGCGTATATCTTGCTTCAATTTCGTAAAACATGCCTCACAATATACAGGCCTATTGGGATCGGGGTCAAATCCGATCTTCATTGTTTTTCCACATCGTGAACATTGTGCATCATAGAGTGCGCGAGGAGCTTCTTGCCTCCTTGGATCCGGTCTTCTTGCATCTGAAGCTCTTGCGGGACGCTTAGGATGCTCGGGACGAGGAGCCATGTCCTGACTTTCCTGCATAGACTCTGCCCACCGATTTATTTTATCTTCCACTTGGGCACGATCACGAGAATATCGCTCACGTGATACTTTTACTATCTTCTCTCTATTTCCGGTAAGCGCCTCTGGCTGTAAAGGCATAAGGCTATTTGCAGAAAACGGTTCAGATACAAGCCCGTCAATCATCAACTTCAAATACATGTGATGTTTAGGAAGATTGACCAAATCTTCAGGAGTGAGCCGTGGCGCAAATTCATTTTCCAAAAATTCCGCATCAGATGCGCCTACGCGAAAACAAATGAGCGTACCAACATTGCCAAATACTGCCGCGCTCACTTTCTCGTCAAGCTGCTCAATATATTGGTGGGCAACGATTAAGTTTAGGCGATATTTACGAGCTTCAGAGAGAATATTTGCAAAACTTTCTGTGGCAAAATTTTGAAACTCATCCACATAGAGATAAAAATCTTGACGTTCTTCTTCGGGCGTGTCCACCCTCTCCATTGCCGCAAGCTGAATCTTTGTGATAAACATTCCGCCCAGCAGTCGACTATTATCTTCCCCAATACGCCCTTTCGCAAGATTTAAAATCAAAATCTTTTTATCATCCATGAGCTTACGAATGTTGATCGTGGAAGTTACCTGTCCAACAATATTTCTGATCAAGGCAACAGAAAGAAATTGTCCTACTTTATTTTGAATAGGCGCAATCGCTTCATTGGCGTATCGATCATTATACCGTGCAAATTCATCAACCCAAAAAGCTCGCACTACAGGGTCTTGAATCTTTGAAACAACCTTCATGCGATAGGCTTTATCGGCGAGCATCCGATTTACTCCAAGCATCGTGCTTCCGGGATAATCCAAAAGCGCAAGGAGAGTATTATTCAAAATATACTCCATACGCGCACTCCACACATCGGGCCACAGCTTCTTAAACACTCCCATCAAACCAGAGGCAATGAGATGTTTGTATCGAGGATCAGTGTTTTCTAAAATGTTAAACGCAACAGGAAAATCCGCGTCAGCCGGGTTTATGTAAACGATATCGTTTACGCGATTTGAAGGAATATAGTCTAAGATTTTTTCTGCCGTATCTCCATGAGGATCGACAAAGCCTACGCCATAGCCTTTATGAATGTCGTCAATAATCATGTTCTCAAGAGTCGTTGATTTGCCCATTCCTGTTTTACCAATAAGGTACATATGCTTACGACGATCGTCCAACTTTATGCCAAAACGCCTCCGATGGTTACGGAAGTTTGTTTCACCAAAAACAGTAATATGCGCTGGATCGTGCACGTGAGACATTGAGATGGGCTATTATGGTCTTATACAAAGGGAAGATTTTCGGGCAATCCCCCTCCAGCATCATCGCCTTCTTTTTCTTTTCTTTCGCGTGTTCGCGATACCCCAACATGCGCGCTTGTGTGGGCAACAAAGGGAAGAATGTGAGGCGGTTCTGCTTTTTTACTTTCCGCTTTCATCACCAGAGGGGAAGGAGTGGTAATGGTAGGAAAATGCCAAAGAGTGGCAAGCTCTTCAGTGTTGAGAACATACGTGCACGCGCCACGAGCCATTGATCGAGCTCGATACGCCCTCATAAATCTACGTTTCCGATAATCTTTTCTCCACTCAGTAAACATATACTCGGCCTTTACGATCGTATATCTATCGGGCCGAAATGAATTGGTTTCCAAGTTATTAAATTGCATAAATGTGCCAAACAGCGAAGACATCGCGCGTCGTTTATTAAAAACATCTTTCCTTGCAACATACAATAAACGAATTTTGCATAAAAATCCATTCTTACTTGCTTTCAATTGAATCTCTTCAACGACATTTTTTTCTCCGGGAGAAAGGAACAACATAAGAGAATGAGGAGCATCAGATTTTGGATGTGCATTCTCCTCCCCGATGTTGATGCCAAAAAAATGCGCAAAAGTATCATACGAAAACTGTGAAAAAAACTTCAGCACGTTTCTCATCACTCCTGTTTTTTCATGCGCTTGCACGCCAATCAATTTTTGCGCTTCGGCAGCGCTCTCATGATGCCAATCATTTTCGATCGGTAAGATTGCAATTTGCACCCATGCTTCCTCTCCCGGATGCAATGTATTCATGTACTCAAAAAGACTTGCCAGAGGATCTTTAAATACTCCTTCGAGTTTATCCTCAAATTTTTCATACATTTTAATAGGGTACACCCAGTGCTTCTCTTGCCGTACCTCTGAGCCCCACATATCGTATTCCGGATCCGGGTAGTGGGCAGGCACGTCCTTGACATAATCATCAACTTCACTAATTTCAGCGTCCGGATATTGTGCATAGATTCCTGCTTCAACCATATTGCGCTGTGCCTTAGGAATCCACATATAGAATTGGATCGTGCCACCGCGACTTACAATTTCGCATGAAAAATTTGGTTGAATCTCACCCAACCAAAATCGTTCATACAAGGTCGGTATCCTTTTTATGCGCAAACCCCGATAAAAATCAAATATATTTTCTGCCGCTTTTGGAGAATCTTCGGTTTCTTTTGGGACATGAATCGCAATAACAGTGCGTTCAATAGTTTCCCAATACGCGTTTTGAAGTTCAAAGACCCATAACCACCAGAGGTATTTTATCAAAAAAATACCAACAAGTAGCCATCCCCCATGCGTAAACGCCCACGCCATACCATGAAAAGGGGTCGGTAGATAGGGGGGAGTAAAAAACTGTATCAATGCTTCGAGCATATGATACAAGGGTACCATAATTCTTTACTCTTTTCCAGTCATTTGCCTATTCAGATGCCCTGCTTGCTACGATTGTGCCACACCACGAGGAGTGTTGATGCGACAAAAATAGACGAATACGTACCGATGCTAATTCCTAAAATAAGCGTAAGCGCAAAATTTTTCATTGTTTCTCCTCCGAGAAAATATACTGCCAGTAATACAAGAAGCACAGTCACAGACGTATTGATAGATCGAGCGAACGTCTGATTAAACGACTGATTCACAATCTCTCCAAATTCTCCGCGGCTTTTGATAAGATTCTCCCTGATACGATCAAACACAACAATGGAATCATGAACCGAAAAACCTACGACAGTGAGAAACGCCGGAATAAATGAACTCGCTACTTCAATCCCTGCAAATTTCCCAAGGACTGCAAATACTCCAAGCACAAAAATTCCATCATGAAACAATGCAATGACAGCCGCCGCTCCATATTTCCATGATGCTACCGGATGCGATACTTTTCGAAATACATACGTGATATAGAGAAGAATCGCAAGAAGGGCTACAAAAAGCGCAATGATAGATTTCTTTTTCAATTCTTCCCCGATCACCGGTCCGATGGATTCAAAACTTTTTGTCACAAGAGAGGCATCGTCTTTTTTCAATTCAGTAAGAATGTTTTGATGAGTCGCTTCATCGACATTGGCAAAACGCATAATGACCGATTGTTCTCCCGCGACTTTCACGTCAACATCTTTGATACCACCTGCCGAAAAACGTTCTTCAATTTTGTCGTTTGCCGGCCGTTCTTTCGAATACGTGACTTCGAGTAAACTGCCACCTGTAAAATCTATTCCGAGTCGAAGATGCCACAGTCCCAATGCTATAACGCATGCAATGGTAATGATTGCAGATGATGTAAGCCAGATGCGTCGAGTTTGAACAATGGGAATCATAAAAATAGGGTTTAGGATCTAAACAGCCATCGAACTTTACCAATGCGCCATCCGGCAATTATGCGAAGCGCAAGTCGCGTGACAGAAATAGCAGTAAACATACTCAAAACAATTCCTATCGCAAGAGTCAGTGCAAATCCTTTGATAAGACTCGCAGAAAACCAGAAAAGTATCGCGCAGGTAATCAAGGAAGAAACATTACTGTCTCGAATCGAAGTCCATGCTCTTGTGAATCCATCCCGAATACTGTTGTCGAGCGCTTTACCGCTTCGGAGTTCTTCTTTCATGCGCTCAAAGATAAGCACATTTGCGTCGAGCGCCATACCAACGGAAAGAATAAACCCTGCAATACCGGCAAGACTCAAAGTCACCGGCCAAATCTTAAAAATCGTAAGAACCAATGCCGTGTAAATGAGAAGCGCCCCGATAGCAAGCACGCCAGGAAGGCGATACATAAAGATCATAAAAACCATCACAAGAAAAAAACCAATGAGTCCTGCATGGAGACTCTTCGCCAGAGACTCTTCTCCGAGACTTGCTCCAACGGTCTGCTGACTGATCAGCGTAATTGGTACCGGCAATGCCCCTGCGTTCAATCGGCGAACGGTTTCTTTGACTTCCGAAAGAGTAAAATCACCCGTAATCACGGCTGTGCCATCGGTAATCGCTTGGTTTACTCGCGGAGCCTGCATCAAAACGCCATCAAGAAAAATAGCAAGAGGTTTATTCACGTTCCGAGTAGTAATCGCTCCAAATAATTTCTTTCCCTCAGCGTCAAATTCCAATCCTACTTCAGGAAACATTGTCTGTTTGTCGGTAGACACATAGGATTTTTTCAGTTGCTTACCGGTAAGCCCTGTTTCTTTCCATGGTTCGCGCTGTGGCAAATAGTCTTCTTTTTTCTTGAGTGTAAAAAGCATGCGAGAGACACGATACTCTTTGAGCGGCCTCTCATCTTTTTTGTATAAAATATGAAAACCGAATTGCGTCTCGATGACACTGGAGATTTCACCCTTTTTCATTGCGAACGCGGCATCATCAAATTCCTTGACCATTGCGCCTTTTTTAAAAAATCCAAGATCGCCACCCGATGTTTTTGCCGCCGGCTCAGTGGAATATTCTTTGGCAAGATCAACAAAATTTTCAGGCTTTGCCTGCTTACGCAAATCATCGATTTGATCACGCGCTTCTTGCTTCGTTTTTTTACTTTCACAATTCTGTGCACCGGAATAACAGATCAAAATATGAGATACAGATACTTCTTTTTCTGTTTGGCGCGTATCAGTAAGTTTGATTACTGAAATACCTTCCGGGGCGCTTATGGTCTCACCAAAAATCGTCCCCTTCTTCATGGTGGAAGCTACCGCATAGAGATGACTGTATTGGGTCTGAGGCTGAGGCGAAAGCCATCCCAAGTCTCCACCCTTTTCTTTTGTAACATCATCTTTAGAATATTTTTTTGCAAGAGCCGCAAAATCCGCGCCTTTCTTTGCCGCTTCCTCAAGCGCTTGTTTGGCCTGTATCTCTGCTGCGGCATTGAGTGTTTCCATTTCTTTTTTATCTTTTGCGCTTAACTCTCGAGTATCGGCCGTGCTAACATCTTGCGATTCTTTAAATTCCAATTTGGGTGTGTCGCCAATCATCTTGATAGCTTGATTCACGTCATAGACACCGGCAAGCTCGGCAACTATGCGAAAATCATTGCCTGCTTTGACTGTCTGTACGATAGGTTCGGCAACGCCAAAATTATCAATACGCCGCTCGATCACATCACGCAATCCTTCCACCGCATCAGCGTGCTCTGCTTGGGGAATCTGGGAAAGATCGGTAGTGTATATCAATTGCGCGCCGCCTTTCAAATCGAGTCCAAGTCGAAACGTATCGGGCGCCCATTTGCCTAGGCTTATGTATGGCATTGTACTCGTCGCAAAACCCGGAATGCGTTGTAGGATTGGATCGAGTGATGCTCGGTTTGCATTGTATACTTCCTGCAAATCATACTTTGCAGTAATAACAAAAAGAAAGGCTATTCCTACAGCAGCAAGCCGTAATTTTGTTCGAGATTTGAATCGAGCCATACTCCGTTAAAAATTTGTCATCCCCGCGTAGGCGGGAATCCATTAGATAATGAAAAGTAGTATAGGCAAGCTCGCTGAAATTTGCAAGGGGATTGCTTACGCAACACGTACCGAGACCTCCTGACCTAATAGTCCTACGATCTCGAGTAGTACCCGCGCAACTCCCTCCCTCTTGAGCGCATGAGTAAGTTTCTCTTTGAAAGAGAAATCTTGCCTATCAGATGAAAAGAGTACATCCGTATATATTTGTATCTTCAGTTGATCTTTTTGGTATTGCGCGTCAAAGGGACGTGCTCTGTTAATTTTACTCAGATCAGACACTCTATTCGGTAGCACTTGCACAAGCACAGTATCGTAGAGAATTTTAGACACTTGCTCTGGATCAGACGGCAATACAATACCTATAACACGCTCGAATGTTTGAATATATTTTTTAAGATGCGCTTCGTGCTTCAGTAATGCATCAAACGCATTTTTTCTTGTTTCATCTTGCTGTTTTGTCTCTATGGTTTTTTCTTTTCTTCGGATCGGTACGACAACCTCACCCTTTGCATCTAATATATTTTTTTCTATGTCTTTCTTAATAGATCGAAATTCTTCAAGAGTTTTTACGATTTGATCTTGTATCTTCTGATCAGAGCTATAGAGGACTTTCTGGTCTGTCAAAGAATCCATTTGCGCCCTCACCCCTTGAAGAGTTGCTTTAAGGAGTGCGATGCGCATTGATGATTGTGCAAATTCTTCATGGGCTTGAGCGGTTGTATGCGTATCCTTTTCGATGTCTTCTATGGTACGGCTCTTGGGATCATAAAGATCTGCGCAAAAATGATGGAGATCCATGGGATTTTCCAATGAAGCAACCACTACAGGGACAAATACTCCCGCACGTCTCGATATGATTTTTTTTCCTTGCGCCGAAGTACGGGCAAACCGTTTACCTCGCCAGTCATGAGCATTGAATTGAGATTTGAAATAATCAAGGTGGCGAAGTGCGCCATCAAGTAATATGCTTTGCTGGGATTCCGGGTCCCGCATTACTCCACCGTGCTGTTTCTTTTCCAATTTCCAATTTTTATCAGCGTCATGGCCGTAACGTAAAAGAGTAAGATCTACACCCAGTCGTGTGATATGAGTTTTACCATTTCGTATCGTTTTCCATTCAACGACCATATCAACACCCTTTGTAATATCGTCGTAGAGAGAAGTGAGTGTGATATGCGCATTATCACCAAACCACTTCAATACATTGGCGATATAACTCATAGTCTCAAGAAGCTTGGCGTCTTGATGATATTGTTCTGCTTTGCCAATGTTCTTTTTTTTATTCTTTTCAATAATACGAAAAAGTTTCTCCACATGCGCGCGTATTTTTTCCGATGAAGTCACTGTTGCATATTGTCTTTGGATCGCCTGCGTATTCTCTTCAAGATTCCTGACAGGGCTAAAATCGTATTGCGATTGTCGGGCATCCATGGCACGAAGACCATACACTGCTTCCACTTGAAATTGTGCGTCAGCATGCTGTGCCGGGGTTAGGCGTTCCTTTTTCTTTATCGCTCCTGCTCCGAGGGGTTTGATAAATTCATGCCGAGCGAGCATGTGCTTTCTCTCTACAGACATAGAGAATTATTTTGGAAAAAATTCTTCCAATCGCGCGCCGCGTTTGAATTTGGTAATCATCGGCAGCACAGCTCTTCCTTTCAATGACAACACAGATGCGCGAGCATTCTCATCAATGCCAAGATCACGCTGAAATGCGGCGGACAGGTCTAGCATTTTTACAGCGAGAAAATGCGCCGCGGCTTCCTCCCATTGCGGCTTCCAATATCCAAACTTTGTTTCATTCGATTTCCAATCCTTTTGCAATCGTTCTCCAAGAGCACAAAACAGAAGCGCTCCATATGTTACTCTATCTTCTTGAGGTATAGGCACAACAACATGGGGATCACCAGTGTCAGCGACAAAATATGATTCATTCTTTTGTCCTCGGATATCCTGATACATTTGGCGCAGCATAGCCCGAGCCCGTTTCGGTTCAGTGTGTTCGGGTAAAGAAATAAGAAACTTGGGCCCCTCCTTATAAATAATATGATCAATGATGGGACTGTCGGCTCGTGGTATGTTCCAGCGAACAGCGCCTTGCTTGGCATTTGTAGCT
>OBEQ011456802.1_pt1 | contig 12026 bp, 9 predicted proteins | sample 1670901 | NCBI WGS metagenome assembly OBEQ01 (sample SAMEA104232315, study PRJEB22302) | groundwater metagenome | biome: forest; feature: aquifer; material: groundwater | place: USA | collected 2011-08-07 | depth 5.4 m | reverse complement strand
GAGATCCCGCCCGCGCAGCAGGACATCGATGTCGCTTTGCAGCCGCTTGATGAGCCGCTCAAACGCCAACGGGCTCCTGGCCTGCTTGTCGAGCTTGAGCTCGTTCGCGAGCCGGCTGAGGCTGGTCCAGCCTAAGATTTCTTCACGCAACGTGCGCAGCCGCTCGGCCACCGGGGTTGACACCGCCAACCCTTCGATGAGCGGGTTAATGACCTTTTCGTCCTGAATGAGGAGGACCGTCTCCGCCTGGTAAATCCGCGGGAGGAACATCCCCACGATGAGCGATGCTGTCACGATGAGGGCGCACGGGATGAGGAAGAACCACCGTCGACGAACGATGATCGCGAGGTAATCCTGCCATCCGATCTGAGTCTCTGTTTGAATCATCCAATCCTCCTATCGCCGTGGGTTCGTGGGCGCAGCGTCTGCGACATTACAACGCCGCGAGTGAGGCCGCGGAGGCCGCCCGGGTGATCGGATTGAGCAACGAGGAGAGGAAATCGTTGATCTTGCTCAGCACCGTCGAGGGCACCACGACGATTTCGCCCGGGTAGAGATCCACGTCGTCTTTCAGCTTCCCCGCATAGAGGATCCGTTTCATGTTGATCACCCGGACACGTGGATCGTTCAGGTCTGGTTTGATCACGTGGATGCGGCCTAGCGCGGCATCATGGGTGGGCAGTCCCGCCGCCAAAATCGCCTCGCGGAGCTTGATCACATCACCCCGCATGATGAACTTGCCTGGACGGGCCACTTCCCCAATGACATAGACCACCTTGGAATTATAGGCGACAATCATCACCGTCACCGACGGCACACGAATGTAGCGATCGAGCATCTTCTCCAAGACCTGCTGGACTTCATACTTCGTGAGCCCTCCAATGGGAATGTCGCCCAGATAGTTGTACTGGATGCGCCCATCAAAGCCGATCGCGAAATCGCCGGAGAACTCCGGCTGATTTCGAACGTCGACATGGATGACATCATCGCGCCCCAGAGTGTAGGGCCCATCTCCCAAGATGCCAGTCAAATACGCTGGCGGCAACTTGGACCGTCCCCCGGCCTGTCCTCCCTGCACGGTTTGGCCCATCGACATGGCGTCTGGCTGAGCTGCAGATGACGGCACGGCGGCGCCAATGGCACTTGAGGGGATTGGTCTATAGCCGATGATGCTGTCGCCTCCTGAGGGCGCAGACTGATACAAGGGCTGCGACTGGATGGGTTGATACGATGAGGACGACGATTGGTCCTGATCGTTCGCGGCCCAGATCATCACCGGTCCAACACACCACCCGATCACTCCTGCCACGATGACAAATCTCGACATAGGTTTCATCAGACCTCCTTGAAATCGATGGGATACATGGCTCGTTGGGCTCATCGGTTAGTAGACGGTTTCCACGAAGCTCTTCATCTCTTCGAGTTCTTCATGAGAGTACACTCTCCACCCTCTCCAGTCCCGCTTGGCCTTTTTGATCTTCCCTAACTTCTCCCAGCGGGTGATCGTCTTACTCGAGACGCCAAGCGTACCAGCGACCTCTGTAATGCTCAATCGACCGTCTAACGCCATCAAGAACGCCTCCTATGAGATGGTTACTACTAGGACTGTCTATGACAGTCATAGAAGCAGTTGGTATGCCATAGCTGAGAAATTGTATTATTTATATGGCATAACTCATTTAATGATAAGTAGTTGTGCTATAAAAAATGGTCAAATCGTTCTTCCAATTGAATGTAGATAAAGTACACCAATGTTCCTTATGTTGAAAAATAACGACATAGAGTCGCTGCTTGGACGACATAATGGCGGCTTTAAAAAAGTGGGTTTCTCAATTAATAAGCAAAAACGGTCTTCTTTGCCTGGAGGCAAAATTGCCCAGCCGCTTGCAATCTGTCCCAGGGTATTTGAGGGGTACTAGAGGGAGGAAAAACGTGACGCCGTTTAGGATCTAAGCAAGGGGGAGACGGGTGTGCTAAGGCTGCTGCGTTGAGCGCAGCTGTTGTGCCCTGAGCTCGATGGCATCAGCTTCTTTGCGCGCTCCCGCATCGCGTAGACAGGCTGCGTATCGCTCGAGCAGCGGCGCAGTATCGAGCGGGGGCTGCGTCCTTGGAAGCGCATCGTAGATGGCGAGTGCCTGCCCATAGCGCTGGCTTGCCACGCTAGGCTGGTGTTGTGCGTGGGCTAACTCGGCGAGCCGCTCCAAGAGTTTCGCCGCCTCGAGAGACGAAGAACTAGTCCGTGCGATGGTCAACGGCTGCAACCGAAGCAGCACCCGCTCTGCGTCAGCCGCACGGCCTTGCTGCTCGTACAGCTTGGCCAGGCCGTCATAGGCCGCATCGAGATGGTCTTGGCGGGAACGGTCTGCAGATTCGAGCAATGTGCTGGCACGCTGGTAGAACGACTCGGCCTCGCTCAGATGTCCCTCCGTGCGTGCCACGTCGGCTAACCCAATGAGGGCGGCCGCCATAATCTGCTGGTGGATGGTCAACGCTCGCGCAAAGTCACGTCCGGCATCTTTGTCGCGCGCCTCGCGCTGGTGAATAGCGGCTAGCATGGTCAGCGGCAGGATGAGCGATGGATCGTTTGGTCCACGCGTCCGCTCCAGGAGCGTGAACGCGCGCTCAAGCAGCACCTGAGCATCCGCCTCGTGATGCTGCGCCCGGTAACATTTCGCGAGGACGATTAACGGGGGGACCAGCGCGGGGTCATCCATTCCGAGACGTTGTTCGAGGATCACGAGGGTGCGTTGGTAGAGCGGGATGGCGCGCGGCAGCTGATCGTGCGACTCGTAGAAAGCGGCGAGATTCATCAAGGCGGCCGCCAGATGCAGGTCATGCGGCCCGAGTGCTTGCTCCCGACTCGTCACCGCATGCTGATAGGCCGTGGCGATATGGTCGTCCGATCGATCCGCATGAGGGTGGCGCAAGGGGATCTGCCCCCGACGCTGGATCGTGAGCGCGCGTCGGTAGAGCGGCTCGGCTCGCGCGAACTGCGCATGGGTATCGTAGAGCCGCGCCCGAGCGATCAGCGCCGGCACCAGTGTCGGTGCGTCTGGACCGAGCGCGCGCTCAAGGAGACCGATCGCTTGATCCAACAGATCGGCCGCGCGGTCGGTTCGTCCCTGTTCTGCTTCGAACTCGGCAGCGTCGATCAACGTCTGGGCCATCGCTTGTTCTCGAATGACGAGCGCGCGCTGGAACACCGCTGCCGCGTCACGCTCATGTCCCTGGGCATGGGCAATCCGTCCCACGTCAAGGAGGGCGGTCGTAATCGCGGGGCTGTCCCGTCCTTCGCTCTTCTCGAGAATGTGCAAGGCCCGCGTCGCATACGTTTCTGCAGCGCCCCACTGCTGCTGCGCACGAGCGATCTCGGCAAGATTCATGAGGATCGGGATGAGATCCGGGTGCTCATCGCCCAACTGTCGCTCCAAGAGTGTCCGGAGACGCTCATACAGCGCCTGGGCGCTGGCCCATTGCCCAGCCTCCTCATCGAGAGAGGCAAGACCGGTGAGACACGGAATCAGCGCCGGGTCATCCTTCCCAAGCGCGGCTTCGTCAATCGTCAACGCGTGTTCGTAGTGCTCCTTTGCTGTCGTCGTATCCTTTTGGGCGAAAGCTAGTCCCGCCAACTGTTCATACAGCTTCGCAACGGAATGGTCTGCGCTCCCCACACGTCGCTCCGTCATCACCAGGAGACGACGCAGCGCAGCCTCTGCATCGGCGTAGCGCCCTTGCTGTTGGTACACTGCCGCCAATTCCGTCAGAATGTCGCTGAACCGTTGCGGGTCCGTTGGCGTTTCACGAGCAACGAGGAGCAGCGCGCGCTGAAGATCCGCCGACGCTTCCTCATCAGCGCCACGCAGTCGCGCCAGGCGTCCCTGTTCCGTCAAGGCGCTGATCGTGTTGGGATCGTGAGGACCTGGCAGGTGTTCAAGGAGGGCGTGCGCGCGGGTCAGCAACCCACTGGCTTCTTCATAGCGACCCTCCGCCTGATACAGCTGGGCTAACGTCACGAGCGTCGTCATCGCGTCCGGCTCATGTCCGCCTAATGAGACATCCCAAATGGCCAGCGCTCGTTGGTAGAGCAATTCGGCCGTATCGTAACGACCGTTCGTGTCATACAGGGTGGCGAGCGCATTCAGTGATGCGGCTACGTCAGGATGTTCTGAACCAAACGCCCGCTCACGAATCGCCAGTGCTTGCTGGTAGAGTGGCTCGGCATGGGCCGCGTCACCTTGGGCATCATACACGGACGCTAAGGCGCTCAGCGACGTGGCGATCGCCGGATCCTGAGGACCGAAGGCGGCCTCCTCAATCCTCAGAGCCTGCTGGTGGAGGGAGATGGCCTCAGGATAGCGATGCTGGAGGCGTGAGAGCTCCGCGAGGTTGTGCAGCGACTGCGCCACCGACGGGTGTGCGGGGCCTAGGATTTTTTGTCGGATGGCAAGGGCTTGCTGGTGAAGCGTCCTGGCGTTGTCATACTGTCCGGTCGCGCGTGCCAATTCTCCGAGGTTGTTCAGCGAGGTGGCCACGTCGGGGTGCTCGGGTCCGTAGGCATTCTGGTAGATCGTCAAGGCACGCTGGTGGAGCGGCTCGGCCTCAGCGTACTTCCCTTCTGCGCGATAGCACTCAGCTAAGTTGCTCAACACCGTGGCCACATGCGGATGGTCTTTGCCATAGGCCTTTTCGTAAATCGTCAAGGCACGCTGGTGGAGCGGCTCGGCTTGCGCATACTTGCCTTGCGCAGCCAGGAGTAACGCGAGGGTGTTCAGCGACGTGGCAAGTTCCGGGGCGTTGTGACCGAGGGTATGTTCGACGCGCTCCTGCGCGAGGCGGGCCAGCGGCTCAGCGTACGCAAATCGACTCTGCGCCGTATAGAGCTGTGCGAGCGTGTTGAGGGCTCGTGTCAAGGTGAGGTCATTCACGTCGAGAGTTTGCGCGTCGATTTCGAGGGCGCGGCGGGCGAGCGGCTCGGCTTCCGCGAACCGCCCTTGTGCTGCGTAGAGGTCGGCGAGCTCACTCAATGACGCGGCGAGATTTGGGTCGTTGGGCCGTAAGCGTTGTTCGCGAATCACAAGGGCGCGGCGATACAAGGGCTCCGCCTGTGCAGCGTGTCCTTGCAAGCGATACAGCGCCGCAAGGTTGTTGAGGCAGACGGCCGTGACGGGATCGTTGGCTCCGAATTCACTCGATGCCGCTCGGATAGCTTCCTGAGCCACACGAACGGCTTCGTCGTAACGTCTCCCGTGCATCAAGGTCAGGACTTGCTCGTTGAGCGCTGGCACCGAGGACTGTTGTCCAGCGGCCCCCGTGGTCGCGAGAACGATGAGCACAAGCGTTAGGAATCGGCGGAATGTCATACGGGCGTCTCCGTTTTCCTCGTCGAACCGCGACCTCTTGCGTCGTGTCTACTGATCGGTTAAACCCTGTCCTCACTATAACAGGGAGCAATTGGTGTGCCAACTCATGCGCTCCCACGACGATACGTTGAGCACGAATACTTAAGGAGAGATCGTACGGAAGTAGGAGTGCGGGTGCGTCGTCATGGCGGAAGGTGACCGAATGGCCTCCGCCACTACTACAGAGGGTGTTACGGATCAAGATGTGGTGGGGAGCTCTGCGTTATCGAAGAGCTGCAGGTCGTTGAGCAGGTCTTCCTCAGACGTTCCAGCATCTGTTCCGGCGTGCGGCGTGGTCTCATGCGTCGTCGGGTCATCGAATTGATCGAGTACTTGAAGATTTTGTTCGATCCACTGCTCATCGCTGGGTTGGGCTTCCGCGAGGACCATCGCATCATGGAGCTCGAGTTCTTTGGTGAGCGTCTCCGCCTCTCCAACCGCTAGCGGCTCCTCGACCCCCTCCGAAAACTCTTCCAACACCTCTGCGTCTTTCATTGCGGCACGTGCCAGGTACATCGTGGAAACGTGCAGGCTCACGCTCGCAAGCAGTACGAGCAAGCTGGTGCATGCGGTGGCCAATCCGAGTCGAGGCCACGTGAGCCAGATCATTGTTGGCCGAGGTGACGGAACAGGACGCGCCAGCGCCTTGACCTGTTGCATCACCTCCAACGTGTACTGCGTCGAGTGCTCCTCGGCGGGAGCCTTCAGCGGATGGCGCGCAAACCACTGCGTCAGCCACGCGGTAAACTCCATTAGGTGATCTCCTCCCGAACCCACGGCGTCAGCGTCGTACGCAGGTGTGCTGTCGCTCGAAACACGTGTGATTTCACGGTCCCCACGCGGCAGCCCATGACCACCGCCACTTCATCAAGCGCCATCCCATGCACGTGGTGCAAGACAAATGCAGTACGCTGCTTCAGCGACAACGCTTCAATCGCACGGCTGAGACGCCGTCCCAACTCTCGATTCGCCAACTGATCGCCGGGACTGGCTGCGGGATCGTGCACATCGATAAAGAGGGTGGGGCCGTCCTGCTCGGGATCCGGTTCTCCCACACTCGCCACCACTCTCGGCTGATGCGCGCGCCGCTTATAGGCATCCTTACATTCGTTGACCACGATGCGATAGAGCCACGTTGAGAATTTCGCGTCTCCGCGAAATCGTCCCAGCGACCGGTAGGCGCTGACAAACGCCTCTTGCGAGACATCCTTCGCATCCTCATCGTTTCCCAAGAGGCTCAAGGCCAACCGTCGCGCGGGCCCTTGATACTTCTCCACCAACTCCGCATAGCGGTCCACGTCTCCACGGAGCACCGCCTGAATGGCCTGGGCGTCGCTGGCATCCATTATGGCAGGTAGTATAACACTCCATGGAACCCCTCGACCCGTCGCGATCGCTCGTACGACGACCCGCTCCATGGACGGCTCATGACTCACCCCTGGCATCGCACCGAACGTCCTCTCTTCACGGGTCACTCCGTTGTCCGACCCCTCGCCTGACGGAACCGGGTGTTCGACGCTCGTGCTGTGGCTGCACCCACTCCGGATGCGTGGCGGTGAACTGTTCAAACGCCTCCGGATGCGTCCGTTTGAATTGTTCAAGACGGCGTTGGCGCCACGCCGCTCGACGCTGCATGGTCTCTGTGTAACGCTGTGGATGCGTCTCTTGAAGACGCTGCAGCCGCTCCTGTATCGCGGCTCGCTGCTGCCCCATGAGCTCGCGAAAGCGCTCCGGGTTGTCCTCGCGCGCGCGTTCTAACTGCGCCTGACGGCGCTCCTGCATCCGCTGCATGACCTGATCAAACTGCTTGGGATTCGTTCGCTTAAGATGTGTAAGCCGTGTTCGAAGTTCTCCCCGCCGTTGGTCGATCGCTCGGTGAAAGGCGCTGGGGTCCTGCTGCTTAAGTGTCTGGAGCCGCTCGACCTCTTCATGGACACCCCGCTGGTCTCCAAGCACTGACTGTGACACCCCCTGAACGTCTGTGGAGGGCTGCTCTGTAGTCCCCCCGGATACGGGGACACCCAGCAGTCCGACCAGCGCGATCCCAATGACAACCCTTCTCATCACCACGCCTCCGTCACCTACTACGTAAGACGACAGATGACGTCAAAAGTTTACCCCGCATCGCAGCTAAAGGATTTGTACACACTGGAGGCGTGCATGGACGTTGGAGGAGGATACGTGCCAAAACCGATTGCGCAGACAACCAGTACTGGAGGCTTAGAGGCTCACAGAACACGTGGAGGGAAAGAAGATACGGAGGGGTTCCCGACGAACACCAGACTGCGGGATCTTACACACTGCCCCGCAGCCCACAGACTGCGGTTGGTCGGTTCCACTTCTCTACGGTCTCATGACTACGCGGCGCACTCACCCGGCCCCATGCCCTGGAGCGAGAAGTCCGACTCAGCGCCCCAGTCGCGGTAGGCCTCCGGGGCGGTCTCGTGCGGTGGGAGTGTTGTGAACGGCTCAAGTGCTTGCTTCCAGTAACTCAGGCCGACACGCTGGGCAAACGGCGCGAAACTCTCACTCGTCGACTGACGATCTTTCCGGTAGAGCTCGAGCATCCGCACCACCGCGTCGGGAATCCGTCGAGCGGGCAGCTTCAGCACCGGCTGGCCGAACGTCGCGATTCCTTCGGCCGTGAGACCGCCGAGCAATAACTGGAAATGCGGGACGAGATGGTCGTTGACCTTTTTCGCGCCGCCGAAAAATCCAATGTCGGCGATGTGGTGCTGACCGCACGAATTGGGACAGCCGCTGACTTTAATCCGCACCGGGTCGATATCTTCGCCGGACACGTTGAGCTCTTTCAGCCGTGCTTCGATCGCACGCGCAAGGCCGCGCGACGCGGAAATCCCCAACTGGCACGTCTCAGCACCGGGACACGAGGTCACGTCTTGCAGTCGCTCAGCCTCGGTCTCCGCAAGCCCCAGCGGCTTGAGTTCACTGAACAGCTGGGGAAGATGCTCGTTACGAATCCAGCGCAGGACGATATTTTGATTGATCGACACCCGCAAGAGCCCGCCACAGTACTTGCGCACGATGTGCGCCAGTCCGCGCATCTGCGCGGAAGAAATATCGCCGAGCCGTAACCGAATCGTGATGACGCAGTAGCCGGACTGTTTTTGTCCCATAACGTTCGTGAACATCCAGCGCGCGTACGTTCCATTCACCGATGGGGCCGGCCCCACAGTCGTTGCTGCGGGCGGCTGCTCATCAGTCTCGGTCACGTGCATTGCGGCATACGTATACTGCGGCAGCTTGGCGCGCTCCTCGAAGACTTCCTTACGAAACGCGTCGGGCCCGAGCCGCTTGACGACAAACTTGATGCGGGCGGTTGCCTTGTTCTTGCGATCGCCCAACCGATCGTGGATGCGTACGATCGCCTCACACGTACGCAATAACTCAGCCGCCGGAGTAAACGGCTCCAGCAAAATGGCCTGCATCGGGGCAGCACCTAAACCCCCACCGACGTAGAGGCGAAAGCCGAGGAGACGTGTTCCCCCGTCTTCCTTGATCATCGCTACCGCCCCGATGTCATGGATCGCAGTTTTCGCGTGGTCCACCGGGCAGCCCTCGAAGGCGATCTTGAACTTGCGCGGCAGTTTCTGACTCGCGGGGTTGCGGAGAAAGTGCGTCGTTACCGCCTCGGCATGTGTCGTCACATCGAACGCCTCAATCGGGCTCACTCCGGCCAAGTGGCAGGCGGTGACGTTGCGCACGCTATTGCTGCACGCCTCGCGTGTCGTCAGCCCCACCGAGGCGGCGCGCGCCTGCGCCAGGGGGGCTTCTGTCGTCGGAATCCAATAGAGCTGCATGTCTTGGCGCGTCGTCAGATGGCCGATGCTTTTGGAGTAGACTTCCGCGAGATCCGCGAGACACTCCAGCTGCTCGGCGTTGAGCTTGCCGGCTGGCATCTTGATGCGCATCATGTGCACGTCTTTGGCGCCGCGGATGCCGTACGTGCCCAAATGGAGGCGGAGCGCCTTAAATGCATCCGACGTGATCTCACCAAGGAAATACTGCTCGACGTTTTTCTGAAAGGCGGCGATCTCGTCACGATTGGCCTGCGGCAACTCCCGCAAGAACTCTTCAAGCCGCTTCTGCGCTAACGTGTCAGCCATCATATCCTCCTAGATGAGTAATCTATATCAGAGTATTTTAACGATGAAGCTGATCTAAAGAATAATATATGAGTGGGGCTCGTCCGTCAACTCTTTTTCTTCGGCTCAACGCACTTAACGTCCGCCTCATCCGTCGTCAGGAGAAACGGTGCGCCCCACTGCTGAGGATCGTCGAGGCGCCACGGACCGTGGCTGTCGAGCGGTCGAAAACGCAGACCGGCGTCGGAGCCATACACCAAAAGGACCACGCCGTCACCGGAGTCGTCCACTTTCTGAACCAGCGCAGGCGTCGTGGCGCCATTGAGCGCCCAGCCGGTGACTTCGTACCATTGAGGAGTGCTGTGTGCTCGCTCAAGACGCACGTGGCTCACCACACGCGCCGGCGCAAGGTCGTGGAAGATGCGCATATCCACGGTGTCGCAGTTTGGATTTGGAGGAATCTCGATGACGACCATTGATGATCCCTATCAGATCAGGACGGGTAGAAGGTACAGGATCGCGCTCTATTAAAAGCACTAGGCGAAACGGTTGCGCCTGAGCGCTGTGAATCCAACGAACGCGAGGAACACCACCTCAGCAATGAGATAGCCAATGAGAAGCGACGGGATGGGCTTGGCATGACCGCCCGCGTAGCTGTGCAACCCGACGAGGTAGAAGCTCACGCCATAGTACGTCATCAATAAGAGGAAGAAGCCTCCGATGGTGGCGACCGCCATCCCCACACCGGAGATCCAATTGGCCGAACGGCCGTGGAGCACCGCAAAAAACCACAACAGGGTAATCAGCGCCCACGTTTCTTTGGGATCCCAGCCCCAGTAGCGTCCCCACGAAGCGTTCGCCCACACCGCACCGAGCATAATGCCGCCGGCCAGTAGCACCACGCCGACTTGAATCACCCGATACAAAAACGTGTCCAGCGAGGTGAGCGACGCGGCCGGAGTGCGTGGATTGAGATAGAACCCAGCGTAGAGATGCGCCAACACGGTGGCGAGTCCCAACGCTCCATAGCTGGCGACAATCGTGAGCACGTGCACCGTCAACCACAAGTTGCTGTGCAGCACCGCCACGACGGGCGAGATACTAGGGTCGAGTGGCAAATGGTCCGCCAGCACGAGCGCGATCGTCGAGAGAATTGCGGCAGCGAGTGCAATGTAGCGCGCGTGGTAGATCCGTTCAAAAATGAGCGCCAGCACCACGGCGACGAACGGTAACCACAACGTCGTCTCAAAGAAGTTCGACACCGGCGGGCGCCCTCCCAGAATCACACGCATGGCAATCCCAGTCCCGTGCACGACACAGGCCAGCCAAAAAGCCCCCATGCCCAGCGGTGCCCAGCGCTTGCCTGCGGCACTCACACTCAGCCAGAGCGCCAACGCCGCCAGAAGGTAGAGCGCTTGCGCCACACGAAACGGGGCGGCGTGGTTGTAGAATACCTCAAGGTCCAGGCGCCATATCGGCGGATAAGCCGCGGGGTTGAGGCTGCGCAGCATCGCTGCCGCCTGACGCGCCGCGACGGTCATCTGGTCAGAACGTCCCGCGCGCACCGCGCCAATCAGCGCGGCCCACGCTTGCTTCGCCGCCGCTTGCTGTGCCGATGGAGATCCCTCCGGCTCCTGGATGGATCGCCACACCTGATCAGGCGAACCTGGTGGAGACGGCACGAGGTTGAGCTTCTGCTCCAAGAGGCCGCTGAGGCTCACGAAGCGCTGGAACGCATCCATCGTCTCATTTTCGGAGATGGAGAGCTTCTCTTCCTGCTGCTGTTTTTGGACGATGGTCGGGAGCATCCGCATGAGCTTACGGGTTGCCACGAGCTCGCTGTACGAAGCATGACTGGCCTTGCGGTTCATCCCCAGCGCCTCGCGTAGCGGCATGAACGGCACCTGCACCAGTGGCCGCTCTTGCCATCGGTCCGGGTCGGCCATCATCGACAGGATGGTGGCCACGGGATCCTCGTAGCCGACGCGGGGGGATCCGGTGATGAGTTGCAGGGTTTCTCGCGCAAAACTGTCCAGCGGCTTGGTGCGCCCGTTGTGTTGGATCGCAATGCGGCGCGCCACCTCAAGCGCCTCCCGCGGCAGCGTCGGTGCATCATCCGCCCAGAGACCAACGGGCGCCAGTAACCCTGCGATCATCACCATCACTGTCACGCTGCGGATACGGATCATGTGGCACTCTTGGTTCGCGCCCGGCGTGTGCGGGGGCGCTTGCTCGGTGTCGGAGGGATGTCCCTGAAGATGAACATCGTCACCACCCCCAAGATTACAATGATGAAGCCCGCATACACAAACGGCGTGCCAGGATCACTGCGCACGGACAGCACCGTCGTCTTCGTCGGTCCGTCGATGTAACTTGACTGATAGAAGCTAAAGCCGCGATAGCGCAACGGGTGATTCATGGTGATCTTGCGCATCAAGATGACGCCGCGCTGCGTGTCACTGGCCTCAACATCGCTTTCAAACGCCGCGGCCATCTGGGTGCCGGGATAGTCGGTCTTGCG
>OBEQ010133216.1_pt1 | contig 12026 bp, 14 predicted proteins | sample 1670901 | NCBI WGS metagenome assembly OBEQ01 (sample SAMEA104232315, study PRJEB22302) | groundwater metagenome | biome: forest; feature: aquifer; material: groundwater | place: USA | collected 2011-08-07 | depth 5.4 m | reverse complement strand
GATGTTTCACTTCAGCGGGTTAGCTCCCGCCTAAATTTTTGGACTCTTGTTAAATATCGTTATCGCGAGTAAAAATCCAAAAACTTAGGCGGGTAATTTCGTATTACCGAAATAGAGTTTCCTCATTCGGACATCGCCGGATCAAAGCTTGCTAGCCAGCTCCCCGACGCTTATCGCAGGCACGCCACGTCCTTCATCGCTATAATATCCCAAGGCATCCGCCATTCGCTTATAACCTATCCTTCGATAAACTCAACGTTTGAGTGTATCGTGAATCTTATTTTTGCCCCGTTAGAACTTTGCAATCGAATTGATTATTATTAATATTACTTTTTACAGTATTGCAATACTTGGCAGCAAAAAGTTATTCGTAACTTTTTGCTGCGATAATATTCAATCGCAAAGTTCTAACGGGGTTTGCGTAAGTACTTTCTTGCACGCTGTGCAAGAAAATTAATAGATACAGATTTTATGTACCTTGTTTTGTCTCGCCTTCGGCGAGACAATGTATGCTTTGTTACCTTTCGCAATCAATCAAGACCCCTCGACTGATTGCGGACCTTGTTTACTGCGTTTTGAAGACAATAACTATATGCCTTTTGAGCATATTTTAACAAGGGTAAAATTTTCAAAGTTCGTGATAATATCAAATTAAAAACCGCCCTATCAAGCGGTCATACCGAAAACACAAAAAGTCAGGCAATCATCCGCTTGATTTTTTAGTAATGATTTTAATTTGATTCATCATGTATTTAGATATTATTCTATTTGAAAAGGTGTGTCAATAGGTGCAATACAAAAGCGCCCCGATGTGCATCGGGGCGCTTTCAAAACATGCTTCTATCTGTTATCTATTTTGTTTTTCATATCCTGCAATACTTCTGACGCAACGTCTTTTCCTCCAAGACCTATAGCTATTGCAACTCCCAAAGAAACAGCGGCAACCACTCCCCACACTATTGCCATATACAACGTTTTCACCAACTCGCTATTTGGCAAAAGCTGTTCTAGAATCAGGAAAATGGTAAATATCCAAATCGCCCATTTTACAATAGAAGACGCGATGTATCCGTACCCTACTTTCATTTTTTCTACGCTAACCCTTACCACTTTTTCTATGATGTCAGAAATGATCACTGCCACCACAAAAATCAAAGAGGCGACAATCACATTTGGAACGTAATTCAGAATTTCTGTTAAAATCACTCCAAACTGGGCCAACTTTAAAATATCCACGGCTATGAGCAAAGATACAATCACGAACACCCATTTGAAAATAGCTCCGATGAATTCAGAAGGGTGCACTTCTATATTCGCCCTTTGCAAGGCTTTCGGCCATCCTTCTTTTTCAAAAATTTTATTGAACTTTACCGACTTTAACACTTCGGTAATTATTTTCCCGACGCCAATTGAAATTAAATACCCAATGACAAATACGACAATAGCTAATACTAAGTGCGCAACAAAAAACACCAGCCCCTGCAAAAACGGCTGAATAATTGATAACGACCATTCACTGTATGCCATAATTAGTTTTTAGTTTTGAGTTACAGGTTTTAGTTATTAGTTTAAAAACTATAAACTATTAAACTAGAACCTTAAACTTTTAACTGATAACTACTTTATATTGTTGTGTTACTCTCTTAAAAAAATGGTTAGTCGACCTTTAAATTAAAAGAGCAAGATTATATTATTATCCCATTGATTAAGACCCAAAATCAAGTCTTACCTGTGGATAAGTACACTTGCCAACTCTTAGGGGTCGTGGTGGATAATCTTATTGTTTTTTCTCCGGTCGCAGTTTTAAATGTTATGTTAGTAGCGCACAGGGCAATGCTCTTTTCATCTTCCCATTTTTGGCCGCCGTATTTTACATCTCCCAAAATGGGAAACCCCGCCGCCGAAAGCTGCGCCCGTATCTGATGGAATTTTCCGGTGTCTATTTTAATTTTCAAAAGAGAGTATTTTTGATTTGATGTTATGACTTCGTAGTATAATACCGCTTCTTTGCCGCCCGCAGATTCCGTAGACGCCCGACGTCCACTTTTTTTCAAAACATTTACCAACACGCCTCTTTGCACTTTCGGCTTTCCAATCACTATCGCATGATATATTTTTTCTATTTGATGGTTTCTAAATTGCTCTGACAACCGCGAAGCCCCCTTGCTGGTTTTGGCAAACAGCATAATGCCCGAAACCGGACGATCAAGCCGGTGCAAAAGCCCCACAAAAACATTCCCGGGCTTTTTGTATTTCTCCTTTAAATACTTTTTCACTTCGTCAATCATACTTTCGTCCCCCGTTTTATCGCCTTGGGCCAACATACCTGCGGGTTTAACCACCGCAATTACATGATTGTCTTCATATAGAACTTGGATCATTGCAATAGCTGTATAATACGTTCTGCTTCCCGTTCCACCACCGGCCCGTCATAGTCGCCGCTATGCCCTGTTGCACCCTTGTACGACGGTTTTTTTTGATCAAGGTGAAGTTTAAAAGTGAAATCTTGTCCAGCTTGCGTAATATACAAATGAAACCGAGGATAATCATTTCCAGTTAATTTTCTAGCCACGCTAAACTCACCCGCGTTTTGGAAATACGCAGGCTGGTAGCCAATCTGTCGCATAATATCATTCACACTTTTTTGTAAATTTTTAATTTGAAATTCCACCCCGTTAGAAGTTTGGGCAGAAAATATTTTACATATAAAATATTTTTTGCTTACGCCAGTTAATTATATCATAGCTTAACTTTATACCCGCTTGAAGTTTGGGGTTATTTATCCTAACTTCTAACGGGGTCCATTTGACAAACCATTATTTATATAATAGAGTATATTCAGCACATGAGTAATAATTCAGTTTTTTTAAGTGCAAGGCTGATTGCTTGAATTACACTACAGAAAGATAACTCTTTTAAAAAGGAGGAGGTGCTCAATGAAGCTGAGTATGAAGTTTGACAAAAAAGTGGTAAAAAGAATGGCAATTGAATTTTTATGTTTTACCCTTAGCGTCGCCGGATTTTGCCTATTTGTTGTTGGGATGTTTACTTTTACAATAGCACCATGTACTTCGTTAGTTGCTATTGCCGTAGGAACAGGGATGATCCTTCTCTTTCTTGAGGACGAACGCTACTATTAAGAACCATGCATAGTCATTAGACCAGCTCACGCCCAGCAGCTGGTTTTTTTATTCGTGATTCGTGGGAATTCGTTTGTAAATTCGCGAGAATTCGTTAATTTTATCCGTGTTTAAATTCAATTACCCATTCGACTCGTTTCGCTCGCTCAGGGTCATAGAATTTAACCGTGTTTAAACTCCACCACATCCCCGTCTTTTACGATATACTCTTTCCCTTCCGTCCTAATCAACCCAGTTTCGCGGGCTTTGGCGTAGCTTCCCGCCTTCAGTAACTCTTCGAAAAAAATGACCTCTGCTTTTACGAATTTTTGCTCAAAGTCACTATGGATGGCAGCTCCTGCTCTCGGCGCCGTATCGCCCTTTTTAATAGTCCACGCCCTTGTTTCATCTTCGCCGGTAGTTAAAAAAGTTATCAAACCCAGTAATTCATACGATTTTTTTATTAGTATATCGGTGCCAGATAATTCATTAAAACCCAAACTAACACGCTCTTCTTTATTTAAACCCTCTGATTCATATTCTGATGCAATATCCATTACTAAAGTCTTGTCTTTATACAACGTTGTAAAATCGTAAGACGATTCTTCTGGTTTTCCGTTTAATAAATATAAACGGGGTTTAAAGGTTAAAAGCTGGAAGTTTTTTAAGATTTCTGTTTCATCTTCTGAAAATTTTTGGTCTGCCAGAATTTTTTGCTGCTGTAAAAAATTATGGGCTTTTTTTAATACTTCCGTTTCTTTTACTGACTCTTTCTTGCCAGCGCGCACATCCCCCGCCAATCCGTCAATCCGTTTATTTACCGTTTCCAAATCTTTTAAAATCAATTCCACGTCCAAAATTTCTTTTTCTTTCAAGGGATTAATGTCGTTTTGTGTATTGATAATGTCGGCATTTTGAAAGGCCCGCAAGACGTACACAATAGCGTCGGTTTCCCTTATATTTGCCAAAAATTTGTTGCCCAACCCCTCGCCTTCGCTCGCTCCTTTTACCAGCCCAGCGATATCAACAAAGTCCACCGTTGCATATATTTTTTTGACGGACTTAGAAAACTCCGCCAACTTATCCACGCGCTCATCTGGAACCAAAACCACCCCGACATTGGGGTCTATGGTGGCAAAAGGATAGTTGGCAATCAACACCTGCTTTTTGGTCAAAGTTTTAAACAACGTAGACTTGCCCACATTAGGTAAGCCAACAATTCCGATGGCTAGTTTGGTGCTCGACATAATCTGATGTAAATTTATTACTTGTTGTGTTCAAGCGACTGCTATTGCTAGTTTCGTGCTTGACATAAGATAAGTTAGTTATATCTATACGACCACTCCCAAATAATTCTTCTTGGGTTGCTACAATAGTGTTCATTACTCTCCTTACTATCCCCTGTTTTTCGCTAAAATTCAAGTCCTTAAGTCCCTCTCTTGCTCTTTCGGTAAACAACTTTATCTCTCCCAAAGTAGGCAAAACCGTCTTCTTGTTTTCGCTATACTCAAATTCTGTTTTTGATATCTGGGTTTCAAGTACCGCTATCTTTTCTTTAAGAGGTACAATATGCTCTCTTAATTCTTCTACAGAGTATATGCCGGCTCCATACGCTTTATTATAACGACTTTCTTCTTCTTTTAATTTATTAATCTCTCTAGTAATCCTTTCGGTATCAACATCTGAATTTTGGTGTTTGCTACTTAGCCTGGTTAAATAGATTTGCGCTTTTATCATTGGTAATTCCGGAGAGGTCATCATCTCTGATAGCTTTTTCCATAATAAAATATCCGATATTCTTGCATTAGCACCTTTTTCAAAACAAGTTCTTTCTAGGGGGAAGCTATAAACCCGATTAGAGCAACGATAATATAAATGCTTACCTTTCATCGGCCCCTCTCCTGTCCTTCTCTTGCCACAAGTACACCATATCTTTCCGGCAAGCAAATAATCATTTTTCTTGTTTCTTACGGCAAAAGAATTATTTATTTTAAGTTGCATTTGCACCTTATCAAATAACTCTTTGTCAATAAATTCCGGTGTTTTAATTTTTATCCATTCTGCTTCGGGCTTCATTACCCTACTGGTTTTTTTATTTTTCTTATAGGTTTCATGCTTTAAGGGTTTTTGAGGGATAACCGCATAAGAGGCACCGTAATGGCCTTCGCCTATATAAGTTTTATTCCTTAATAGAGTGCTTAATGTACTAGTATTCCAAACCCCACGCTTACTCTTTCGAGGTTTTATACCCAATTCTTGAAGCCTGCGTATTACATTTCTCAATGTTAAATGCTCATGTGCTACCCATAAAAATAAATCTTTCACTATTTTTTTCTCTTCTTCGTTAAATCTTAAATATCCTTGCTGTTCAGCAGTTTTTTTAATAAAGTCATATCCATAAGGAGGTTCTGTTAAAATAATGTGTCCTTCATTTGCCTTTCTCACTTTACCCAACCTAAACCTTTCTTTTATCTTCATTCTTTCGTACTCGGCAAATACACCCCTCATTTTTCCCATAATAATATCTTCGTCGTTTTTGGCTTGAGGAACAGTTACATAAAGTACGAGAATCTCCTGCTCTTTCAATTCTTCTGTTACGACCTCTTGCCATGCGCCCCTCCTTGCTAATCTATCCGGATCGTAAATTAAAACGGCATCCCAAATTCTTCTCTTTGCATCCATGCGAAGCTGGTCTAATGCTGGCCTTGCGAGCATATCCCCGCTCCATCCGTCATCTTTATATTCCTGCACTATTTTATAGCCATTCTTTTCTGCAAAATCTTTCACAGCCGAAATTTGAGTTTCGATGGTTTTTTGTTCCTCCTGCAAAGCCGTTGAAACACGGTAATATCCGGCCACGAATTTTATCGTTTTGGTTTTATAATTATCCATGTCTTTTCTTATGATTTTCTGTAAATCTTTCTATTTCAGATTTTGCTATACGCAAAGTTGATCCCTTATCAGCGCCAAACTTATAGGCTCTCAACCCGTTAGTTTTAATCCATCTATGGATAGTCCTTTCGGAAACTCTAAAGTATTCGGCAACTTCTTTTATAGTTAATAATTCCATATACCTATTATAATTTTTAATGTCTTTGCTTGTCAATAGATGTCATTTATTATTCCACTCCCTTACCACCTTATCAAAAAGTATTGCAAAAGCCACATCTAGCGCCTCCTCATCGGGGCCAGCATATTTATATTTCCATCGCATCTCCTTCTGTTTTTTCTGCTTTCTAGGTTTTTTAGAGGCTTTTTTTCCCATAAAATTGCCTCTTTAATCTATGAGACAATTTTATAGGCTTCGTTTTTGCTTGTTTTTACCTCTTTTTTAACGCCTATTTTCCACAAAATAGGCTCAAACTTGACAAACAACAGCGAACTTACTTACCACTCCACATCTGCTCATAAATCACTACTGTTCTTGCGCTTGTGGTAGCTTCTCAATGCTTGCTTCCTTCTTCTGATTAAATGCTTCGTTACCCACCGGCGCCATGCTTCATGTCGAGCTTTTTTAATACCCTTCTGCTTTTCCGGAGGTAATTGATTAAAGTATGGAATATAGTATTCCCTATATCGCTTTTTATAGTATTTGTGTCTGCATACATAACAAAGCCCTAAATATCTGATATATGTATCTTGATGTCGTGGTCGAAACATAATTCCGCATATCTTGCAATGTGCAATATATTGGTATTCTTTATAGAATTTAAATTTAGGAGGCTTGCCGTATCTATAACTCATGAATAATACATACTAACCTACACCTACTACACTTTTTATGTATTTTAAGAGTAGATAGAAATAATTTTATATATGTAGGTTTATAGCTTTCATAAAACAAATGTAGGGTCAAGCATACACATGGATAAATAGCTTTAGAAGCCGAACCTTAGATGCCCTCTGTTTTCACGGATAAATTATCTTCTGTGTAGCTTGGTGTAGGTTCTTTCTCTATATTATGTTCCTTAAAATAGCTTTGATAAATTTTCTCAACACGGCTTTTACTTAATTCGTATTTCATTCCTTTTCCATATCTCTTTGGTGCGTCTGAAGCAAGATTGAATTTCTTAATCATCCACCCAATTTTTTGTGGAAATTTTTTGCGCTCTTCTTCGGTTAATTCAATATCAATTAAATCGGTGATTTCTTTTGGGCTAATCTTTAATGTTTCTTGGTCATTAAATTGACTTATAATAGCAACAATAATTGCTTCTTCTTGTTCGCTCGGAGCATATTCCGTAAATCCGTAACGGCTTACAAAAAGTTTTCTGCATTCAACTATTTTTTCTTCACTAATTCCATTAACAAAGAGGATCGCTTCCAAAGGTATCCAAAGTTCGGCTAACCGGCCAATCATTTTTTGATCATTACGGTATTTTTCTATAATTTGGCGATAAGCAGGGAGTATTTCTTTGTGCCTTGTAAGAGTAAACTTGTATAAGTTTCCTCTAAGGGAGTGCCAATTTTCGCTTTGTTCATCTGGACTCGGAAAATTCTTTGCGCTTCTAATCATGGGTATTATTAAGCATCGATCACGGAGATCTTCAGGTATTTCCTTAATAGATGCCAATGCTTTTGGGCAATAAGTTTCAGATTCTATTACCTGTCTTTCTTTATTTTTCCCAAAATCAATCATTCTTCTTTTACCCCCTTCAGTTTTATAACTATCAGTAAGAATTTCCCTTATTTCTTCTTTTAGTGGATTATTTAATATGTCTGCCTGATCCATAATATATGTGCCTCTTAAAGAATCTACTGTGTCAACTAAAGCCGCGAATGTTGCCCTTGCTTTTTTTGCATTGAAAGCAAGCCGATAGAGAATATCTAATTGCTGACTTTTCCCGCTTTTCTTCGGCGCTTTTAAATGCAAAAATGGGTATGCGCAGAAAATACGAAAAAAGTATGTTCCAGTAATCCATGCAGAAAGAAGAATATAGTCATTCTCTTCAGGTAAATCAGAGTATTTTTTAATAACACCGGCTAAATCAATTATAATGTTTTCTGATCGGATTGGGTTTTTGGCGAACTCTTTCATTTCTTGGAAGTGCCATCGTTCCTCAATAGGCTCTAAAAGTCTTTTTCTTAAATCTAAACGATATTCATTTTCATTAATTTGGAATTTATCAGATTTGGTAATTTCTATTTTATTACTTCTTGAAACCAAGAATATATTTTGTGTAGTAGCATCCTTCATTAGTGCTCTAAAACCAAATAAAACTATATCTTCTTTAATATCCAAAGAGGGATGAAGAAGTTTAAAGTTAGCTACTTCTATATCTTCTACGCCGGCAAATTGTTCCTTAAAATTACTTTCATCAAGAAAAATGTTAATATTTCCCTTTTCAATAAAATAATCGTTTATATCTTTTACTTCTATTATCTTCCCCTTTTTCATTTCCTCTCTCCATTCAAATGTAAAAACCTTTTTACCGGTTTTTAGAAGTTCTTGAGCGCGTTTGGGCATTTCTCTTAATCCCGTAGCATCAAAATCGTAAATAACCCTAAATTCTTCACAATCTAATTGCTTAAAAGTATTCAAGACATCTTCCTTAATACCGGTTGCCTCACCCGTAGTCATTGAAAGAATACCATATTCATTATTTAGACCAACCTTTTTTATTTCTTGATATAGTACGGCGGAATCATATTCTCCGGCAACCAAATATATAATCTTCTTCCCCATAAGTGGTTCCCATAAATACAAGTCATTTTTATTACCCTTAATAAAGTAAGGTTGCCAATCAGGATTTTCGGTCTTAATTTTTTCTTGCTCATCTTTAGAATAAATAGTTTTAGCTTTATAGCCTATTATAGAATCAGAAGACTTATAAATAAAAACAATTTTATCCTTAAAACTCCTATAACCTGCTTTACTAATAGTTTCTTCGCTAATTTTTCGTTTATCTAATAAATATATTTTATGTTCTTCTGTAAGTGGCGTAATGCTGTCCATAAAACTGCGATTCTTTACTGCCTGATTTTTAACAATGGACACACCAGCTATGTTAGCGGCCATTTCAATAATTTTTGGATAATCACTTTTAATGTTTAAGTTATTTACTTTCGCTATCACGCCAAAAATATCATCCCCATCAAAGCATTTTTGGGACATGCAAGTAATAGTTTGACTATTGGGGTGAACAACAAGCGAAGGAGTTTTATGTCCAGCATTACTTCCGCCTTTTTCATGTAAAATACACCAGTACTGGTTTGTGGATGTTCTTTGCGCGCCATAGTGTACGAGTAACCTTTCTATCGGTAAAGCAGATTTAATTTTTTTTGTATCTACCTTCATACCTTTGATTGTTAATATAAAAAGCCTATTAATAACTCTTTACAAGTAAACCGGCAAAGGCAATCTCGTAAAAAGCTATTAGTAGGCTTTTAAGTGATTTTGCCGGCTTATAAACAGATACACCGCAATCATCTTATGATTGCGGTGTATGTTAGCAAAAGAGGCTACCACTACACCTTACAATAGTAAGATGAAATGATAGCCTCTCAATGTTCCCTATCCAGTGGAGTCCTTAGCTCCAATTTTACACTTTCTATCTTCGGGAAAGTGCCTTTGGTTTAAACTTCGTTTTTAATCCAAAGAAGTAATCAGTATTCAGTTGTAATAGATCCATTGTATTAAATAAAAAAAGATTGTCAATAAGAAGTCTGTGGATAAAAATCTAATTATGGTTTTGGTTTATCTAATTCATCAATGCTAAATCCTAACTCTGGAAAAATAAGGTCTCTTAAGTAAATTCCACCAACCAAAAGAACATCGCTAAGACTTGCACCTGTGTTAAATGCACCTGTTTTTAGTTTCTCAACAACATCGGGAAAACTATTAGGTAAATCCACTACAATTGACAATACTACAGCCTCTGCATCATAAGCATTTTTACAATTTTTTTCTTTTATAATCTTAAATAGCGATTCTTTTTTTTCATCAATAATTTCTTTTATGCCACTATCTTTGAGTATTGACCTCCCGCGCTCGTTAAGTTGACGAGGTGAATGATTTGGAGCAAGCCTGTCTTTCCAAAGAATATCTACTTTTGGAAACATATCATCCACTTTTGGTTTAATATCTTTTAAATCTTCCTGCATTCTGATTGTTCTTTCATCAATTCTTGCAATTACTTCACGAGTATTACCAAGCAAAATAGAGGAAACCCAATTTCCTACCTTTTTAGCTTTATCAATTTTATCAAAAAACATATTTTTAAAAATTAATTATTTTTCTATAAAGTTAGAAGTATCGTAAAATTTTGACTTTACTTTAACTCCACCCTCACATTCGCATTCAAACATTCTGTGCTGATTTGTTTCGTCTGATATTCTACCTTTTTGCTTAATATCACTTGCCCGCAAAATTGTTTTTTTGCCTAATAACTGGAATAAAAGTATCCATCCGTGTTCATTAACAGGGAAACAAACCTTTTTAATAGAATTATTATCAGGCATTTATTTCTTTAAGTTTTTTATTTTTTTTAAAAACATCCAGTATATTTTCTACCTGTTGTGCGGGTAATTTTAAATTGAGTACAAAATCAAGAGTGCTTAATTTCGTAATACCAACTTCCCTTTTTTCCAATATAAAAGACGATATTTCTTTTTGGGCATCCCTGTTAGAAATATCCCTAAAACTAAGAGTATCATTGCTTATGATTTCGTTAATTCTCTCGTCAACTTTTTTATCAATAAATTTTTTGATAAATGAAATCATAATATTTTATCTGTCTTTATTTTAGCAAATTTCAGAGCCAACAACAATGTCAACTGTGAATATCTTTCCTACCAAAAAAACAGTAACAAGTCAATAAAGCCCCTACTATGCTATATATTAAAAATGTCTTAATCTTCTCAAAACTTACTATTATGATAAATCTTGGCAAGTAAATCAAAGTAATTTACAAGGCCATTTCCTATTTCACTTGCCTCTGAAAAACTAATATCTTTACCATATTTCTCTTTAATAATACTTTGTAATTCTTTGATAGTTTCCTCTTCAAGCATATTATATAGATAAAATTTATAATTTTCTATTTACTCCAGCAAATTCCCATTTCCCAGAATGTAGCCCATTTTGCAAATTAATAATATCCTTAACATCCACCAAATAGAGATTTTTATTTTCTACAAAGTTTCTTACACCCTTCGTAAAACCCCCTAAATTAATTAAAACTCCTTTATCAGCTTTAAAGTGAATCACCACTCCCTGTAATTCTCTTATGATATTTGGCCCAACCGGGTTTTTATGTGCCTTACATTGAATAACTATTTTTTTACCATCAATATCATCAACAAATATATCTACTCCCTGATCGCCCGAACCTTTTGTAAGTATAACTTTATAACCAAGATTCCTTAATATATTCGCAACTTCCTTTTCAAATTTATGCCCTGAAAGACTAAACCAAAAATTTGATTGATATCTTTCATACAACTCCTTTGCTTTTTTATAATTCTCTAAGTTTCCAGAAAGAGGATGAAAAGAGTAGGCATGTTTCTTAGTACCTGTTTTTTTAAAATTATATATAAATGAATCTAATAGTACCCATACCCAACCAAGAATAAATATAATTAAAAAAGCATATCCTTTAAAATTCCAAAATAAAAAAACACAAAACCCAAAGATAAGAATTACTACAATCACACCTTTCTTTGTTTCTCTCTTCTGATACCCTACCTTCTGTTTTTCATTATAATCCTCTATTTCTTTAACTAATCCTTCGTTTAATTGAAAATTAGCCAACTCTGGTTTATTCATAATTTTATCTTCCATAGTTATCTCTTGAGCCATTTACTTCTTCTATAGCATTTAATTCTTTTGGTGTTGCACCTTGATAGTAATTTACGGGACTAGGATTTAAGTCTTTTAGAAACGAGAAGATGAACCATACAATCACT
>OBEQ010208978.1_pt1 | contig 12027 bp, 8 predicted proteins | sample 1670901 | NCBI WGS metagenome assembly OBEQ01 (sample SAMEA104232315, study PRJEB22302) | groundwater metagenome | biome: forest; feature: aquifer; material: groundwater | place: USA | collected 2011-08-07 | depth 5.4 m | reverse complement strand
GGCAGAGGCGTTTTGAATAGTGGTTACCGTCTGGCTTAAGTTGGTGGCATTAGTCGTTAAAGTGCTTACCTGTGAAGCTAGCTGGCTCGCCTGAGCGTTGAGCGTATCAAGCGCCGATTGAGTCTGGGTTTGCAGGCTGCCCAGGGCCGAGTTTTGATCGGCAATCGTTGCTTGCAGGGCGGTTTGAGTTTGCTGTGAAGCATCAAAAGCTGTTTGCAAAGTTGTGAAACTGTTCGTTAGATTGTTGATGTCGGTGCGGGCTTGGGCCTGTTCCTGGCTGATAGTTGTGATTACGGCTTGGGCTTCGGCTTGCAAAACGCTTAAGCCAGCCAGTTGGCTGGTTAATTGCGTAATATCGTTGGACTGTTGTGTTCTTAGATCATTAATTGAGGTTTTAACGGTTTGCTGGTCAACTTTCAAGCCGTCTATTTGGCTTTGCAGACTGGCGGCTTGGCTACCTGCGCTGGTTTGAACTTGGCCGACTAAAGTCGTCAGGGCTGAGGCACCGCTAGCCAAAGTGCTTAGCTGAGTGGTGTGGGCGCTAAGGTCGGTCTGAACGGTTTGTAAAGTAGTGGCTAGTTGGGTGGTGGCAGCTGCGCCGGCGTCGATCTGGCCTTGGACTGTGCCAATCAGGCCAATGTAATCGCTGCGTACAGTTTGTAGTTCGGCGGTCAATTGCTGGCGCAGCTGAGTTTGGCCAACACCTAAACCATCAACCTGGCTTTGCAAGCCGCCAATTAGAGTTTGGCTGGTTTGTTCAATCTTGTTCAGGGCGCTGGTTAATTCGGTCTTGGCGCTACTGGTTAAACTTTGGGCGTTGGTAGCGGCCCGTAGCTCAAGAGTTGTTAAATTGGTGATTTGTTCTTGGCGCAGGCTGGTAATTGCGTCACCTAAACGGCTGCGGGCATCATTGATGGTGCTTAGCTGAGCCTGCAAATTGTTGATGGTCGTAGTTTGGCTTTGGTCTAGGGCAGCCAGATCGCTTTTGAGCTGGCTCAGCTGGTCGGGGGTACCGCTAAAACTACTAATCTTGGTTTGGAGCTGGGTAATATTGTCGGCGTGAGTTGTTTTTAAGCTATCAAGTGCCGACTGCAGCTGCGCTTGGGTAGCGCTGACACTGGCTAGCTCTTGGTTGGCATCCGGTTTGGAGGCTTGCAGCTGGTCGGTAGCGATCTGTACAGCCATTTGATTATTAAGATTGCCCAGTTGGTTGGTGCCCCAGCCGGGCGGCATCACCAGGTACGATACTTGAGCTTTTTGGCCGTCTACCAATTCCTGCTGCATTCTAATTAGGTTACGCAAAGCCAGCTGCGGGTCGCTAGAAGCGCTGGTCATCAACTTCTGATAAATGTCACTTAAATTAGGCGGGTCGATTATTTTCTTCCAACTATTAAGTAAAGCTTGGTCGTCGCTGCTCATCGGCAAAGTTTTTAAGCTGGATAGATCATTCAGGAGCCGTCCAGATAGGGCTATGCCGTAAACAATCGGTGTGACGTAAGGTTGAATACTATCGGCCGGTATAGTTTGCCCAGGTTGATAGCTAGCTATGTAGGTTTGGATGGCGCTTTGTTGAGTAGAAGTTGGCCGGCTGGCAGCGATCACGGAACTGATCCGCTGCATTTGCTCAAATTCGGCCACAGCTCCAAAACTAGTGGCATGGGCAGGATCTACCTGTTTAATTAGGTCCTGGTCCAGTATGTAAGTTATGTCTGATGGCAGTTGGCCATTGTTTATCATCTCTACCAACTGGTCATGCAGCTGGCGGCTACTTTTGATAGAAGTCAGTTGGTCGGCTTGGGCTTTAGTAATTATGCCAATTGGAACTAGCTTGGCCAGCTGCGACAAGTCGCTGGCTGATAACGGCTTGGCACCTAAAGCGTCGTTTAAGGTGGCTAGATGGCGCTGAGTATCATCAATCGCGCCCAGTACCGCCAATTGAGCACCATCAGGTGCCTGCAAGCGTAGCAATTGTAAATCGTCATAGGTAGTTACAGCATTTTTTTGGGCACCCAAAAGGTCGGCTTTAGACGACTTTTTACCATCGGTTAGCTTTTGATTTAAGGCAGCCGTCCGAGCTTGGTAAACTTTTTCGTAGGTTTCAAGCAAATTATTAATGGTAGCAGCCGTTTTGGCTTGGTCGGAACGACTGTTTTTGTCGGCCTGGTTAGCCACATACGCGACTTCGAACACGCGATTATTGGCAAAATCCAAATGAAGTGAGTCGCGCCAGCTGGACAGCGGCGCTAAATTAGAAACTAAGAATTCTTCGCCACGTTTGATAGCATAACCAAGTTGTCCCGGAGCTTTGGCCCCGTAAGCCGGTAGCAGCCAAAATACTACTGCCAAGACTGCGATAACTGTCGCTAGCCAAACTTTTTTGTCTTTGGCGTATTTGGACTTACCAACTTTTCTCAATTGATTTTTAGCTGAAGCCAGTGAAGTTTTAGTTTTGCGTAAATATTTATTTGCCTTAAGCATTCCCACCCCTAAGCCTGTTGTAAAAGTTATTTGAGATCATCATACCCCTAATGCTTAAAAATGCCAAGTTAATGATGCTTCTACAAGTGTCTCATTCGTCTCATTTTTCAGATATAATTGGCTGTAGAATGAGACAGAAGTCCAGGTCCTTGTGTCTCATTTTTCCAAACAGACTGCAAGGGGACTAAAACAATGTGTAAAGTTCCAGACTCGCTTGCCCCGCACTAAATCCTGAGCGAGAAGAGAGGGAATACCTCTATTTCGAGCCTCAAGATTTTAGTACTGGGGTCTGTTCCGCCATTTTTGACTGTAGCCGATTTCGTCCGCACACCTTTTCGAGGCGTTCCGCAATCCGACTTGTCCTGCTTATTTTCCTGGTTTTGAGCAGTCTGTAATCAGATTGTGAAAAGAGCTGAAAATGTGCGGGGTTACCGACTGCTTCATCCTGAAAAGGTAAGGGACTCGATTAACTACAGATGTAGTTAATCTCGCAACTTTTCTGTTTGTTTTAGCTCTTCATAGGGGCGTAAACTAAAGATAGAGAGACGGTTGGGCTACCATATCTCCTAGTTTGGGTGGGAGGTTATCTATTTATACCCTTAAAAACTAAAAAGAGGACAGTAAAAAAATGCTCAATGTTCAAATACCGTTCACCGTTTACCATTCACCGTTTACCATGCGTTATCCGTTTGCCGTTATCCATACTTCACGGTTAATGGTTGATGGTAAATGCACAGTAAATAGTAAATGGCCAATGGTTAATGGGCCGACGATAGGAGGCGCTCTTGGCGCTGATTGAACTGCAGGAAGTATCCAAACTGTACGGCTTTGGCGATGCCACCACTTTGGCTTTAGACGAAGTCTTTTTAACCGTGGAAAAAGGCGAATTTTTAGCGGTCATGGGGCCTAGCGGCTGCGGCAAAACCACGCTAATGAATATTATTGGCCTGCTGGATAAGCCCACCCACGGGACATATCTGCTGGATGGCCGTTATGTATCACGTCTCAAGCCTAACCAACAAGCCCGGCTGCGGCGCGACCGCATTGGCTTTGTGTTTCAATTTTATAACTTACTACCGCGCTTAAATGTGCTGGAAAACGTCGCCCTACCCTTAGCCTATAAAGGCATTACACCAGTCCGGCGGGCCCGGGTGGCCAGCGATATGTTAGAGCGGGTGGGCATTCGCGAACGCGAATATTTTATGCCGCAGCACCTTTCGGGCGGGCAGGCCCAGCGGGCGGCGATTGCCCGGGCGCTAATTGCCGGCCCCAGCCTCCTTATCGCCGACGAACCCACTGGCAATATCGATAGTCACGACAGCAAAGTGGTTATGGAACTGCTGGCCGACATTCACCGCCAGGGCAACACTATTTTGCTGGTGACCCACAACCCCGAACTGACCCGCTACGCCAGCCGGGTTATCTATATGCACGACGGCATGATTGTTGAAGATGAACCAACGGCTATTGGCGATGTCGCTAAAAGCGCCAAGCGCAAATATTATAAAAAAGCCAAAACTACCGAAGAAGACATCACCGCCGGGGTATCGGCCGTAGTCCACGAAATGCCATCTAAAGGAGCACCGAAGAAATCCAAAAAACGTAAGCTAAAAACTAAAAGGCGCCCGGTTAAAACCGCTAGACGCCGTAAAAAGACCAGAAAAAATGCCTAAGAAGTATAGCGTATTACGTATAACGCCAGTTCGCCGCGGAGGCGAACTGCTACTTATAGCCGCTCCCCGTTATACATTTCCCGTTATACGTCTTTTGGCACCGGAGGTCGCTGATGTTCTCTGGTAATTTCAAAACCGCTCTGGCTAATCTGCGCAGCTCTAAGTGGCGCAGTATCTTAACTATGCTAGGGGTAATCATTGGCGTAACTTCCGTCATAACGGTAGTTAGTTTGGGTGAAGGCCTCAAAGCCCAGGTAGTTGGCCAAATTAACCGGCTGGGCAGCGATGTGGTAACCGTCCGCCCGGGGCAGCTTTTGAGCAGCCAAACTTCCTCTGGCGGCGCCAGCTTTTTGGCCCTACTGAGCCCCAGCACTTTAACGCCGCTTGATTTTTCGTCTATCACCCAACTGCCTTCAGTCAGTGCGGCGGCGCCTTTAGAGTTTGTAACTAGCAACGTTAGCAGTGACAACGCCCAGCTTGATAATGCTCCGGTTATAGGTACCACCCCAGAGCTAGTCTCACTTTTGAGCTTACAAATAAACTATGGGGGCTTTATCGAAGCCCAAAGCCAAGATCAAAATTTGGCGGTTATTGGCTCAGGCGTCGCCAACCAGTTATTCCGGGAGTTCAACCCCGTGGGACATTCTATAAATATTCTCGGTCAAAATTTTATTATCAGGGGAGTACTCAAGCCTTCCAGCGGCGGCTTATTTTCGCTCTGGCAGTCAGATCTTAACTCCACGGTTTTTATTGCCGCCAGCCGCGCCGAAGCTCTAGCTGCCGGCCACCCCAATATTTTGCAAATCATGGCGCTTAGCAAAAACTCCCGCCAGCCAGAAATTACGGTTAACGATATTAAAAACCGGCTGCTTATAAATCATCACGGGCAACCAGACTTTAGCGTTTTAAAACAGCAAGAACTGCTCAATTTAGCTGGCGGCGTGCTAAATACCTTAACCGATTTTATCACCGGCCTGGCGGCTATTTCCCTGCTGGTCGGCGGCATCGGCATCATGGATATTATGCTAGCCAGCGTTAGCGAGCGCACCCGGGAAATCGGCATCCGTAAAGCCCTGGGCGCTACTAACCGGCAAATCCTGAGTCAGTTTTTAGTAGAGGGCATAGTTTTAAGCGTTGGCGGTGGGATTATTGGCATCATCGTGTCGCTTTTAATCAACCTCATTTTGAGGTTCTACACCAACCTACACCCTGTAGTTACAGTACCAGTAGTAATCTTGGCCGCTCTGGTTTCGGTAGCCATTGGCGTCATTTTCAGCCTGGCGCCGGCTTTCAAAGCCTCCCGCAAATCCCCCATTGAGGCACTACGTGGTTAAGTAGTGCCGAAATCCTGAGCTCGTCGAAGGATCGAAGCCCTCCGCGGCTAGCAACTTATTAATATACTTCGGATATAACTATGTAAATAGATTCAGCGATCGCTTAAACTATTTACATGGCTAGGAACGATACTACATCGGCAATCATAGATGGCTTGCTAAATATTTTAATAGCCGGAGGTTTAGTGGCAACAACCCTTGCCGCTCCGAACGCTCTCCAGGCATTGGACAAACCCCTTAATCGTTACTTTAAGAAAATGGATAAAAGGGCTCGTGAGCGTGAATACCGTCGGCTTCTTCGATACATGAAACAGCAAGGTCTGATTAAGTATCGGACCGAAGATTATGAACACGGTATTCAAATAACCGAAGCCGGCAAAAGCCGCGCAGAAAAGGCAGAACTAGGAGCTTTATTCATTGCCCAACCTAAAAAATGGGACCAAAAATGGCAGATTGTTTTCTTTGATATACCAGAAATCAACAAACAGGCCCGCGATCGCCTAGTCGGAAAATTAAAGGAGTTAGGATTTAGGCAGCTCCAAAGAAGTGTTTGGGTGTTCCCCTATCCTTGCCGCGAAGAAATTGCCATAGTAACTCATCAATATGGCATAAGCCGTTTTGTAACTTATATAGAAACTAGTTTTATTGATTCGGAAGAGAAACTTAAAGCCAGATTTCCCTTCAAGTTTTAACATAAAATATAAAGCCTGGCCTCTTTAATAGTAAGATAATAGATTCAGCGATCGCTGAATCTATTATCACTGTTGAGGTGCTCAACTTGCTGTCTCCGAAGTCTCTCATATTTATTCGTCCAGGGTTTTTTTGAACTTTTCGACTAGATCTACTGGCGCCGGGTTTTGGCCATTAAGCAGGCCTAAATACATGGTCACAAAATCGCCGTAAGCCATCGCCCACACCAACTGCTCCAACAAGGTCTGTCCTTGAATATTTACAACATGCGGCGCTGGGCGGCGGCCTGAGAGTAGTTTCTCGCCTACCTCAAAGCGTTTTTGAACCCTAGGATGCTCCAAATTACTGCGCAGCTCAATAATTCCATAGGGCTTTTGGATCGGGTGGCTAGTCCATCCAGTTATTTCGTTATGGTCAAACTCCGGCAGTTCGTTCCACCAAGCCACGCTTTTAGAGTTTTCGTTAAAGTTGATTTTCCATTTGTAAGCTACCGGCGCTAGCAGTGGTCCAGCGTAAACCGCCGGTGATAAGCCGGCCAGTTCCATAGCCAGTTTTTTAGCCGGGTTGTCTTTAGCCGGCACGGTTGGCAACCAGGGCATTACGGCGTCGCGCAAAAAACCCGCAGCTTTTTCCATTTCTTTTAGGCCCGAATCTTTAGCCATGATGCCCGAACTTTCTAAAATGAGGATTATAGCCTTTAGGTTGTGTAAGACCCCGTAGCGCGGCTGCTCGGCATGAGGCAGCTTAATAAAGAGGTATTTTTTACGCTTAGCAATTTCTTCCAGGTGGCCGCCCATGGCAACTGTAACTATCTGTGCCTCAGCTGCTTCGGCTTCTGCCAGAGCCGATAATGTCTCTTCCGTATTGCCCGAAAAACTAACTGCGATGAATAAAGTTTTTTCTGATACATATTTAGGAATATGGTACTGGCGGCAGACCTCAAATGGCAGATTGTAGCCTGGCCAACTAGTGCTTAAAAGCGCGGCCAGCGCCGAGCCGCCCATACCGGCATAAACAATATCCTCGATCCTATCTCTAACCTGTAACCTGTCACCTGTCACCTCTAATTGGTGCTGCAGCTGCTGCCATTGCCGCTCGGCAATGCCTAGAGCGTCTTGAGCGTCTTTTTGGTGGATGTACTTAAGATCGTCTAACACAAATTATTCCTTCCAAATCCTAAGCCCTAATTTCTAAACTCTAAACAAATTATAAATTCGAAACGGTTTAAATCCTAAACATTTCTTAATAAGGCTTGTGGTATTATGACCATTGTTATATTAGAATTTAGATATTAGTATTTAGAATTTATCCGCCATAGGCGGAACCCAGGGGGTGGAATGTTCGGTTCCGACGAAACTCAAAATCAAAACCAAGCTAACTTGACCGCTCAGCCGGTTACCATGTCAGGCGCTCCAGATATTCTCTCCCAACCCCAGGCCGGGATACCAGATAAGGTATTTAAGCCGGGCAATGATGACGGGCTAAAGGCAGCTCAGCCGCCGACTTCTAACGCCCCATCCGCGCCGCCATTAACATCTACAACCCAGCGTGACGGGGGCGTAATTGATAATCCCGTTACTGCCCAGGCAGTTATTAACAGCACTGAACTTGAGACAGCTGCCAATGATACACCGGCCGATCTGGACAAGCCGCTGCTTGAGCCCAAAATACCGCCGCCTAAAAATATTTCCCCTTCAGTTAATTCAACGTCTTCAACATCAGGCACTGGGGCGCCGCCGTCCGACCCACTCCTGAAAATTAAGCAGGACGCTTTGCAAAATTTAGCGCCGCTGATTGGCCAATTAGATCAAGCGCCGGAAGAAAAGTTCAAAACTTTAATGATGCTAATCCGGGCCTCCGACAATTCTGATCTAGTTCAAACTGCCTTTGAAGAGGCCAATAAAATTACCGACCAAAAAACCCGCGCCCAGGCTCTGCTGGATGTAGTTAACGAAATTAACTACTTCACCAAAGCCCCCGAAGCCAAGTAAAACCGTTTACCATTCACTATTTACTGTGCATTTACCATCAACCATTAACCGTGAAGTATGGATAACGGCAAACGGATAACGCATGGTAAACGGTGAATGGAAAACGGTGAACGGTAAATTGTCTTACTTGGCTCGTCGTAGGCTAACGATAAAATGCAGGCCGGCGGCCGCTAAGCTGGTAGCTACAAAGATGGCTACTACGCTGCCCGGACCGTTGTTTGGCAGGTTATTTCCGGCCGCGCCCGTTTGATTCTGACTCGTGGCCGAAGGGTTTTGAGTAGTTGCCGAAGATCTAGTGTTACCAGTTGGGGCTGATGGCGTATGGTTAGCGGGGGTTGAACTTGTGCCTTGGCTAGAAGATGGCTGATTTGAGGTTTGCTGGGTAGTGGTAATGGGTTTAGAGTGGTGAATTTTTCGATAAACCCAGCGGGCGCCCAGCACCAAAAGCACAGCCAATAGCAGTGCGCCCAGCAAGTAGATAAAAGCTGTTAAACGCGAACTAGTTGGCTCTTCAGTAACTATTGGCGGCAGTTGCGGTAACTCCGGTGGTGGCGTAGCCGGTGGTGGCGTTGTTGAGCCGGCCGCCGGTACTACAGTGGTCTGCTCAACTTTAGGCGTTTCGGCAGCCGCCCCAGCAGCCGTATTAATAGAAGTCTCATTATCCATAATCGATATTATATTATATTCTGTCAATAAATTCAAATCAACTTTCTATGTCTGATTTCTCGAGGAGTGCTTTACGCGCTATCTCTTCTTCGATACGACTTAATTCGGTATTAACGACTGGTAAAAGTGCTTTTAATGCTGGATAGTCTTTGTCGCCAAAACGTTTAAGGACTTCACTCTCTATTCTTAACAAAGCAAGAGGCGTAAAGCCGGAAACTAACGAGGCACTTTCTACATTGAGTCCTTGATATGGCGGCAAAAAATCGGCAATGTCCGCGAGCTTTACGTGTCTACCGTGCCGAGGGACGGATATAGGTGTTTTTTTAAAGATTTCTACTGGAACGCCATATCTTAATGCAGCTACTATTCGCTCTCCATAATTAGTTAAAGCACCTCTATCAACTAGTAAGGCTACTGCATTCTTGATATCCGCATTGTCTTGTACTTCATTTGGGTGCCGTAGCTTTAAACTTGTCAAAAACTCTTTATTAAGCTCGGGCAATTGGTCATCGGGAATACGTAACTCTTGTGTAGCTTGCCTGGCTTTGTCGGCAGCTTCTGCTGCTCTTGCTGCTTCTTCTCGGGCGATCTTTTCCCTCTCTCTAGTATTTACCGCTTCTTGCCTAGCTTTTTCTCTCAATTTCTCGATTTCTGCCCTTCTTCTCACTACAGCTTTGGCTCTTTGCTCGCTTACTCGTTTGCCTTCAGTCTGGCGCTGTCTTTCGGTTTTAGCTTCAAGGCTTGCTTGCTCTTTCTGTTGCTTAATAATCTCGCTCCGTTGTTCTCTTATACGTGCTTGCACATGCTTTCCCCAAGCTACTTGTTCTTGTCTATTAGCTTTCTGTTCTTGAGCTTCCCAGATCCTATATGCATCCTTAACTTCTTTATTACGAATTTGCACTAGTTGCCGCCAAGCATGCTCTACCTCTTTTTTGCGACTTTTTTCGTCCTCTTCACGACCTTGCCATTCAAAATCACTTTCCTGCTTAATTTTTGCTTGTTGCTCTTCGTTCCATTTCTCACGAATTATTCTAAGCTCCTCTTCCTCCCCCCACTCTTTTAATAACTGCTCCAGCTCCTGTTCTTGTTCTAGAACCTCTTGCCGCCGTCTTTCTACGGCCTCTAACCATAGGTCTTGTTCTTGCTGGTCAGCTTGGGCTTCATACCTTTGCCATTGTGAGATCTCAAGCCACGTTTCCTGTTCGATTACATTACTAATTTGGTTAAAGGCTGTTTTAAATCTTTTAGCCCGTTCTTGTTTGAGCTCATTATTTCTTTGTGTCCAAGCAGATCTAATTTGTTTTCTTAGCTGTTTTTGCTCATTAGACGTAATAGTTTCAACAACTCGCTCGGTCAATAATCTGACTATGTGATTACGGTTTTCGGCTCGGAGCTTGGCTTTAACTTCCCTTAGGCGAACTATCACATTATTTAGACTTATACCTAGGTGATTGGCAATCTCTTCATCCTCATAGCCCACAACCATCAAATCTATGGCCTCTTTTTCTTCGGTAATGAGTTGAACCAACGGGAAGAATGGAGTTCCAACTGATAAAATATCACCCTGGATAGCGTTATTGAGAGCTCTGACTGTAGTCTCGGGACCTTCATCTACTAGTTTCTTTACTAAATCTCTCTTGGCTCGCTTAACTTCCCATGAAGACAATGACAGTTCTTCTTCTATTTCCGCGTCAGTTCTACCCTGGGAAACTAGATCTAAGACGCTCAACTCTAAATCGGTTAATTTATCTTCTTTAACCGCCCTTTCTTGTTGGAAGGTAATCTCTTCTCTTCTAACTCGAATTGCAAGTTTCTTAAGCTCGTCATTACTGGGCCGCTGTGATTCATCGATATCTGCGGCCGACACATTTCTATCAAGTGGTACAGCCATCAATCGGGTAAGTCCCCGCTTACCAGGCTCATCTAAGTGGATAACTGCAAACTTGAGACCTCCAGCGGCCAAGCGTTGTTTCAGACTTTTTGTGCCATGAATTAGCCGCCCAGCTCTTATATTTAATAAGTCAAGCTGGGTAGCATCGTACTCTTCTGCATATAAAATCTTAGCGAAATCGTCATAAGTTAAAGGTCTACCTTCAAATTCTTTAAATACCTCGATAATCCAATCTGTATACATACCGACTCTTTTTTGCGGTTGTTCGATATTTACACCTTCCCAAAAAGGCTTATTATCGATGCCCCAGTCAGGCACTTTACCGAATCCGAGGGCCATGTAGAGTGCGACTATCTTTCGCCGCGCGCCTTTTTGATAGATCATTATTTTATGCAGATCTAACTCCCAGTTAGCTAGTCTTCGTTGGATTGATCCACTATTAAAACTTTCTTCGATATTATGAGCCAGTTTACGTGGGTCCTCGCCCTCAGAAATTAGTAATTCGACTAACCTAGCTTTTGTGAAAGGCTGGCCTTCACTCTCGCCCAATAGCGTAGCGGCTCGGGTCGGCACCGAGCTAGGAAAATTTTCAATCTTGCTTGCTACCATTGGATCTTTATTCAGCTCATAGCGTCTTAGCTGTATAGCCCATGCTAGGAGTTCCTCATCAGTTAATTGTCGCGAATTGTAAAAATCTTCTAGCGTGAATTCTTCGGCATCAGCCGGCAGGCCAATCAATCTTATGTCGTGTTCATCTACTTGCAGAATCTGGAGCTTAAAATTTTGAGCTTGTAATCTAGAGGCGATTGAAGTCGGGCCTCGCCTTTTACTGACCAGTAATTTAGTCTTCTTGAACATTGAGCGTTTATCAGAGTCATATTTTTCAGCTTCCAAGATTTTGGCAATATCGGTGACTGAAAATGGTTGGGCTGGGAATTGCATTAAAGTAGCTGCTGTCCAGTCCAGTTTCATCCCATATCTGGACTCTATTTTTAAACCAGTGCCTTCCCCACGCCAAAAAATTTCTCTAGCATCAACTTCTGCAGGAGGCCAGTCAGTATTAAAAAGGTTCTGCTCCCCTTTCGGGATTTTCATAGGCTATAATTATACAATTAAATGTAATTTAGGCAATTAGCCTTAAACCGAATTAATGGTTAATACCTCGGGACTCGAGGAAACTGATGAAGATGGGCAGGCAGAAGCCGGATCAAGCCGAAACTTTGTCCCGCTCCTCCTATGGATAACGAGCGGGACCGCTTGCCGTTGTTTCGGCGCGGCTTCTGCCTAGACCAGATTCAATCACG
>OBEQ012155001.1_pt1 | contig 12030 bp, 17 predicted proteins | sample 1670901 | NCBI WGS metagenome assembly OBEQ01 (sample SAMEA104232315, study PRJEB22302) | groundwater metagenome | biome: forest; feature: aquifer; material: groundwater | place: USA | collected 2011-08-07 | depth 5.4 m | reverse complement strand
CTCAGCATCTTTTAGTCTCTTTTTTCGATTAGGTAAAGCCTTTTCTACAGTATCATTTTGTATTGGGTAAGACTTTAGGTTGACAAACGTGTTGTATTAGTATATATTTGTTCGTGAGGATGAAGCGGTTTTTACCGCTCACGACCCTAATGTTAATTCTTAAGGGTGAGGCATCCTCTTTTTTGTATCTTCGGCTTGGGGCTTGACTTCCTATCCATTACTGAATAAAAAACCTTATAAAAACCCCATGCCTGTTGTTTGACCTTTTTAAGACTTGGCATATATCTTATTTTTCCTTTAATTTTAACATAATTTATTGAATTTTTTATATTGGTTTGTTAGAATAAAAGAGCCAACTTGCCCCTGTAGCTCAACGGATAGAGCAGCTCGGTTCTAACGAGTCGGTTGGGGGTTCGATTCCCTCCAGGGGTACTTGTTTTTAGGGTTGATTTTATGGATCTAAAAATAGACGAGGGGGAAATAATAAACCAGAAAGGGGAACAGTTAGCGGTGTACAAAGACAAAACTGGTAAAATAACTGCGGTATCCGCAGTGTGTACTCATTTGGGTTGTATAGTTGGCTGGAACGGTCGCGACAAAACTTGGGATTGTCCGTGTCATGGCTCCCGTAAAGATACTAATTACTGGACAATAATCGTTGCCTTCATGCTTGGATGCACGCTACAATGATAAGTATAGGTTCCTGCTTTACTAAATGTAAAACTTCCTGATTGACCCTGCGCTATAACACCGGTATCAAAGCTGCTATCATCCGCTGTCGCGCTGTGACCTACTGAATCCTGGTTTGTCCATATTACTTTATCTCCAACTTTAACTGTAAGCGAAGCTGGTGAAAAAGCCATGTTTTGGATTGTAATGTCATTTTTTGCCATTTCTGAAGAGCCAGATGTCGGATTTGTTTGCGTCTGTGTTTGAGACGGCGTATTTTGTTGATACAAGTTCCCTTTATTTAGGAAGTATGCAGCTCCACCTATAATAATGACAACTATAATTATGCCTATTATTATTTTATTATTCATGTATTTCACCTCCCTTCACAATAAACATTCTAAACTTAGCTAAGTTTTATTCAAGATGAAAATAGTTTAATTTAATGTGTACTTAGCTGCAAGCATGCAACGTCGTATTGGGAAATCGCAACAGAGCTATTTGCGTTCTGTAGAGAGTGCGTGTTCGGGCTTCCCGCATATACGCTCCCCGCAATTGCAAAACCTTTCGTTGAGAATCCAGCTGGCGCAGTTGGTTCAGCTTGACATGAAGCACTTGGTTGACCTGTTACCGGAGAAACTGTTGCAAAGGCTGACGTTGCCAAAGTCCCAAATAAAATAGCGCTAGCTCCTATTGCAATACTTAATCTTTTAAGAGTATTCATTTTTTCCACCTCCTTTCTCCATATAAAGCCGTTTTAAAAGTTTATTTATTACAGTTGTTTAGTAGAGCTTCAATTTTTGCTCCGCTTGTTTCTCGTAATTGGAAATTTGTGTTTTCAATGGAGCTATCGATTGTTTATCTGCATCATTTGTAGAGCTTGTAGTTATATTGTTATCTAATTTTTCAAGCGAAGCGTGATAACTTCTGTATAGCTCTTCACATTGCTCTGATGTATACCTTCCTTTTTCTCCCATTAATTTGAGTTTTGAAAGTTCTCCATTCGCAAGAGCGATTGATTGAGAAATATCTTTAATTTTATTTTCATTGAGCTTATTACTTGCTACAATTACTGTATTGATTTTACCTTGAGCATAAGAAAGCGCAATACTTGCTTTCTCAAATTGGTTTTGAGATGTAGCAATTCTTATTGACAGAAAAACAAAAATAGCAAAAGCAATTGCCAAGCCATAGACCATAAATGAATTAGCTTTAAATTGGAAGGTAGAAGGCTTGGGAATTTGTAGATTGTGATATATATTACTTTTGATTTGCGCAATAGTATCAGGTTTAGGCTCTATTTTATGAAGCTGTTTTAGTTGTTTAATTATTTCTTCTTGTTTCATAATTTCTCCTTTAGGGATTTAAGCGCTCTATGGAGAAGTACTCGCACGGTATTTCCTTTTTTATTAAGAACATCCGCAATTTCGGAGATTTTTAAATCTTCTACATAATGAAGAAGTATAACGTCTTGATACTCTTTCTTTATTTTTTTTAGTTTTATATAGACTTGTTCTAGCTCTTGTTTTATTGAAAATTTATCTTCTGCGGGATCAATCACTCCCAAAAGCCGTTCATCAATAGTATCCAAAGACACCCTTTTTGTATTATTCTTCTTACGGTAGTAATCAATTGTTATACCTTTGGCTATAAAGTAAAGCAATGCTTTATCGTTTTGTATCTTTTTTCCATTTACTAATTGTTTCCAGAATCTAATAAACGTATCAGTTGTAAAATCCTTCGCCAATTCATAGTCTGAAACTTTGAAATAAATAAAGCGAAATCTTCCTTGAGCATATTGCCGATATGCTTTCTCGAATAACTGATACTGTTTCCCCTTTCTCCATAATATAAGCCGTAAAATACTCAAATATGTTACTTTATAAGTATATCAATATTTTTCTTGATTTAAACGGGTTGAAAAAAGGTTGTTGCAGCAAAAATAGATCGAAGAAAGTAAAACGGTTTGAGTTTGATTTGGGAGATTCTTGTTTAGTATGTTCTAAATCTATTTTGCTGTAAATAGTTCAGTAACATTTGCGCTGTTCTAAATCCAGGCCTTATCCGATACAGAAAAAATTTATTCTGGTTGCTTTGCTCGATACCGGGAATTGTTGAGACTGCGGTTGTAAATCCTGAATCTTTTACGCTATTTATCGCTTGTTGATCAAATGCGCCGTTGGGATAGGCAAAAGAAACTACATGAATGTGATAAGTGTTTTCAAGCATTGCTTTACTATGAGAAACTTCGTAATTGACGATTGGTGGTAATTTCCCCTTTAATGAAATATGATGTACTGTATGTGCGCTAACATCAACGAGGCCACTGTTAATAACATCTTGCAGCTGTTGTTGTGACATAAAATCCGATCCTCCCAGAAACCCGGGGATAATATATGCGGTTGCTTTGACGTGGTACTTTCTAAGAATTGGCAATACTACAGTATCAAAATCCCAATGTCCGTCATCAAAGGTGAGAAGAACTGGGTTATTCGGCAATTGCATTTTCCCATCGAGAACATCTCCCAATTCTTTTGCCGTCATAAATGTATAGCCTGCATTTTGTAACGTTATCACCTGTTGCTCAAAAACAGATGGAGAAATATTTAACGCTTGCCGGAGCTTGTCTTTTTTATCGCTGACATACTCAACATAGTGGTATAAAAGAATAGGCACACGAAATGGCGCTGAACTGCTGGCCGTTTGTAAAATGGTGGTGGTTGGTGTTGGTTTTCCCATCGTTTTTTTAACATCAGAAGGAACTGTATGCATTTCACTCAATGGGCTTTCAACAACTGGTTTGAGTTGGGACGAGAGTTCTTTGTATAGACCAAAGCCTAATAGAGCTATAACAAAGACGGCAATAACGCTAAAAGGCGTAAAGCGGTAAAATATATGGGAATACGATCTGTGTTTGTGTGCCTTCTTGTATAGTTTATGTTTTGCTTTTTCAAACATCATAAAAATAAAAATACTATAAAAAATTAGTTTAGCATACTTTTATTCTGTAGGTTAGACTAATAGATTGCTAGTTTTTTCTCATTGTTGACCTTTCCAACCTTTCTGTTATCGCGTAATTAGGAATATCCAATCCTATATCGCAGTCGCAAATATCGAATTGCTGTAATCAGGTATAGGAAATGGGTGGTCATTTTGCTTAAACGGGGTACTATCTGGTTTCCACTCGGGGTACTTTAAAAATATCAAATATCAAAGATAAAATATCAAAAACGTTTTGAGTATAGTTAGGTGCTGTAGCCTTTTTCCCGCAGGTGCTTTTTTCTGTCCTCTTTGGAGAAGCAAATTTTCTTAATTACTCTGTCTGCATGTATGGTTTAATTGTCAACTATAGGCTTTGGAGTTGACAAAATACTAGCTTGTAGATAGTATGTATACATGAATACAACATCGATACACATAAAAATAGAGACTGATATAAAAAGGCAGGCACAAAAAGCAGCTGGCGATTTGGGATTATCTTTAAGCGCTGTCACAAAATCGCTCCTTAAGCAGTTTATTCGTACCAAACAACTGTCTGTTGGGGCAATTGAGAGGCCGGAGATACCGAATGCGTATCTGAGAAAAATACTTGAGGAGTCTGAGAAAGAAACAGGAGATGGGGGAATCTCATTCAAAAATAGCAAGGAAGTCCTGTCCTACCTCGATTCACTCATTGAAAATGACAGACAGAAAACACAATAAACCGATCGAACTCTCGCCCGTCTTTAGAAAGCTAATTGAACGTGCACCCGCAGAGGTAAAGCTCGCATTCCGCGAGGTATACAAAATGTTTTCGGAAAATCCCAATCATCCTGCACTTCGTAATCATACCTTGAGTGGAAAATATGCGGGGTTTCGAAGTATTGATGTCACTGATGACTGGCGTGCCATATACCGTGAGAAGCCGGAACGGATTAAGTTCGTTGCGCTCGGAACGCATCCGCAACTTTACGGATAAGTTGATAATCTGAGTGAGCGCTCACTGGCCATTAATGTTCGCTAATCATTGGGAATCCAAGGACGCGGATTACTTCGTCTATGGTGGTGATACCTTGCTCAACCTTTTCTAGCGCGATGGTTCGCAGTGATTTTGTTTTCTTTTTGTTTATTAACTCATTAATGTAGGAAGCAGGTCTTCTTTCTATGATGCAGTTTTTTATATCATCATCAAAGTTAGTTATTTCATAGACGCCTATTCGTCCTCGATAGCCTAAGTTTTGGCATTCGGAACAGCCCTTGCCTTTATAGAAATTTTGACTGTTTTCGTCTACCCCTAATCGTTTTTTCTCCTCGGGAGTTAGCCGGTATTGGATTTTGCAAGACGGGCAAATTTTGCGAAGCAGTCTCGTTGAGACAACACCTTTTAGCGCTTGGGCGATTACGGAGTTGGCAATGCCCATTTCCTGCAGCCTGGTGATGAGGGCAGGAATATCAAATGTGTGGAAGGTTGAAAATATAAGTGTGCCGATAAGAGAGGCTTGAGCAGCCATTTGCGCGGTTTCGGCATCGCGGATCTCGCCGATCATGACGATGTCCGGATCTTGTCTTACGACCGCGCGCATAACCTTGGAAAATGTAAGACCTATGTTTTCATTAACTTGGGTTTGGCGAATATTTGGTAAGTGATATTCAATCGGGTCTTCGACAGTCAGCACATTTTTGTCGGTTTTATTTATGGCGTGGAGGAATGAGTAAAGAAGACTGGTTTTGCCTGATCCTGATGGGCCGGTGGTTAAAATTATGCCGGCACGACTTGTAATTAGCGCTAAAATTATATTCAATTGGTCGGAGTCAAAGCCAAGGTCTTTGAGATTGATCAGCACGTCTTCTCTGTTGTGAAAGCGGCAGACTACTGCTTCGCCATATATGGTTGGCAGTGAAGACACGCGGATATTGTACGTCTTGTCTTGATAGACACACTCCAGGTAGCCGTCTTGGGGTAAACGGCGATCGGTAATATTCATGCTGGAGAGGACTTTTATTCTTGAGATGAGTTCTTCCTGCTGTAATTTATCGATAGAATACGAAGGGCGCAGGAGCCCGTCAATGCGGAATCTTATCGCAAGATTCTCCGGTTGCGGCTCAAAGTGGATATCGCTTACCCGTTTTTTGATCGCATCGAGGAAAATAGTATTTACGAGATCTTGCGAGACATCGTCGATGTAGAGTTTGTTTTGCTGAATTTGATCCATGCGCCTCCGGTTCTATACTTATTTTTTCATTAAATTTATTTACTGTCAAGTACTGTCAAGAGAAATTTAATTTTTATCCTTATTATGGTATACTTAGCTTGTGATTTGGTGGATGTAGTTCAACAGTAGAACGCCAGGTTGTGGACCTGGAGGTCGCGGGGGCAGCACCCGTCTTCCACCCATTCGACTCACTATGTTTGCTCATGGCTTTCAGCCGATTGTTTGCTCATAGTTATGCAGATGAGTAAAAGAAGATCAAAAGAAAGGGTGTGAAGCTAGACCACATGGAAGGTGGAGTTTTATACTGCGCAGAAGTATATGTATACGAAAAAGACTATCAAGCAGCCATAAAATTGGCAAAAGAACACGTAACGTATCATTCGGTTGTTACTCTCGTTTCAGAAAGTGTGAAACAAGACTATCCGCAAGAAGCAATTGCTCTATATGAAAAAATCGTTCAGGAATATATCGATCATAAAAGTAGAGATGATTATCAACAAGCAGCTTCATATGCTAAAAAAATGAAACCTATCTATGAATCTATTTTGAAAAACTCGATTGCATGGCAGAAGTATATCAGTGATATACGAATGTGCTATAGACAATTTCGAGCATTGCAGGATGAGCTTAAAGAATTGTAAACACGTAAGCAGTGATGGATAAATACCTATGACTACTCAGAAAGCGATTGTTGAAGACTATAAGCAAAAATTGATTGAAGAATCAAAAAAATTTTGTGACGAATATCTTGATCAGGAATATGCGCAGCTTTGCGAAAAAATGATTGAGAAAATGGCGCGCAAAAGAGTTGTACCTTTTATGTCAGGAAAAGGAGCAATCTGGGTAGCGACAATAATCTATGCTATTGGCAGTGTTAATTTCTTGTTTGATCGCAGTTTTAAACCGTATGTCAGCACTGATGACATTTGTGACTATTTTGGCGTATCCAAAAGTACTGTGGCGCAAAAAGCAAAATCGATCCGTGATATGTTCAAAATGTCTCAATGGAAAGGAGAATTTTTTACAAACCATATGAAAAAGACAAATCCTCTTTTGAGCAATGTTTTTCTGGATGGCATTCCTATTCCAATAAGTTCATTACCGGAAGAATTACAAAAAGTAGTGAAAGAAAATCCTGGAGAAAAGCTGATTATCTGGAGTACAAAAAAACCTAGTTAACGAACTCCTTTTTAAGTGAATAAAACTTATGTTTACGCAAATATATCCCAACATTAATCGATGGATTGATAAACAAGGTTGGATAGAAATTGGACAGGATGAAAATAGCGAATCACTCCTGCGAGCAATTGACGAAGGTGGTTTAGTCTGGGAGAGTAATCAGCAGCATAAGTCCATTGATGAAGCGCTTAGCGCTTTGGAAAACTACTTACAAAAATGGCTTGAAGAAAATACATAACCATGTACAAAGTGCCTAGCCAGACCAAATGGAAAGTGGTAATTATACAAATTTATAAAATAATCGAACTTTTTTTGAGGAGGTTTAAAAGCAGCATGGTTTATATTTCGTGAGTTAATATGGAGCTAATAATGGCTTTAGAAAAAAAGAAAGGGTGTCAAGCTAGATCATCCGGAGTGGTCACAATCTTTTTATCAAAGTGTATTAAAAAAACTATTTTAAGTTTTTTTGGATAGCAAATTTTATTTTTTCTTTCTTGACGCCTTGGCTTTTTTGTTAAAATCGAGGGCCAAACCAATCCAGTAGTCAAAATCTCCTTCGCTCTCAACTCCTGAAGGCGCCACAAAAACAAAACCCTTTGATACTCTACCTGTGAAATTCATTTCTCTTGCCCCAATGTTTGAAAGAGCGCTTTCATATATCTCTGGATCAATCCGAACCATGAGGTCCTCGCCCAATATACCCACACACATTTTACCATTCACCATAAACGTCAAACCTCCCATCATTTTCTTTTCTTCGATACCTCCTCTGTTATCAAGGGTTATGCGCACTCTATCAGCTAGTTTTTCGTTATATGCCATATTCTGATTGGTTGTTTACCTTAAAAAGCTACTTAATGTAATGAGATTACAAAATCCTTTGCCTCCTGGGCAAGGGTAAGCCACTCCTTTTCAGAAGTTGGCTTTAAGGCTACCCATTCTTTCATTGGCCGCCAATCATCAGGAGCAAACACATGACCGAAATGGTCTCCAGTCTTTGCGGCAACTAATCCATCAACTCTTTCCTTAGGAAGCTTAAGAATAAGTTGTCCTTTCGTTAAAAATGCAAAGATTTTGCCTCTAATTTTTAGCCCAGGTGAACCAAACATTTTTGCCTGAGATACCTTTGAATCACTAGCAAAGAAATTAATAACATCTTCAAATAATTCTTCGGCACTTTTGCTCATGAATAACTACTTCCTCACAATTACTATTTCTTAGAATACACAAAGGCTATGGAAATACCCATCAGGATAAGCTGAATCAGCTCAAATGCGCTTTCAACAATGAAAAACAGTGGAATTGAACTAACAGGTTGGGTTGCGGCAAATTTTAAAACCCAGAAAATTATATTTAATATGCCAATAGTAATCCCAAAGCGCATGCCACTTTTGATAGGACTTGTAATTCTTAAAGCCATAATTTTTGGATAGATATAGGAAAGGAAAACAGATAATAATAGAGTGGCAATAAATCCAAGTGGGATATTTGGTTCAATTCTGCCTAAAACCCCCAATTCCTGATAAAGCTTTTGAAAAAGGACAATATGCCATACAAAGGCCGTTATAAAAGCAATCACTAAACTAGTAAAAAAAGCAAGAAAGTATTGTTTCATCTTTTCATATCTTATCAAAAAACTGACCTTTCGGGAAGTAAGGTAAAATTCATTCACCCTCAAGTTCAAGTGAAAAACTCGATTAAACCAGTCTATGAAGAGGTACTCCATAAGGGAAATACCTCTCCATAAACAAACAATTTACATTGGCATCGCTTCATAAACGCGTATAGCCCCCTCTTTATCGTCTTCTAGTGCGGGACATTTTTGAGCAATTTCTATTGCTTCATCCATGTCATTTGCGTTAATGATAGTGTACCCTTTCGCAGGCCACATATCTGCAGGAATCGTTTCAACTCCTTTTGCTGTTACAGATTTTGCATCAGGCGCAAATGGATTACCTCCGTCGACCATTCTTTCTTTAAAGGTGCCAAACCACGCCATCCATTTATCCATTGAACTTTTCATTTCTTCTTTACTCATGTCCTCAGGTCTTACTTTGCCATATAAAACAAATACAAACTTTTTCATCTTTTTTCACCTCCTCTCGTTGGTTTTTCGTCTAAATATTGCGTATAGTTTTCTAAGGTTTCCTCATCATTGCCCCAGTAAGGATGATATTGCATCACCCACTCTTGGAGACCACGTAACGATTTTCGCTTGAGGGTAAGGAAATGAGTTCTCCCAATTTTCTTGCGTATTATCATGTCAGCGTCCTCAAGTAGCTTTATATGCTTATAAATTGCTTGTAAGGAGAGGTCTTGCATAGAAGCTAGTTGATTTATAGAGTAAGGTTGCAGAGCTACAACGTAAACGATCTCACGTCTGTGCTCGTTCGCGAGAGCTTCAAAAACCTTATCTAAATTTTTTGGTATGTGGTGATTGACCATAACACTTAACTTTAAAGTTAAGTATATAAAATAAACTGACTCTTGTCAACGTATTTATTATGCAAACCTACACCTTCCAAGTGAATTACGTTCACGCATCTCCTTCATTCCAACATGAGATGTTTTATCTTATCAAGTTCTCTTGCATACGATACTTGTTCCATAACAAATTTTTTGTAGTCATCTATATGTAAAGCTATTCCAAATGGAAGGTGGAATTTAACACTCTTCTGGTGAAACATATCTGCGCCTGTTCCCTTTTACTAAAAAGCAGTTTTATTCTATTATGGTAAAAATTCTATATCTTCAGCGCGCTTAATAAAGAGCGTATTCTTGCCAGCGTCATACTGGCCTGTCGCGAGGACCCTTTTATTGAGATACTGATCAATCGACACCCCGGGCGCCAGGGTCAGGAAAGTAAGATCATTGATGCTTGTGACCAGAATATATTTTGAAGCGGGGGACTGGGGAGTTGGCGCGGCAAAGACTCCGCCGTTAAGTTGATAGGTTGCTTTGATGATTCCGATTCGGGACAGGAGGACGGGGGAGGGGACTGGTGTGGGCACAATGACGGTGACGGATCTGGCAGTATTTTTATTTAAGAACGCCGTGAGCTGAGCGTTCTGAAAATACTGGAAAACATTAACCGATCCGAAAAGTATCGCGATGACAACAGCCCACGCGAGAAGGGGAATCTTGAGTTTGGCATTTATATCAAACTCCGTAGTCTGCTTCTTGCGTATGTCGTTAAGCCAGTACAAAATCTTCTTGAAAGGATTATTGATAGTGACAGATACAAGAGGAGCATCAAGTGAAGTGTCTATACTCTTTTTGATCGATGAGGAAGCGGGCGTTAGAGCTTTAGAGTTTGCATTAATAAAATGACCTTGATAGTCCCGCTGACGATTATGAGCAAATTCATGAATATGCTTATTGCCCTCTGTGGAGTGAACCGAATCCAATGACTCATGTATTGATTTGTCCATAATTTAAGTATTGCATCAGGCAGCTTTAGAGTCAAGAAGAAATCTATAGTTAAGGATAGGGTAGAGCCAGAACTCCAGAGTTCTGGGTCTCTGTGGATTCTGAAGCTAAAATTCTTACCAGAAGTTCTGGATAGTTCTAGATAATATGTTGTAAAATCAATCTAATCATTAACTATAAGTTCTGGGGCGTTCTGGTTAGTTCTGGTAAACAGGTCGCCAAATCAATCTAATTCTGGTGGCGTAAAAGTATTTTTTAGTGTTATAACGCCTATCCTGGCGACCAGACCTAATGGGTAGTTAGCTATTAAGGCATACGTATACTATTATATAGCTCGGGCTGGTGAACAAGAATTCCGTCCTGAGCAGAAAGTGGACTAGAATAAAAAACATTAACTGATATTTTTGATAGAAGAAAAGGTGCAGAGCCAGATCACCAGAACGGAATCTTTCATGCAAAATTTAATTTTAAATCTTGTAAATATTTACCGTTAAAGCGCCACCAAGATTATCCGTATACCAACCTTCATTTATAACCTTTAAATCTGGTGAGCCATCAAAGACCATGAAATTTACGGTGTTACCTGTTCCAATATAATTGTAATTGTAGGTGTTTGCGACAGCAGGTGATAACTCCAACCAGTCAACAAAATTATTATTGACCATTAAGTCTAATTCATTCCAATAATCATTCAAAGGCCAACCAGGTAGTCCATCAAATTTAGTCAACCAGTTATCTTCGCTAACATATTCTGCATCAATTTGTTCACTCCCATTTCTATTTGTATAAGTGCCTGAAACAGTAAACAAATAATTTTCTCCGCTATTTAAAGATATGTGAGAATAAGTTGGTTGGAATTTCGTAGGGTCAATAACAACTGTATCAACCAAAACAGGTGTTGGTATCGGTTTGCTACTCTGAACAAAACTTACGCAATCTCCCTGATTCTTAAATGTTGGATTATTAAATAGTTTCCACGCATCTTTTTTGCACTGATCTTTAATCGTTAGTGAATTTGCATAAGTAGGGAATGCAGTCAGTCCTAGTAGTAAAAGTGTCAACAAAGCTACTAAATTAATATAAGTATTTAGTTTCATATTTACCTAACATCTTTATACCTCACCTTGCTTTTAATGTCAAATAAAATGTCTAAATCGGTGTTATTATTTCCGCTGTGGACTTGTACCCCAAGAGTATTTCTCATTTTGTGATGGGCAGAGTAAAAGAAACCATTATATAGATAAATTCAACTAGGGACGTACCATGCGGTACATCCCAACGCGCACTTCAGTTTTAAAAGTTTTATCTAAATTCAATATCTATTTAGTTCATTATGGCGAAGAGATGCGCCGACTGGTGCGCTGCTCATCTTTATGGTACCGCTCGAACGATTTTTATGGAAGATTTGGGCTAGTTTACCTAGTCACGCGGGTAGTCAGTCGCTCATCGCTCGAATGACTAGGCAGAAAAGCTAAAAGCCCTATTAAACATTGCCTTTTGCAGAGCACCACCTCGCAAAATCAAAAGCCGACTTCACTCCGCTCCTCGCAAAGCCTCGTCG
>OBEQ012111289.1_pt1 | contig 12030 bp, 10 predicted proteins | sample 1670901 | NCBI WGS metagenome assembly OBEQ01 (sample SAMEA104232315, study PRJEB22302) | groundwater metagenome | biome: forest; feature: aquifer; material: groundwater | place: USA | collected 2011-08-07 | depth 5.4 m | reverse complement strand
TTTCGGGGGACCCGGGGGCCGGCGGCCTCAGCGGTTTTTCGAGTCGGAAGAGCCCATCCGAGCCATCCTCAAAGTCGCGAACCCCGCCAATGAGCGCGAACTCCCCGAGACCAGGGGGGGCGCCACGTGTGATGCCGACAAAAAAGATCCGCCCGTCATTGTCGCGGATGAACAGTGCCAGATCCGCCGCCAGCGCCGGTTTGCGAAAGGCAAGAGGTGCCACAAGAAGGATCCGCATGGGATGCGCCGGCGCATCGCCGAGCTCGAACTGAATGAGGTCACCCCAGCGGCCGGGCTGTCCGAAATTCGCATAGGCGACACTCAAGCGCTCGATCCAGCTTTCCAGGTTCGGCACATCGGGGTAGGTCATGCCGAAACGCTCGAGGGGAACCTCAGCAACCGGCGGCAGGCGGTCGACGGCCGCAAAGTTGGGAGAGAAGGTGATGAACTCAACCTTGCCTTTGCGACAGATCGCATATCCGATAGTCATGTCATTTCTCCTTCAACGAGTGGTTAGCGATCGGAGGTCTGGTTGATAGACGTATGTTTCCGCATCGCGGATCGTGCCGTCTTTCCTCTTCCATTTACTCGGATGCGCATCAACTTGCAGAAAGAATCCGCACTTTTGTAGCACGCGGCGTGACGCGACGTTGTCGGTGGCGACTTCAGCCCAAATATGGTCGAAGCCGCATTCATCGAAAGCAAAATCGAGTACACGCTCCACGGCACGCGGCATGATGCCTTTACCGTGGAAACGACTGCCGAGCCAATAGGACAGCTGTGCACTGTTTCCTTTGATCTCGATGAACGCCACGGATCCGGCATATTCGCCGGCGACGTCGATGGCAAAGTCCATGCGGAGCCAGATGCCGTTGTTCCCGGCGGCATGGCGTGCAACTCCATCGAGGTGCACCATCCAGTACTGCGCGTCCTGGACGGTGTACGGATTGGGCACGTTCGTCACACGATCGGCAATGTGCGAATCGTTGATGTTCTTCGTGAGCGAGTCGATATCTTTCGTGGGGTCCACCGCGCGCAGAGTGAAATCTCCACAGTGCAGGGTAGGAATCGTCCGTAAAGGGTTCAAGTGAGCACTCCTGGTTGAATAGCTGAATGTGAGCAAGGCTAAAACGAGCCATACTTCTGTATCCAAACAAACATATTTTGATTACTTTGTCAATTAGCCTTATTTCTGAGCACCATTGAGCTATTCTTCAAGCATTGACAATTTTCTTTAAACATGCTAACGTTTATCCACTGCACCATAAGGTGGGTGCAGAGTTCCGTTTCAACCTAATGGAGACCCCATGACGAACGCCCGTGATTTCCTGAACCGCGTCCTGACCACCGACATGATCGAAGGCGCCGGTGCCGACTCCCATGGCGGCTGGTACGCCGCCCAGAAAGCGAAGCTCGACGACCCGACCAACCCCTTCCGCGGCTACGGCCCGAAGCGTCTGCGCGTGCGCGACCTGAGCGCCGATTCGCTGACCGAGCTCGGCATTGCCCTCGACGCCAATCCCGGCGCGGACGTCTACCACCCGCTCTTCCGCTCGTGGGCCGAGCTCGACGCCGACACCAAGAACAAGAACGTGCCGCCGCTGGCCGTGCTGTGCTACGCGATCGGCGACTTCAAGTTCTTCGGGAACGAAAGCCTCAAGGAGCTCGCCCAGACGCTGGAAGGTGTCATTTCCGGCGAGGACACCGAGAGCATCGACATCCTGACGAAGGTGAACCACCTGGCCTTCCAATGCCAAGAACTGCGCGTTGGCTCGCGCGGCTACGGCGACAACAAGCGGGACGACTTCCCCCTGTTCGCCTCGCTCGGTAAGGACGTCGCCGCTCTCGACGAGTACACGCTGATGCCGGCGGCCAAATGGCTACTCGCACAAGTGCGCTCCGAAATCGCCAACTCGTAGTCCGCCAAGGCGAACTGCACCGCTCACTCGCGTGAGCGGATTTTTTATGCGAGAAAATAAAAGTCCCGTCGAAACGGGACTTGGAAAAGAACGGGGATCAGGTGATCGACATCATGCGCTCGACGGAGAGGCGGGCCGCGTCGGCGACACTGCGCTTCATTGCGAAGGTTTTGGGCATTCCGCCTTCGGACGAGCCGATGCCGCTTTCGTTGATGACGATCTCGTAGCGATCGGTCTTGAGCGTCTCGAGAAGTCCGGCGAGGGTGTTGCCCTTCATGTAGCGGCACTCCGCGTCGTACGACACGGGGATGAACTCCTTTTCGGGAAGCATCTTCCGCAAGCGGTAAATCATCCCCTTCTCGGTCGCGACGATGAAACGTTTCTTGTCGGACTTCCGCGCATGCTCGAGCATGCCTTCGGTCGAGTAATAGAACGCACGACCGTGCGGGATCTCGCCGCGCTGGATCTTGAGGAGACATTGCGCCGCACAACCGCACTCGGGATGGATGAGAAGTTCCGCATCGGGATTCTCATCAAGCGCATTGTCGAGCCCGTCCATGCCGATCAGCTCATGCACGTAGCACGATGCCTTACAACCGTTGTGTTCGTGGTCGTAGATGTCGATCATGTCGGCGGGAACGCCGTGCTCCTTTACTGCACGCGCCTTCATCACATAGCCGAGGAACTTGTCGGGGAGAACGAGGATCCGTTGTCCCGGATTATCCTGCCACGCACGGGCGATGATGCGGTCGGTGTTCCGCGATGTTCCGATATAATCGGACATGGCTTTCAGTTCTGCGGAGGAATTCACGTAGGTGACCAGGACGCCGCCCGGATTCTGTTTTTTCCACCGGCCGATCCAGTCGAGATCGCTTCCGAACACGAGCGAACAGCCGAGTTTCTTGTCGTCGCCTTGCATGTAGACGCGCGTCTTGTCTCCGAGGATGATCTTCGCCGTCTCGCCCATGAAGAAGACCGCCGAGAAGTCGACGCGCGGCGCCTGTGCGGCACGCACGTGAAGCGCAAGGCCGAGCGAGTCGCCGACGAAGTCCGCGATCTCGTGGAATTCGGGATACAGATAGGAGTGCGCCACGACGAGCGACTTCTTCCGGATCTGGAGGGAGTGGATCTCTTCCGCCTGCTCGGCAAGTTCACGCACGAAGTCCGACGTGTACCGTCCGGGATAGAGGTCCGCGGCGTGTTTCTCGAACAGATAATTCCAATTGTTCATGCGGAAACGGATCGATTCTTTACTCATGACGGCTCTCCTTTTCAATGTACCAATCCAACACTTAGTGTACTATAGACACTTAGTTTTAATAGTCAAGAGTACAAAAAGCCCCGGACGAACCGGGGCTGGAAAAAGTATTAGGGCCTGTAGAACGTTTGCATCGGATACTGCCGATTGAGCCAGGCGGTGCCGTTCTTCGAGACGATCGGCCCCGGGGGGGCTTGGCGACGCTTGAACTCCGCGGCATCGGTCATGCGAATGACCTTTTCGACAACAGCACGGTCATAGCCTGCGGCCACGATCTCGTCGCACCCGTTGTACCCTTCGATATACATGCGGAGGATCGCATCGAGTACGGGATAGTCCGGCAAAGAGTCCGTATCCTTTTGTCCCGGACGAAGCTCCGCCGACGGCGGTTTCGTGATGGAACTTTCTGGAATGACCGGACCATCTTTGTTCAACCATTCGGCAAGTCGATAGACGCCCATCTTGTAAACATCCTTGATGAGCGCAAATCCGCCGCACATATCGCCGTAGAGCGTGGAATATCCGACAGAGAACTCGGACTTGTTGCCCGTTGCGATGGCCATGAAACCATACTTATTCGAATACGCCATGAGGATATTTCCGCGGATGCGCGCCTGGATATTCTCCATCGTCATATCGCCCGGATGTGCTAGTGTCGAAAAATCGATCAGAGGGTCGAGCGCGTTGGCATAGAACGCATACAGCGGTTCGATCTTGACCGTATCACAACGGATGCCGAGATTCTGTGCGAGCGCTTCCGCGTCAACCAAACTCCCTTCCGAGGAATACTGACTCGGCATCCGAATGCCGATCACACGATCGGGCCCGAGAGCGCGGACCGCAAGCGCAGCACACACCGCCGAGTCGATACCGCCCGAGAGTCCGAGCACGACGCCCTTGATGCCGCTTTTCGCCACATAGTCGCGAAGAGAGGTGATCAGCGCCTCGCCCATTTCACCGATCCCATCGTCGAATGGATAGTCGACAACAGGACCGTCGAGGTCGACGACGATCTCATCGCTTGCGAAGGACTTTGCGACTCCACGCACTTCACCATTTGCGTCGACAACAACGCTCCGTCCGTCGAACACGAGTTCATCGTGACCGCCGGCAAAGTTTGCATAGACGACCGTGCATTTGAGCACGTCGATCGCCGCGCGGATCATTTCGAGCCGACGACGACCCTTGCCGTGGTAATACGGCGACGCGTTCGTAACGAAAAGGAGGTCGATATTCTCGTCTTTGAGTTCGGTCACGGGGTGACGTTGGAAATAGTGCTCGCCGTGGGCGTCATCGAAGGCCTCCCAGAGGTCCTGACACACCAACATGGCACATTTCTTGCCGTTCCACATGAACGTTACGATCTTCCCGCCATTCGGCTCGTACCACCGATAGTCGTTGAAGACACTATCCGTCGCAAGGTTGGTCTTACTTTGCTTGTAGAGGATCTTCCTGTTCTGAATGAAGAGAGCCGTGTTAAAGAAAGGCTTACCATCCTCACCATTATCGTGAGGATTTTTTTCTGTGATCCCGACCACAAGGGGAACGCTACCCACTGCGTTGATAAGCGACAGGAGTGCCGCATCGTGCTTCGCAATGAACGACGGATAGAAACGCTGATCGCCTTCACAATAGGCGGCTATCGCATCTTCGGGGACGACAACAATGTCCGCACCGAGATCCACTTGGCGCAGATACGCATCGCGTAAGGCGAGGGCGTTTCCGCTGAAGGCGCCGACGACGATCCTGGGTTGAATGATGCCGATTTTCATATGTGTCCTTTGTTAAAAGAGCTACTCCATTTCCGTAGCGAAAAGTGTGGACCTTTCGCTACGGAATAAGAGGGCGGACAACATTTCACTTTCTGAAGTACAGTAAATAAAATGATGTCCGCCTGAAAACACAGGCCGCCTGCCCCGTAGTGAACTTGGCGAAGCCTTGTTCTACTACCGGGGTCCGCCGAAAGAGCGGGGCTCAGTTAAACAATGACCTTCTGCTCGATGCGGCCTTCGTGTCCGAAGATCCGCACGCACTCATCGACCGTCGCTTTCGGCCCCGTCGCTTTCGCGATGTTGTTCGAGAGCTTGGCGACGGGATTGCCGTCCGCCTCCTCAACCTTCGCGACAATGGAGAAGGGGCGAAAGGCCTCTTCCCAGGTGATGTCGAGACCCGGCACCTTCTTCGTCGGCGTCGGATGGCACCCGAAGAACAAGTTGGTGAGATTCGTCCCGATGCCAAACGATAGGTTGATGTGTGCATCAAATGCATCACAGACCGCGAGAGCATGGTCCGCGTCCTCTCCGTCGCTCGGAATGGCGATCTTGCCCGCCGCCTTCGGCGCGAGAACCCCGCGTTCCTTGTACCAATCGAGGTACCGCTCGATGTTCTCGAACGTGTCGCCCGAGTCGTCCCGAAACCCCCGCCAATCGACGACCCATTCGGGCGCATGCGCAAGGAATTGCGGGGTTCCAAAAGTATCCGGAAGGCAAATACGCAAGAAATTGCCGTAGAGCTCTTGCCACTGTTCGAGCACCTTGTACTGCGCGGCGCGCTTGGCCTCGTCGCCCCGTGCGATCGCCGTCGCCACCATCGGGAGCTCGTGCGCATTCGTGCCCATGGGCACGAGGTCGAAGTGGTGCGCCATCCAGACGTTCGATGTACCGATGAGTTGATCACCGAGCACTTCGACGCACATCGCGGTCACAAATTTCTCCCACAGGAAGCTATGGCGGCGGCGCGTTCCGAAGTTCACGATCTTGGGCTTGTACGGCGAGTTCGCGAGCTTCGACAGCTCCTTGTAGAGCCGGTCGGTCGCGCGGCTGTAGAGCACTTCGCGTTCGATCGGAGTCATCCGCCGCATGAGTTCGCGATAGTAAAGCTCGACGGGTATCTGCATCATGCGATCCTCCCAGAACGTCGCCTTCGACCACAAACCCGACGAGCTGATCGCGTATTGGTTACCCGTACGCGACAGCTCATAGGGTGGGAGCTCGAAGTTCTCGAGGGCTTCGAAATACGGTTCGTCGAACATGACCTGCTGATGCATGCGCATGCCACGCATGTATGCGATGTTCGTGTCTTTCACCCGTGACTTGAAACGGAGTGTGCGCGCATGATCGAGCGCGGCACGAAGTTCCTGTTCAGGGACAACGTCCGCGAGCGGGATCTTCTTGTCCCGGTTGATGAGCGAGAACTTCACATGCACATCGGGATAGAAGCGCAGAATGAACTGTAGCATCGCGAACTTGTAGAAGTCATCGTCCACAACGGAACGGTTCGGAGGACCATCGCTCATGGGTGTGTTCAGAAATGCAGTCATCAGGATTCTCCTTATTCAATTGATGTTGAAGGTGTCGCAGAATTCGTTCGCGACCTTGAGGATCTCGTCCTTCCCTTGTAGCCCCGCGAGGAGGTGGTCGGGAATGATTGTCGTGCCGTTTCGGGCACCGAGAAGCGCGCCGACCATCGACGCGACGGAGTCGGTGTCGCCGCCGAAATTGACCGCGTCATAGAGGGCGTCGATCGAATCGGGCTTCCGGAGGAAGAGCGCGAGCGCAACGGGAAGTGATTCGTACACATAAGATGAGGCGTTGCCGAATAACTTCCGAATTTCCTTGTCGGTCGTCGCATTGTCGATCTTCCAAAGACCGCGCAAAGCCTTCGAGAGTTTCGCCTGTGAAACATCGCCTTCGTAAGATTCAACGAAGACCGCAGACGCGTGGAGCTTTCTGAAGTAGTAGGGCGGTTTCGACTCGAAGGCAAGCAAAAGTGCCTCGATCATGACAACCGCACTCGCGGCGGCCATCGTCGTCGCATGACTCATGCGCGCAAAATCACACATGCTGTGAAAGTGACGCCAGGGAAGGTCATTTCCCCGCAGTCTTTCGCTCAAGAAGTACGGTGCAAAAAATCCGACGGAAATGGAAACACCGTTTCCGGCTCCGCCCGGCGTACCGCTTACCGACCAATGCGCACCCGCGTTGAGACGATCGTATGCTTGGCGCATCGAGCCGCCCCAACCGCGTGTTGAGACGTTCCCGCCTTCGATATATGCGCGCGCCTGATCATCCATGTCGAATCCTCGTGACCGAATGAATGAGCACGCAACAGATTTAGTGCGCTGGGTATCGTCCGACGTCGTTCCTTTCGGGGAACCGACGAAGTCGCGGTGGAATGCGGTGTCGAGGTAATCGGTCACGCGACCAAACTTTTTGTTGATCGCCTCCGCCGTCATCGTTTCGACCGGAAGGCCGAGCGCGTCACCGACGCCAACACAGAGAAACATCGCGATGACTTGATCGCGCAAAGACAGTGCATTCATGGATCACTCCTTCTATTTCAGTTGAGATATAGTTCATTGTGACGGATATATTCGGCCACTTCTTGAGGCACCAAGTGCGCATAGGGCTCATTGGCCCGCACGCGGCGGCGCACTTCGGTCGAGGAGACCGGAATGCTCGGCACGTCATGGATGTGCCAATGCTTGGGCAGGTCCACATCTTTCGGATGCGGATAGCCTTCGCGCGGGAGAACGATGAACGTGAAGTCGCGCATGAGCGTTTCTCCGTCGTTCCAATATCCCGCGATGTCGCACTTGCCGCCCCACTTCTCTTTCGGCACGACCGCGTCGGCGCCGACCGCGAAGCAAGGTTCGGCATCGGGGAATTCCTGGGCGAGCTCACGCATCCGATCGATCGTCGACGGATTGGGTCGATGCACGTCGCGCAGGTCGAGTCGAAACTCGATCGGGAGACGCTGTCGCCACCGGTCGGAGAAGGCGAGCTCGGACATGCGCGCACGATGCACGCTCGCCGTCAGGTCCTTGTCCCTCCGCGTTCCCGTGGGGAACCAGAGAAGCAGGTCGCCGATGCCCGAACGAGCAAGCGTTTTCGCCAACTCGCGATGCGCTTCCGTCACTGGATCTCCTGCGCTACCGGTCACGATGATTCGTCGTTTGGTCATATGGCCTCGTGTATTGTTTAACTTGCCTGTCAAAGAACATCCCGTCCCATAAGGATCCACGAAAACAACGAACTTCTTTGTTGTGGGGCCCCGCAAGTTCCGTCACCGTAGGGTTACCTACGCCTCCGGAACATTGCCACCCCGCGCCGCGAATTTCATTCGTTTTCGTGAATCCTAATACACATGAGGCGGAGAATAATACGGCCCATCCCTCCCGAAGGCGGGATGGGCCACACATTTCTTGTTTTTGTTTTTTCTTGAAGAACTTGTCCACTTACGTGATGTCGGCCATCATGACGGTCTTCACACCGTAGATCGCGAGCTTCTTTTCCATGAGATCCGGGTCACCGTACGGAGGCGGAACACTGCGCGTTGCGTCGCGGACGATGTAGGTGTCGAAGCCTTGCTTCGCGATGTCGAGCGCAGTTTCGCCCGCGCAATGCGTGAAAGCGACACCGCACACGAACACCCGCTTCATTCCCCGATCGCGCAGATCGCCGATCAGCTTGCCCCAATCGAGACTCACCGCGGCCGAGTAGCTGATGAGGGCTTTGTCATGCCCCTTCACGATCGTGCGATCGATAAGAGGAAGAACGAACGCGGCCAGCGAGTCAACGAGCGCCGCGCCGGACGTCCCGATGACAACGTGGGTTCCCTTATAGATGTCGAATTCGACATGGCCGGCAGGCGGATGTTCATCGCGCGTCTCGGCCCGATACCCAAAAACCCGGAGAGCAAGATTGAGGACACTCTTGATGACAAGAGACATATCGGGTTCGCCCGAAACTCCGGCGACATAAAGCGCACCATCGGGGTGACAGAAATCCTTTTGCATGTCGACGATGACCAGGGCGTCGTTTTCGTTTATGAATATGTCCTTTGAATCCATCGCGATTCCTTTCGCAGTTAGGGGTTGGAAGACCTGTACAACTCTGCCTGAACTATCACGAAATCCTTATTACGTCAAGGTCTTTCCTGCTCTCCCCTCTTTTCAACGTGCAGAGATATTACTTAGTGTAGTATATACACTAAGTAATTCTTTTGCAAGCCCACTTATCCACAGGAGCCATAGAAAAAGCGGGCCTGCGGGCCCGCTTGAAAACCGACAAAGAACGCTTATTTCATCCGCACACTCCACACTTGCCCCTCATGGACATACAGAACTCTGTCGCCCCACGCACCCAAGAGCATGTCCGTCGTGACGGCTTTATCGGTCACCGTGACAACCTTGCCGGACGTGGGAACGAGGATGAGAAGTTCTCCATCGTCGACTATCGACGCGGCGACACCCTTCGGTAGGATCGCCATGTTGAGCTCGGGTCCGTCTGCCGCACTGCGTAGCAGGGTGTATGTCCGATGCTCCTGATCGAAGGTGAACTCGAAACGCTCGTACGTTCCCTTCTGCGACGCGACGATGAGGGCGACATACCGCGGACCGGCTTTCGCAGACACGACATGCAGTCCATCAAGCTCGGGCGTGCGCACGAACGTGCACGCCCGCTCACCGAACGGAATGACGAGGAAGCGCGCGCCGAGGGCGTCTTGTACTCCGACTCCACTCCACCAGGAAGTCGACAAAGGTAGCGCACCCCACGTCTGCCCGATAGTGACGGGAAACTTTCCCGACCGCGGGTGGACAAGTTCAACGAGACCACGGTCGGTCACGCCGAACAGACGATTGGCCGAGCGCACGAGGCGCTGCGCATTGAGCGGAACGACAGTCGTGGTGACCGCCTGTGTTCCGCGATCAACGTGTTCGCACAAGAGTGACCCGCCCAAGATACGTCCGACCAGCCATCCGCTTTCTGTTTCGACCACTTCGCAATCGGAGTTTCCGGTCACTCCCAAGTAACGACCTGTTCCGAGGTCGACGAGTGCTCCGTCAGCACAGAGGACAACACCGCACGGAAAGATCCGCAGGGCCGGATTATTCGTCACTCCGAAAAGTTTTTCGTAGACCAGGGCACCACTTGCTCTCGTGACGACACGCAGTATTTTTGCCGCCGACGGGAGAGCGGTTCCGCTCGCAAAGGGCGACGGCGGAAGGGAGCGCTCACCGCGCTCGAATGTTGCTTCGTACCACGAGAGAAGCGGCGCGGGAATGTGCGCGAAGTCACGAACCGCGCGATTCAGCCGCACGCCGGGTGCAAAGACCGAGCGATTCGCTTTCATCCGACCTTCCATGTCAGAGCGATCGAAACCGGCCAGTGTCCCCTTGTACGGATGGATCCCCGCAAACACCTGAAACGTTACGATGGCCCATGCGAACCAGTCGGTGAGCGAAGAAAAGTTTGTCGTATGCCAGTCGCGGATCGACGGCATGATCACCTTGGCCGGCCAGCGCCCTATTGCCCACGAGTCGACGTCGATCGCGCGCGGAAGAGGTCCCTTGTGCGGATCGAGAGACGCAAGCCAATTGAACTCGTTCCCGTCGACCAGAACCGCCCCCACGCTATGCGCATACAAAACGGCGTCTCGCATGCGCTCGACCAATGTCGCCGCGGCCTTGTCGGAGAAATTCATCCGCTGACGAAAATCATTCGTAAAGACGCGTGCGAGAGGTTCCCCCTCGGCGAACGGCATGAAGTAACCGATCGGGTCACCTGCCTGGTCGGACACGATACCTGCTGGTGCGACAATATAGTCGTGCCGCAAGGCCGCGAGCTGGCGGATCTTCGCCGACATACCGTCGCGGTGCATTTTTTCCGGATCACTGTAGAGCTTGACCACGGTATTGCCCGAGCGATAGACCACCCCTTCTCCGCCCGAGGCGATGTAATCGCTCGCACGGAGGACAAGTCCGCCGCGTCCTTCGAGGACGACCTTTTGTGGACCGCTTTTTTTTGCTGACATGATGCTCTCCTTTACTCTTCAGGATCATTTGCGATACGGATAGCCGCGTAGCCGAGATCATCCAAGGGGCCTTTGCCTGTCGTGCGCACGTCCTTCTGGAACCGCTGAAGGCGACGCTTCACGAAAGCTCCCGCGGGCTGTTTGAACGCAAGAAGTGCAAGCGCGGCGTCCTTCCAATCCATGCCGTCGATGCGCGTCACTCCGTCGGTAAAGACGGCGACGGTATCGATCTCCTCATGGAGGGCGATCGCATCGAAATACATGTGCGCACCACGGATCCCTGCGGCGATCGTCATGGGGATCGTGTGCATGTGCGTGAAGCCGCGGTCGGGATACCAAACCCATTCTTCATGAGTGAACGCCTTTTCCTCCGGGTCGTTGCCGTGTGCCTTGATGAACCCAGCGTATTCGTCCTCGCCGTAAACAGGATAACAGGGCATATTGTTCGCCCAGTCGTAACGCGCGAGAAATATTCTTCCGTCGCGCTTCCGATACGCAATAACTCCGTCGCCGACAAGATGCGCATAGCCGCCGCCTCGGGTCAACAGAACATAGGCCGAGGTGGCCAGCATGTCGTCAAAGGAGAGCCCAAGACCGCGACCGACGTCAATGGCGACAAGTCGCTGTTCAACATTCAATGTTGCGGGATCGGGCAAGCTACCCGCGATGCTCCAGTGCATGAGCGCCGCCCGCGCAGTCGAACGCGTGAGAACGCGCGCCCCAATGTCCGTTTCTCCCCCGCTCGAACATCCGTCGGACACAAAAGCGCCGGCAAAATCGGGGGCGACAGTAACGTGGGCATGATCCTGACAGGGCTTGCCCGAGAGAACGTGTTCGTGTCCGATCACATAGTGGTGATCGGCGGTGAATCTGATCATGATCTTCTCCTTCAGTAGGACGCCACGTAAATGGCGAACTTCTTCGTTGTGGGGCCCCGCAAGTTCCGTCACCGTAGGGTTACCTACGCCTCCGGAACATTGCATCCCCACGCCTCGAATTTCATCCATTTGCGTAGGTCCTGCTAGTAGAAAGGGGCGG
>OBEQ012428820.1_pt1 | contig 12032 bp, 10 predicted proteins | sample 1670901 | NCBI WGS metagenome assembly OBEQ01 (sample SAMEA104232315, study PRJEB22302) | groundwater metagenome | biome: forest; feature: aquifer; material: groundwater | place: USA | collected 2011-08-07 | depth 5.4 m | reverse complement strand
TACCGAAACGTCAGGCACCCGGGCTGCGAGCGCGGACAGTAGTAGCTGACGAACTCGATCTTCGCGTAGCGGCCGTCCGCCATGCGCACCGCCCAGACGCGCGGCTTCGGGCTCAGCACGTGCGAGAAGTAGCTGTAGCTGTACCAGCCTGCGATGGCTGGGTTGCGTGGCTCCGGGCCACCCTCGTTCCCCTGGTAACCCGCATCGGGCACCGACTTCACGTCCGCGAAGGCCACCTCACCGAGGTCGACGATGCCGCCGCCGCCGGGGAACTCCCGGCCGCCGTTGGCGATGATCTGGTAGCGGCGGAACGCGAGGTCCCAGTCTTTTGGACCGGCGTTCTCCATCACGCTCCCGAAGCGGAAAGAGAAGTAGCGCCACTGCTCGGAGCTGGTGGCGTCGACGGTGTACAGGACGGGACCGACGAGACCGCGTCCGGCGTCCCGCGGCGACGACGGTGTCGGCGGGTACATCGGCACTGGCGGCTGGCGCAGCGAGAGCGCGACGAGCGTCACGGCGACGACGACCATCGCCGCGATGGCGCTCACCGCGGTAGGCCACGCGCTCCAAGAAGTCTGCACGGCCGATTATACGGTTCGTCGCCGCCAACTTGTCGACCGCGCCGAGTTGACCGCCTGCGACACTCGCCGTACAGTGCCGCAATCATCACCCACCGGGCAGAATGGCCGAAGGACGCTGGTATCGGCAAGACGCCTCGGCTCGTGGAGGTGCCTGTCGGCTTCAAGTGGTTCGGCGACGGGCTCATCGGCGGGTCCCTCGGCTTCGGTGGCGAGGAGAGTGCGGGGGCCTCATTCCTCCGCCACGACGGTACGGTGTGGACCACCGACAAAGACGGGATCATCCTTGGCCTCCTCGCCGCGGAGATGACGGCGGTCATGGGTCGCGACCCGGGTGAGCTCTACCGGGAACTCACTGCCGAAGGCGGCCGTGCTCAACAAGAACGTCCTCCGGAAGCACGAGGTGCTCAATCCGACGGTTCGCCGGGCACGAAACAACGAATCGGCCCGGCGACACACTGTCAAAACTGCCAAAACCGGCATCCCGCCATCGCGAGCACTCGTTGGCTGAACGGACGGACCGATACGCGGACGCCTCACCTTGCATCAGATCACCAGGAACAGCGCCGTTGACTCGGGCATTGTTCATCGTCATTTCGTCACTGGTTCTGGCCCTGGCGGGAGTGCTGGCGCCCCGAGCCGGCATGAATCGCCTGGCAGGAAGATCGGTGCGAGATCCCCACGTGTATTGGGCGCTCGGGCTCGTCTCGCTCCTGCCAGCGTGGCTCGTCGTCTTCCTCGCGCTGCTCCCGGACGTGCCGGGGATGCGTCCCCAGCTCATCTCGGCCGTTGCGTGGCTCCTTTCCGCTGCGGCGGGCCTCGTCGGCGCGATCGCCACCGAGGGCCGTTTGCGGCATCTGGACGAGTCCGGCCTACACCCGCCCCCGAGGAGGCTCTGGCGTCTCGGCGTGATGGCGCTGGCGCCGTCGTGGGCGATCGCGCTTGTCGGTCATGTCCTTCTCTGGACGCGGTTCTGACGTCCGGCGCTGGCCGCGAGGTCGTTGCCCTATTGCTGGCGCCGGCCCTGGCCAGTCCCTCTAGCACGTCATCGGCCTCGCCCGGGACCCCGGCGCGCCTCCTCTCACGGTGTTAGGGGTGGCCCCCGGTGAGCCCGACGCTGACGGCGCTGCTCTGGTCGTGGAACCCACGTCCGGACGTCGTGCTCATCCTCGCCAGCTTCGGCGCCGCGTACGTTGTCGGCTGGCTGCGGCTCCGTGCCCTGGGACCCGACGTCGTCCCGCCGTGGCGGCTCGCGCTGTACCTCGGCGGGCTCGTCGCCGTCGGCTTGGCGCTGCTCTCGCCGGTGGACGCCCTCGGCCCCCTCCTCTTCTTCATGCACACGACGCCGAGCTGCTCACGATGGCGTCGAGGACTTCCAGCGGGAAGAAGTGGCTGTGGACGTCGATGCACGTCGTCACGGTGCCGTCAGTGCTCATGCGAAAGTAGCGCCGAGTATAACGCCGTCGGGCTGATCCGCGCCGACCACATCATCCAGTAGCCGCGAAACCGTGCAGTCAAGTCGCTGGGTCAAATCGGGGGCCCGCTTTGAATTGTGGGAGCGACTAACGAAGTTCGAGTTTCTGTTGGCCAACTGAGCATGAGGGTTGCGTAGGTGGCGGCTGACGATTCATATCCCCAACCCGGGCGGCGGTCCGAAGGTGGAGGCGCTGGATCTCATCCCTGAGTGCGACACCAGAAGCTGTTTCTCATCGCACGCTGCCGGCGCTACCTCGATGGCACCTTGGTTACGGCGGCGCCGGCACGGGTCTCGTCATTCGCTACGACGACGGCTACGCGCGCGTCCGCATCGACCATCCCGGCCCAGACGGCAAGAGATACCGGAGCCCCAAGGGCAGCGGCAACAGGCTCTACGTCCCCCCGACGCTCGACCCCACGATCCTCACCGACGCCACGCGCATCTTCTACGTGACGGAAGACGAGTTCAAAGGCCTGAAGGCGACTCAAGAGGGGTTCCCCTGCGTGGCGTTGCCCGGGGTCTGGTCCTGGAAACGTCGGCTCCACGGGGTATCCTTCCCGATCCCCGACCTGGACCGCGTCGAATGGCGCGAGCGCGTCGTCGGGGTGGTCTTCGACGGTGACCTCGTGCAGAAGCCGCCGGTCGCCTGGGCCGAGCACGCACTCGTCAAGGAGTTGCGGCGGCGGGGGACGCGCGTGTTTGTCCTCCGACTTCCGCTTGGCGAGAAGGGTGAAAAGTACGGCCTAGACGATTTCCTCGTGGGCTTCGGCGGCGCCGCCGCCTTCAAGGCGCTCCCCATGCTGACTCTCAACGAGGCTGACGCTGCCGAACAGGTGTTCTACCGGATCGGTGATCTGGCTGACCGCTATCTCCTGCGCGCGAGCCAGCCCCATCATCGCATCCAGATGGGTTTCCCGTCGCTGGACACAGTGATCCGCGGCGTGGCGCCGGCGGAGGTGATGACGATTCTCGGGCGTTCCGGGGTCGGGAAACCCGCGTTCATGCGGCCCGGCCGAGTATGGCACATTATGTCAATCGGGGTCCCACCCGACTCCGCCACGTTGGCCCGGGCCCCGGCAAACACCGCTTATGCCGGCTACGCTCTCAACTTTGATCTCGCTTCTTCGCTCTTGCCGAATCATGGAACGTCCAGGTGAAGCTCTCCTCCGAGAGGCTTTGATGGAGGCGTATAGAACCAGACATCGACGCGCCGGTTCGCCGCCTTTTCTTCCTCGGTCGATTCCGCGGGAAAGCGAAGCTGTTTCTCGCCAAATCCCACAACGGTCATTCGAGCCGTGCTAACGCCGCGTTTCACGAGGGCCTGCTTCACCGCCGCAGCGCGCTTCTCGGAAAGCCTCTGATTGTGCTCTTCAGTGAATGAGCTGTCGGTGTGGCCTTCAATGTGAATCTCCGCCTCTTTGTAGATCTTCAGCAGCGCGGCCAGATGATCCAGTTCTTTTTCGTAGCCCGCTGGTATCGTCACGCCATCGACGGCGAACTTGTCGACAGTTGTCGACTCGATCGTGCCTAATCGAATCGGAGGTATCTTCAACTCAAAACGTGGAAACGGGGTCGAGACCGGCGGCTTGGTTATCGGTGGCACGGTCGGAATCGTAGGCGCGACTTGGGGCTTGAAGCACTTGTTGTCAGGCAAAAGCACCTCGTCTTTCCTGCAGCAACGGTTGTCTTGGAGACTCAGGTTGCGCCAGGTACAGCAATGGTCTTCGTCGCGCTTGAACTTCTCACAACACTGGCCCGCGAACTCGCCCAACTCCGCGATCTCCATGCCCGGGATCAGATCACAGATTTGCTTGTTATCGGAGCCGCCCTTTTTCTTCCCTCGAAGAATATCGAGCGCTTTCTTCACGTAGCTCAACTTAACCGTCTGCCCCTTGACGAAGCCGGGAAGGCCAGGGATGTCGGGCACGATGATACCCGGATCGAATTCATCAAAGACCGGAATCGGTATCCAGGGCTTGTCTGGCTTCTTTGATTCACCCTTCTTCTCCTCCTCTTCCCCGTTGTCTCTTTGAAGGAGAAGATTTTGAATTCCGCTCCCCGCCTGAGCGTAATCTCCGCGGCCGAGTCTTTCGCCGGCGGCCACTCGGGCCGCTACTGTATCCGCTTCGCGTTCGAAGCTGTCCCCGGGCTCGCTGATCCGAAAGCCCTGCGCGTGAGGTGTGCCCGACGCGTGACCGCGCTGAATGGTATGTGTCAATTCGTGCGCGATCAGTTTTCTGCCGGCAGAGGCTGATGGATTGTACAGACCGTTCGCGAACACTATGTGATTCCCCGCCGTAAATGCCCTGGCGCTAACCGATCGAGTAGACACGGCGGCGAGCGTGTCGCTGTGGACTCGAACGGAACTGAAGTCCTGTCCGAAGCGCGACTCCATGAAAGTCCTCGTCACCGAATCGAGCGGCGAGCCCGGTGTATTCAACACCGCGTTGACATCGCCAGAAACCCCGCGACTAGACGTGCTGTCGATGGACGAGCGGTGGAGATCGCGCTTCGTCTTGCATCCCTCACAACTGCCGGCGCCGTGAGTTTCCTTCCCGCAAGCACATGCCCGCTGCAGCATAAGCCCTCGCACTGGGGTGAAGGCCGTCTTTCGTGTTGCGCCCTGTAGATGCCTGTTCATTGCGATCCTATTCGGAGCTGCTCACTTCAGCCCTTCGATTACCTTCAACAATGCGCCTCTCGCGTAGGCCCAGTTGTGACACTTGAAGCTGCGCAGATCCGTGATCGGCGACTTGCACTTGAAGCAGACCAAGTCGGCAATCGCGCGCGGAGTTTCCACGTTTACGTACTTCTTGTCGCCGAGGATTACTTTGACCAAAAGCTCCTTGCCGTGTTGCTTCGATAGACCCGATGCGACGATGTCGAGCCAGTTGGTTTCGCGCCCGCACTTGGCGCATCGTTTCGTGTCGCCGCTGACCCACAGCGGCGCGCCAATCGTGCCCGCTTCCATGCCCAGCAGTTTCTCGATGACCCTTACGTCCCCCTCGTTGGTCACCCACTTATCTTTGCCCGGCAATGAGTGCGGCGAGTCGTACACCTGTTTGAACACCTCAGGGCTCACCACGCGAGTTGATGCCTTTGCTGAACTACCTGCCTCTCGTCTTGGCATACATTCCTCCTTCCTTATTGTCCGATGCTCAAAGAGAATGTGCTCACTCACGATCAGACTCTATGATTGCAGCCTTTCACAAAAGCCCTCGACTGTTGGGCGTGCAGCCGTGTTGAGCGTAGCCGGAATAAACGGTGTCCGGCGTGGCCGCGGCCGGGGCCGTCGGCTGGGGCGCAACTTGACATAACCTGCCACACTCGGACGGGCCCAGCCTCCCAGGAGCCATGGCACAGCACACACAAAGGTCCCCTCGCGAGCCGAGAGCCCGCGCGGCTGACGCAATCCTAACCGGGCACAGCAGCACCGTCAAGCGCATGCGGCCCCCACAGCGGGGACAGAGCGTAGATTCTTCCGTCGTTGGTTCTTGGTTTTTTGCGATGAAATTCTCTCGGCTCCTCACGCCGCCTCGGCGTAGAACGCAGGGAAGTGCAGCTGGCGGAGTCGGACCGAAGCGCCCATGACTCGATGGCCAAACGCGGTGACGCGCCAGCGGCGCGAACGGGGGGTCTTTGCGACCAGCCCGTAGACGTGGAGACGATGGAGGAGCCGACTGATCTGGGCACTCTGCTGTCGCGGGTCATCACAGAGGTGGCCAGTGAGCTTTGCGCGGAGATCGCGGTTCGCGAACCCGTGCACGGCGTGCTCCCCGCTCATGAGGGCGACGAAGAGCTGGTAATCGGACCGGGCCACGGGATTGAAGGCCTTGACAGGCCGGCTCGCCGCCGGGCTTTGCGGGTGGTGATGGTGTCCAGACCCCGGAGCCCGGGGTGGGGTTCTCCACGTGGGCCAAGGCGTTGAGATACCGCGCGTTGCTCTGCTGCGCGACGTCGCGAGAGCGGAAGAGGTAGGCCACACTCTTCCTGAGCGGCACCCATTCGGTTCGCCGCCGGCCCCGGCGTTGGGCGCGCCGGCGCACCCGAAACTCCTCCGGGTCATTGATCACCGTCTCCACCCGGAGGATCCACCCGGCCTTCTCGTACATCTTCAGCCAATTCCGCTTCATGCGATGCTTGACGCGCCGCCCGGGTAAGCGGCCGTTGAACCCGTGGTCGAACTGATTCGTGACCACCTCGCCTTCGAACTTCCCGTGCCACTTCCGCCCCAGAAAGCTCAGGACGTCGCGGGCAGAAAAGCCAGAGCGTGCTGTGCTCCACCAGGCGGGGGAAGAACTCCGCCAGGTGGTGGCGGCTCTTGAACACCAGATCCGTCGCATACTCGGCCTGGGTGGTCACCCAGTAGTACGACATCGGGGTCAGCACGTCCGCGAGCAAGGGGCTCACGCGGCGCGCATACCGGTCGAAGAGCCTCACCCACGGCAGGCTGACAACCCGATCGGCCAAGCGTTGGGCGCGGGCGAAGTCCTCGAGCCACAGAAACGCGTTGTCGTGCTTGGTGTATCGCACGCCGTGCTGCGCCAGCTTCCGCGCCAGCCCCTCGTGCCCGTTCCCGTAGACCTGGAGCTGCAGCGGAAACCACGTCTGCAGCCGCACGTGGATCAAGCCGAAGTCCCGGTCTATGAAGTAGTAGTACAGGATGAGGCACTTCCGCCGGGCCGACTGGATGAAGGCCGCCCCCTCGCGCCACCGCAGGGAAAACGTGCGACAGGGTTCGACCGTCGCGAAGACGCCGACCAGTCCCTCCCTGATCCCATCGCGCTCCGCCACCTGGCGCGCGAGGTCCTCCTTCCGCGTGCGTTCCCCGAAGTATTGGTACGGCCGCCCCTCGCCCGCCGCCATCTGCCGCGCGTGGTCTTTGAGCCGATACGCCTGGGTCAACACGAACCGCTTCACGTCGCGCCGATCGATCCCGCGGGTTTCCAGAAACCTGGCCATGGCGTCGCCACTGAAGAACGGCAGGTAGCAGCGGAACAAGACCCGGTCGAAGCACGAGAGGCGGCTTTGGAGCTTGTCGGCGTGCTTGGCGATGAACTGGTCCATGCCTTCATAGCACACCCGCGAGGATCAAAGCAGCAGGATAAAGCAGTTCTTGGAGCCCTAACTCGAACATCTCCCACCTCTGACTCAGGGGCCTACGCTGCCGCCCAGAATAGCCCAGGTGGTGCGGGTTGGTAATCTACTGGTGGTCTCGCCCCGCCTGGTCGCGTTGCTGCTTCACCATTGTCACGTCGCTCGGCCAGGATGTGAGAGACCGTCGGCCGGTTCGCTAGACGCCCTTGCCATCACCGGCCTGGTCTCGACCAGGTGATACTTCGCCATCTTGCGGTACACGGTCATCCGCGACCAGTGAAGCTGCTCAGCGGCCCTGCTCTTGTTCCACTTGGTGGCCAGGAGCGCCGCGAGCAGCCGCTCCCGTTCGGCTTCGCGCCGCATCTCTCCGGCATCGCCGGATCGCCGGTACAGCAGCGGCACATCCTCCAAGGAGATGCGCCGCGAGCGGAGGGTCATGAAGACGGCCTCGACAAGATTTCTGAGCTCCCGGACATTGCCTGGCCAGTCATGGCGGAGCAGCGCGGCCAGCACTTCGTCGGTGACGCCGTCGACCTCGCGGCCGAGCGTCCGGCTGAACTCACGGACGTAGCCGTCCAGCAGCGCCGGCAGGTCCTCCTTCCGGTCTCGGAGCGCAGGCAGGTGGATCCGCGCGACGTTAAGGCGGAAGTACAGATCCCTTCGGAAGCGACCCTCGGTCATAAGGCGGTCCAGATCCTGGTTGGTGGCCGCGATCACTCGCACATCGACATGAACGCTCCGCCTCCCGCCGAGCCTTTCGATCTCCCTGCTCTCGATCAGACGGAGGATCTTGGCCTGGGCGTAGACACTCATGTCGCCGATCTCGTCGAAGAGCACGGTGCCACCGTCTGCCATCTTGAGCTTTCCGGCGTTCGACGCGTTCGCCCCCGTGAAGGCGCCTCGCTCGTATCCGAACAGCTCACTCTCCAGAAGCGTGTCGGGAATGGCGGCGCAGTTGATGTGAACGAACGGCTTCTGCCGGCGCCGGCTCGCGTGGTGGATCAGCGCGGCGGTCAGATCCTTGCCCGTGCCCGTCTCCCCAGTGATGAGCACGGTGCTCTCCGTGGCCGCCACCTGCTCAATGTATGCCCGGATCTCGCGTATCCGGGCGCCATCGCCGACCATGCGCGGAGCAACTCGCGCGGCGCCATTCCCTCGGGGCAAGACATCGGCCGCTGAGCCGGCGAGACAGCGTTTGATGCTCGCCGTCAGCTCGTCGAACGGCACGGGATGGGTGAAGTAGTCATTGATGCCGGTTCTGATCGCGGCAATGGCAAGCTGCTCCGAGCCGCTCGGCGTGATCAGAATGACGGGAACACCGCCCTTCGATTGTCGGATCCGCTGAGCGATGTCCAGACTTGTCGTGGCGCCGTGCGAGGAGGAACCCACGATGACGAGATCAAGTACTGCCGAGGCGATCGAGCGAACCGCCTCGCTCCCATCCGCCGTGTCGATTACTTCGAGTCCCTCGGAGCACAGCAGGTGGCGCAGGCGGTGGCGGAGCCCCGCGTCTTCCTCCACGATCAAGATCGCTGGCCGCATCATCGGTCGCGCTCGCGTGCCCCGTGCTTGGTGTTACGAGCGCTCGTGGTCACGAATGCAACGGTGCACTATAGGCATCCATCGCCCGCTGTGTCAATAGTTTTCTGCGCTTACTGCGCGGGGGCTGCCTTGGGCGAAAAGTGGAGAGCTGATCCGGGCGTTGGCCGAGCTACTCCTGCGCGCCGCGGCCTACGCCAGCGCGGTATAGGGGGCAGAGCGTGATGAGCGAGAGGATCACCGCCAATCACTTGAGGCGCCCCGCAAGTTGGCGAAGTATCGCCTGGTCGAGGCCAGGCCGATGACGGGAGTCGCCCAGCCAACCTGTTGAGGGTCTGTCACAGCCTGGCACACCGGTGTGACACTGGTGAAGCAGCAATGAGTGACAGGTGGCATCCATAGCTCGCGCTCCCCCAGTGGACGTGCGAACGTGCGTGAAGGCCGCGTTGACATTCATCATCTCCTGCCCGACTTTCCATCCTCCGGCGCCGGCCTCTCGGCCCAGCGAGCGAACCGGTGTCACAGTCGGTGTAACAGGACCGGGGAGATGCCACTATTGCGGGTAGGCATTGCGCGAATAGAAAGCGCTGAGGAAATCATACGATGCAAGCTAACGTGCTCGCCTTGCTCGATCTGGCATGAGGCATGCGGACAGGGGCTTGGGGGTCGGCGCTATAGTGAGCATCGCGTGCACGTTGGTGTCGACTCCTGGGGTGAGTTGGCCTACGATGGGCGACGAGAGCGAACAGGCTGAACCCAAAGGACCGCTCCTTGGTAGTTACGCCAACTACTTCGAAGTCGGACACAACGCCTTCGAGTTCCTCCTGGACTTCGGCCAATTCTACCCGGAGAAGGACCGGGCTCGGGTCCACACGCGGATCATCATGAGCCCGGCTTACGCCAAGGCCCTGCTCCGCACCCTCGAGGAGTCGCTCCAGCGCTACGAACAGACCTTCAGGTCCTTCGAAGGCGGGACCAAGCCAGCCGACCCCTGATCCAACAAGGGAGGATGTCCAATGCCAGTTACACCAACCTATCCTGGTGTTTACATCGAGGAGATCCCGAGCGGGGTGCGCACCATCACTGGCGTGGCGACTTCCATCGCCGCCTTCGTCGGCTGGGCCCCGAAGGGTCCGACCGACACCGCTGGACTGGTTCTGAGCTGGGAGGACTACTATCGCCAGTACGGCGGCCTGGACGCGCGCAGTCGGCTCCGGGACGCCGTCTCGCAGTTTTTTGCCAACGGCGGCCAGCAGGCGTATATCGTCCGGCTCGTTGCCACTCCTCCACCCGAACCACCACCGCCTCCTCCCCCCGGATCCCCTCCGCCGTTCGCCCAATCGGCCACGCTGACGCTCGGCGCGGTGACGCTGACGGCCAAGAATCCGGGCGAGTGGGCCAATCACTACAGCATAGCGATCAAGAACCAGGCGGGCGGCACGAACCGCTTCCGGCTCCAAGTGGTGTACGTGAAACCCGGATCGACGAACGAAATCACGGTGGAGTCGTTCGAGAACCTGTCCATGGCCAACCCGGATCCGCAGGGCCGGTTCGTGGGAGACGTGATCAAGAACGAGTCTCAGTTCATCACCGCGTCGGTAACCGGTGGACCGCCCGCACCCGCGCCGCCTGCGGATACGGCGACCCCCTCGCCCAAGTTCCAGAATGGCGCCGACGGCACCGTGCTGTTGCCGAATTCTGCCCCATTCGAATCGGCGCTCACCGGCGGCGTGTCTCAGCTCGACCACGTGGATCTGTTCAACCTGCTCTGCGTCCCCGGAGAAACCACGCCCGCCACGCTGGCAACCCTCGAAGGGTACTGCCACGACCATCGGGCGTTCCTCATCGCCGACTGTCCGGAGAATGCCGCGTTCTCGTCGATCCAGACTGGGCCCGACCCAACCCTCACCGGGGACAATGGCATCAATGCCGCCTTCTATTTCCCCTGGCTGAAAGCGCCCGACCCCTTGAGCGAGAACCGTCCGACCAATTTTCCTCCTTGTGGCTTCGTCGCTGGCCTCTACGCGCGGACAGACGCCACGCGCGGGGTGTGGAAGGCCCCCGCCGGCACGGATGCCAGCGTCACCGGTGTAATCGGGGTGAAGGTGCCGCTGACGGACAAAGAAAACGGCGTGCTGAATCCCCAGGCGATCAACTGCATCCGCAACTTCAACGTGTACGGAACGGTGATCTGGGGCGCTCGAACCCTCCGGGGCAACGACGAGATCGGCTCCGAGTGGAAATACATTCCGGTGCGCCGGACGGCGCTGTTCATCGAGGAAAGCCTCTATCGCGCCCTGAAGTGGGTGGTCTTCGAGCCCAACGACGAGCCCCTGTGGGCGCAGATCCGGCTGAACGTCGGCGCCTTCATGCATGACCTGTTCCGCCAGGGGGCGTTCCAGGGGAAGACGCCTCAGGACGCCTACTTCGTGAAGTGCGACAAGGAGACGACGACCCAGACGGACATCAACCGAGGAATCGTCAACATCGTCGTGGGCTTCGCTCCGCTCAAGCCGGCCGAGTTCGTGATCATCAAGATCCAGCAGATAGCCGGCCCGATCGAAACGTAAGGAGGAGCACATGGCCCAGTTCACCGTCAACGCTCAGCGTTTCGATCCGTACAAGAACTTCAAGTTCCGGGTCAAGTGGGACGGCCGGTACGTGGCTGGCGTCAGCAAGGTCGGCATGCTGAAGCGAACCACCGAGGTCGTCAAGCATCGTGAAGGCGGGGATCCGAGCAGCAGCCGCAAGTCCCCGGGACGGACCGAGTACGACCCCATCACGCTCGAGCGGGGCGTCACCCACGACACCGAGTTCGAGAAATGGGCCAACAGGGTCTGGCACACTGGCGCGGGCCTGGGCGCCGAAGTCTCGCTGAAGAACTTCCGCAAGGACGTTCTCATCGAGGTCTACAACGAGGCGGGCCAGCTCGCCCTCACGTACAAGGTGTACCGCGCGTGGGTCTCGGAGTACCAGGCGCTGCCCGATCTCGACGCCAACGCCAACGCCGTGGCCATCCAGCACATCAAGCTGGAAAACGAGGGCTGGGAGCGCGACCAGGAGGTGCCAGAGCCGAGCGAGCCGACCTTCACCGTTCCGGCCGGGTAATCGAGCATGCACGCCCTGTCAGCAGGCGAGCTGCTCGGGGTTTGGGAGCTCGGCTTGGCGCAGGGGCTCGTTGAACGGGCGCTGACGCTGCTGGGGGCGGCCTGCGACGCGCCCCCGGACGCCCTGGCAAGCCTCACGATCGGCCAGCGCGATGCCTGCTTGCTCACCCTCCGCGAGTGGACATTCGGCTCGCGGACGTCCGGCGTCCTGACATGTCCCGCCTATGGCCAGCG
>OBEQ013004848.1_pt1 | contig 12033 bp, 9 predicted proteins | sample 1670901 | NCBI WGS metagenome assembly OBEQ01 (sample SAMEA104232315, study PRJEB22302) | groundwater metagenome | biome: forest; feature: aquifer; material: groundwater | place: USA | collected 2011-08-07 | depth 5.4 m | reverse complement strand
GCAGCCTATCCCGTTCTTTCATCCCCATGTTGAGTCGCTCCTCGATGTCCATTCTCGCCCCCCGTGACGGAGGTGTATCGTACCGTGGAACAGGACATTTCTATGCGGCTCAAACAGGACATATCAAAACGGACGCGACAGCTCAGTTCAGGCTAGGGTGTCAGTTCAGGCTAGGGCATATCCCGAATCTCGATGAGCCGGTCGTTCTTGAACCGGAGGTTCTTCCCATCGTACTCAAAGAGATCGAAAACCCCCTCGAGGCTCGTCATCCGCCGTGAGCGCCGGGGCTCTCCCAGCATGCTCTTAACCTGTCCGGCTGAAAGCCCGAGCTCGAGCTTGGCGGCGCGCATTGGGGGCTCGTCACCGGGCGTTCGCAGCGAGCTCCGCTTGCGCCGGGCGTCCTCGGCCTGTCGTCGCGCGCGCTGCGCGTCCTCGTTCTTCCGCGCGTTCCAGCCGCTGCCGCAACCAGAGAGCGCGAGCAGAAACGCCGCAGCGAGGACGCAGGGGACAGGCCTCATTGTGTTTCCTCCGCGATTATCATTTTTGCTTGAGCATCCATCGGTTTATACCAATTTCCGCGCCGCGATCAAACGATGCTTCGATGCTGGCGCGGCCTGGACAACCCGCGGGGCTCGGGTTATACTGGCGGACCATGTGGATACTCGCGGCAGCCGTCACGGCGGCCTTTGCGGCCCTGTTTGTCCATGACCGCTGGTTCTCGGAGGACAACGTCCTGCGCAACTTTCCCGTGATCGGGCACCTGCGCTACCTGCTCATCGCGCTCGGTCCCGAGCTGCGGCAGTACATCGTCGCCGGCAACCATGAGGAGCTGCCGTTCAACCGCGAGGAGCGCGACTGGATCTACCGCTCGGCGCAAGGCCAGAACAACTACTTTGGCTTCGGCACCGACGACCAGATCCTCGGCATCGGCTACCCGATCATCAAGCACGCGGTGTTCCCCCACGGCGAGGTCAGCTTCACGGCTTCGGTGCACGACACTCTGCACCACGTGCCCTGCGCGAAGGTGCTCGGCGAGGCCCGCGGACGCGCGAAGGCCTGGAGGCCGCCGTCGATTATCAATATCTCGGCGATGAGCTTCGGGTCGCTGGGTGCTAACGCCGTTAAGGCGCTGAACCTGGGGGCGAAGGCGGCCGGTTGCTGGCACAACACCGGCGAGGGCGGGCTGTCGCCGTACCACAACAACGGCGCCGACGTGATCTTCCAGTTCGGCACCGGTTACTTCGGCTGCCGCGACTTGGGCGGGGACTTCTCGATGGACGAGCTGCTGAAGACCGTTGCCGGCTGTCCGATGGTGCGCGGCATCGAGGTCAAGCTGTCGCAGGGTGCTAAGCCCGGCAAGGGAGGCGTACTTCCGGCCGCGAAGGTTACCGAGGAAATCGCCCGGGCCCGCGGCGTGCCGCCGCGCACTGATTGCATCAGCCCCAATAACCATCGCGCGTTTGGCGACGTGCGCACGTTGATCGGCTTCGTTGAGCGTATCGCCGATGCGACCGGCCTGCCGGTCGGAATCAAGTCGGCGGTCGGGCAGTTGGGCTTCTTCCAGGAACTCGCGCAGGCGATGCGCGAGATGGGCCGCGGGCCCGACTGGATCACCATCGACGGCGGCGAGGGAGGCACGGGTGCGGCACCCCTGACTTTCGCCGACCATGTCTCGCTGCCCTTTCGCGTCGCTTTCCCCCGCGTCTACAAGACCTTCCTCGATGAAAGTGTGGCCGACCGCGTCGCCTGGATCGCCAGCGCTAAGCTCGGCTTCCCGGACCGTGCCATCGTCGCCTTGTGCCTCGGCGCCGACCTCGTCAACATCGCGCGCGAGGCGATGCTGTCGATCGGCTGCATCCAGGCCCAGAAGTGCCACACCGACCGCTGCCCCAGCGGCGTGACGACCCATGATCCGCGTCTACAGCGCGGACTCGACGTCCGCGTCCAGTCCGCGCGCTTCGCGCGGTTCTGCCAGTCGTTCCGCAACGAGCTGCTGGCCGTGACCCACGCCTGCGGCTACGAGCACCCCGGCCAGTTCACCGCCGACGACGTGGAGGTCTGTGTGGGGCCCGGCATCTTCAAGACCCTGCGCGAGATCCACGGCTACACGCCCAAGCGTTCCTGGGCGGGCATCCCCGGTTGGGGCTAGTCAAACGCCCCTGTCTCCCGTCCCGGGAAATATAAATAACTGATGTCAGCAATCCAGAACTGACTTCCCTTAGAACGAGCATCTTTCGGCGTTGACCAGGACATCACTCAAATCTGCGTCCCTCGCTTTTTCTAATGGAACACCCGGCAATCGGCAGCGCAAACTGAAAAAATAATTGAATTTTTGGATCGGATAATGTAGGATGTGCAAGTGATACTCAGTGAAAAATTTTCTCTCTTCTTTTTCTATCTCGCTCCTCTGCATTCCTTTGTTGGTCGCAGCTCCTGCCGTAGAATTAGCGCAAACTCCTGCATCAAAATAAATTTGCGTAAAAATCCCCGACGTCGCTACTCCAAAAACTTCTTTTATCTGCTGGATTCCTCACTCATCTGGAGTTGTGCGGGATTCTTGATGCTGCTTTCAATCGGATCCGCCTGGAGCACCAACGTAACTTTAAGTTGGACTCCATCTGCGACCTACGTTGATGGCAGTCCCTTCACCGATCCGGCTGGCTACATTGCTTTTCAGTCGACAGCTTCCCTTTTTGGAGCAACCACCCAACAGGCCATGGTGGATCCCCTGGTCACTAAAATATCCATTTCCTCTTCGGTCAGTTCCTATGTCATCTTAAACCTCTCTCCCGGGGCAACGTATTTCTTCCGTTTAACCGTCTACAACTCCGGAGGCAGCCAATCCAACTTCAGCAACGAGGCCTCGACCCCCCTCGCGGTTCCGGCGGTAGACAACCAACCCCCCTCCGTCCCGTCCAATCCAGCGTGCGTTGCCGTTTCCTCAACACAGATCAGCTTTTCGTGGACTGCCGCGACGGACAACGTCTTCGTGACAGGCTACGTCATTTTTCGAAACAACATTCCCATTGCAACGACAGGGACCGTCTCTTACCTGGATCAGGGACTCTTGCCTTCAACCATCTATACTTACGCGGTTTCGGCTTTTGACGCGGCAGGCAATAATTCAGCCGTGTCCGCTTCAACAAGCACCGTTACTCGGCCCGCTTCATTTTCAGATACAGTCCCCCCCACCATCTCTTTGACCGCTCCGGCCGACCTGGCGACCATTTCAGGCCCCGCCGTCCCGGTATCAGCCACGGCCTTGGACAATGTGTCGGTCGCGGGAGTGCAATTCAAGCTCGACGGTTCCAACATAGGCGCTGAAATTACCGCGTTACCCTACTCCATCTCCTGGAATACGACGCTAGTCCCCAACGGCAACCATATTCTTACCGCCGTCGCCCGCGATACCTTCGGTAACCAGGCCACGAGCACGATAACGGTCACGATCAATAACAATTTTTCGACTCCCCCGCCAAGTCCGCCTGGGGGGTATGCGGTATTCGTTTATCCAAATCCGGCTCGTGATCCGGTGGTCCGCGCTTTTATCGGCGCGGTCGATGAAATGCAGGTCTCGATTTATAATATTTTGGGCATGCTGGTGCATAAAGCCACCGTTCGCGGGTCGCCAACGGGTATAAGCGGGGGACAATACTTCTACGAATACCGCTGGACCGGCAGCAAGGCCAGCGGGGTCTATATCGCCGTCGTTCACGCCAATGCGCCTGATCGAGTCAGCATTGACGTTAAAAGTAAATTCGTAGTCCTGCGGTAAAAGTTGCTGCCCTGTACGATGGTCCCCCTAGCTAGGCCGCTTTCGAAGCGTCTGACGGCGGCCATTTTTCTTACGGGCACGATTGCATGGCCCTCTATCCTCGCGGCGCAGCCCGTCCTGCAAGAGCCTCGGACCATCTGTGTGGACAGAACCGACGTTTCCAAGCTGACGCCCAAAGACTTGGCGCGTCAAGCGGTAGGACTGTGTTGGGTGCCGTCGCCCAGCAACGTAACGGGTTATAAGGTTTATCTCGGGACCACCTCCTGTGCGGGCCTCTGCGCCGATCGACCGCATCCCTACACCTATGTATTGACAGCGGGGCTCGCCCCCAGGACTCTCATAGAAGACGCCGATTGGGACGACAAGGTCGTTCACTATTTCCGGGTCACCGCATATAATGTGGCAGGAGAGAGCCCGTTCACCAATGAGGGGGAAATGCCCTCGACTCCGCAAAATGTTTCCGGCGTGCTCCGTTCCACCGTTACCGTCGATCTCAGTTGGGAGCCTTCCAAGAGCGGCAAGTTCCCGATCGTAGGATACGTGGTCTATCGAGACGGCCTTCAGATCGGGTTAGCGCCCGGTACGCGATATTCCGATGCCGGGCTCGCGCCCGGCGCGCGTTACGCTTATACGGTCAAAGCCTTCCATGCGGGCGATCCAGCCCTCAAGAATAGAGAGCCGGGGTATTCCTTCGCCGCGATTGCGTTCATGATTTCAACGCCGGTCGCCCCCGCCGTGCCGTCGCGTGACGCTGCGCGGGAGGAACCCGGACTCGCCCGCTCATCTCCGCCTGCGGTTTCTCCTGTCCCACCTTCCACCACAGACCAGATATCTCCGAACCCTGGGGTTTCACAGTATAGACCGGACTCCGCAGTCTCGGCGGCGAGTTTCGGTTCCGGCGGCCCCGAGATTCCGGCCTGGACTCCCGCCGAGGATCTCGGGGCGAAGATAGTGCGATCTCCCGATGATATGGAAGCCTTCATCTCTCGTGGCTCCCAGATCTCATTCGATTCCCCGCCCGTTCATCGGGCAAACTCCGCACGACAGGATGACTTCACAAAGAACCTCAACCGGATGGCGGAAGCCGTGAGCCGATCGCCGCGAACGCCAAGCGATGCGCAACGAGACTTTAGCGACGTCCTCGATCAATTGGGCGGAACCCCAAGCCGAGGGGCGGTCCATGCCGCAGCACGGGAAGATCGGACCGTTTCCTCGGATATCGGAGCGGCGCCGGCCCCTCCCCCGGTGATTTTGGCCGCGCGCCCTAAAGAAGCGGAGCAAAAGAACTCACCGCCCCCGCCGATGTCGCCGGTATCGCAACCGGGCGATTCCGGACCCAACGGCGCGAGTTCCGAAGGCGCACGGGAGAAATCAGACATGCCGAAGCCGGCGTCCCAAGGCGAATCGAGGATAAACAACGCGGTTTCGGCGATCCCGCCGACGTCGCAACCGGCTGATTCCGGACCCGATGGTGCGAGTTCCGAAGGTATCCAAGAGAAATCAGATAGACCGAAGCTGGCATCCGTTTCGCCTCCCGCCTCCGGACCGGCACCGACCGCACCGTTTGCGCCCTGGCCCCATCCAAACGGATCTGATATCGGGCGTCTGAACGCCGCGTGGTCGAAGCCTCGGCCGTTCACGCTTCAAAAAGCCGCATCTCCGCCGCCCTCGCCGATGACCTCAATCGACCGAGGCGGCCTTCCGCTCGGCCGGCTCGTCCGGATCGGACGAACGATCGCCGGCGTCGGTGGAGCGAGTGGAAGAAAAACGGCGGCCTGGATGCGTGACGTCAAAAATCTCCTGCGCCCATCCTACGCAACGCAACTGCGATACGCATCCTTGAGGGGGAAGATCAAGCCCGGGTTCAGTGAGGCTTTCGCCAAGGAGTCGTTTGCTTCCGCGGCACGCGCCCATCAGTCATCGCAAGAAAAGGACGGCGTCCAACCGCCCGCTCCGCGCAGGGATATCGCCGCGTCGGAGCGCGAATCGCGAACTCCCGAGACGATGCCGCGAAGTTCCGCCGCGTCCGCGCCGCCGGGCGACGCGAAGGCCGAGCCTGTCAGTAGTCCATCTGCACGAGATCTCGCCGTCGTTGTCGGGAAGTGGAGATCAAACAGTCCTGAGGCATCGAAAGGTCCGACTGATCGCGACTTCTTTTCTTCCGAACGTCAGCGGGCCGCTGAGGGCCGCGTCGCCGTTGCGCGACGATTCATAGTGGTCGAGCTCGAGTTGCGCGATGCCGTCGCTCAAGCGGCGTTTCCAGCCGACCGGCCAATCGGAGCGCCTCAACGACCGCCAAAACCAGAGCTTGCCTGGCGCCCGCCCCCAAGAGGCTCTCTTGCCGACGGCGTCGAGAGGGGAGAGTCGAGCAGGCCTGAAACGCTGCCTGTCGGTCCGGCCTTTCCGGAGCCTTCGCGCGTCGGCGATTCTATCGCCGCTTTCGCGCGGCCCGCGGAGAAGCCCAAGCTTGTTCCTGTCGTTATCTCTCGCCGGGAGCGAAGATCCCCCGAGACGATGCCTCTCGGCCTTCCTCCTCCCCGGCAGGACCGACACGATGCTCCTAACCCGATCATTATGAAAGACGCCGGGACGTCCAGGCCCGAGACGGACCCTATCCCGCTCTTGATCGGAGAACTGACGGCAAAGGACTCGCGGTCGCGCGCGCTTGCCGCCGACGAACTTGGCATGCACGGAAAGGCCGCGATCTCCGCTGTCGACGCGCTGCGGAACGCTCTGCACGACGAAAGTTCGCGCGTGCGAGCTAGCGTGGCATTGGCGTTGGGCAATATCGGCGAAGGAGGAGACGAGGTCGTTCGAGATCTCACATTGGCGAGCAAGGAGTCCAACGTAGACGTGCATTGGAGTGCCGTCGCCGCCCTCGCCCGTTTTAAAAGCGCCGCTGGGCGGGAAGAATAGAGGGCCTTGAAACCGCAATAGGATATCGCTAAATTAGATACGGTCATTTTTTGGTTGCCCTAATGGCCTAGTTATAGTATAGGTCTTCTGGTCCCGCCGGTAGGGACAGCTCCGTAGAGAGCGCAAGGAGGGAGGGCCAATGAAACGACTATTGTGCTTGCCGGTCCTGGTGGGACTGGCGATAGTGTTCGTGCCGCGCGCGTTTGCGGTGTTGTCGCAAGAGGGTGTTGAGGATCGCATCATCGTCGCTTTTAAGGCCGGCACCGCGCCGGCCGAGCAGCAGCAGGTCGTGTCGGCCCATGGCCTGGAGGTCCTCGCTGAGATTCCAGCGTTGGCCGTGCTGCTGGTCAAGGCCCCATCGGGTTTCGCCCCCCAAGCGCGTGCGCGCTTGGCTTTAGATCCGCGGGTCTTGCGCGCCGACGCCGACATCTGGCGCAAGTGGATTGAAACTTCTCTGGTCTCGGTGCACGGCACGCCGTTTCCTGCGCTCGATTCGGTGTTCCAAAAGCTGCCGAAGTTCCCGGCCCCCAAGGCCGGAGAAGTCCAGTGGGGAGTCGCGCGCGTGAATGCTCCGGCCGCCTGGGGCAGAAACCAAGGCGCGGGCGTGAAGGTCGCCATCATCGACACGGGCATTGACCCCAACCATGCCGAGCTCAAGGGCCGGATCGCCGGGGGGCATAACTCCCTCGACAAGGAAGGCTCATGGGCCGATGACCACTTCCACGGTACGCACGTCGCCGGCATCGTCGCCGCCGAGCTTAACGGCCAGGCCGTCGTAGGTGTCGCACCCAAAGCCATGCTCTACGCCGTTAAGGTCCTCAGCAAGGAGGGCAGCGGCAGCCTTTTCTCCATTATGGACGGCATCATGTGGTGCGCTGAAAACGGCATCCAGGTGGCCAACATGAGCCTGGGAGCACCCCAGGAGATGCCCCTGCTGCAGTATGCCCTGCAGGCGGCCGTGGGCGCGGGCGTGACCGTCGTGGCCGCTGCCGGCAACGACGGCAAGGCCGTGAACTGGCCCGCCGCCTACCCCGAGGCCATCGCCGTCTCCGCGCTTTGTCCGCCCGGCATCACGGAGGCGAAGCTATGCCCGAGCACCCAGGAGGGGATCGCGACTTTCTCCAGCCGCGGGCCGCAAGTCGCCTTCATCGCCCCGGGCGTGAAGGTCCCCTCGACCGTGCCTCTCTTCCATGACGCCAGCGGTGTTGCGGCCTACTCCGGCACCTCGATGGCCACGCCGCACGTGGCCGGCCTGGCCGCATTGGCCGTGGCCAATGGGGCTAAGAGCCCCGAGGCCGTGCGCGCCGCCCTCAAGGCGGCCGCCGAAAAGGTGGGCACTTTATCCCCCAACGAGCAGGGTAGCGGCGTGATCAACGCGGCCAAGCTGGTGCGCTAAAGTCGAGCCACAAATATGATGATCCCCCGGCCCGCAAGGGCCGGGGGTCAGGGAACGAGGCTGCTCAAGACCTTGCGGCTCGGCTCGAAGCCCGGACGCAGCTTTAAGGCCGCTTGGAAGTGTTTGACGGATTCTTGACGGCGGCCCTTCTGCAGGAGGGCGAGCCCCAGATTGTGGTGTAGTTCGACGACATCCGGCGCGAACGCCAGGGCCTTTGACCACTGCGCGATCGCGCCGTCGATGTTCCCTTTGCGCAGCTGAGCATGGCCCAATCCGTTATGGAGAGCGCCCAACGCGTTTTGCGCCGAAGCCACGATATCCGGGTTGCCGTTCACGAGTGCTTGGGTGAAGTAATCCGCCGACTCCTCGAGCTTGCCTTCGCCCGCAAGAAGAGCCCCCATGTTCTTCAGAGCCAGCCCATCGCCGGGCCGCAGCCGCAAAGTTTCTCGGTAATGGCGCTTGGCCTCTTCCGGCTGTCCGTGATGGGACAGATAATTGCCCAAGTTGAGATGGGTGACGCCGTTGTCGGGATTTAACGCGACGGCATGTCCGAACAAAGTCCCCGTATTTTCCCACACGCCGGCTTGGACCCGGCTGCGAACTCCCCAGCCCGCGAGCACGACCGCCGCGAAGACCCAGGGCCAATACGATTCGGAGTCGGCACGGCGGGCTAGAAGCCAGGCCGCGGCCAAGGACGGCCCCAAAAGGGACAGATAGAGATAACGATCGGCGACCGTCGACATGTCCTGATGCAGAAACGGCACGAAACCCAGAACCGGGAGTACTCCCGCGACAAATAACCCCGCGCAGACGGTCCAGATTCTTCGCTCACCGCTGAACCAGCCGCACAGCAACGCCGCGGCGGGCACAGTCCAAGTGTAATAGAGCCAGCCTTTCATCAGCACCAGGTCCGGCGGACGGCCGTAGTCCAGCGACAACCCGAAAGGCCAGGCGAACTTCCACAGATAAAAAGCCAGGGAGTCCCCCGCGATCAGCGGCCGTGCCCAGAGCGGCACCAGAGCGCGGATATGAGTCGCACCCTGAGAGGTTTGCGTGAGAGCGGCGAAGGCGAGTGCCAGCGCACACCAGACGCCCAAGGGCAGGATCGTCCGCCGCAACGGCCTGCGCAGTATCCCATGGTCGAGGAGTGCTGCCATGAGTGGAACGACGACAGCGCTCGGTTTGCAGAGGAAGGCCCCGACCAAGGCGAGCGTGGCCAAGGCGTAATGGACTGCGGCGCGCCTGCGTTCCTGTGCAACGGCGAAAGCGGTGTACTCCGCGAGCGCGCATAAAGCGCCCAACCCGCTCAGCAGGTCCCGCAGGCCGGACACCCAGGCCACCGGCTCCGTTTGAATCGGATGAAGCGCGAACAGCATGGCCCCGAAAGCCGCGGCGGCGTCAAGCCCAGACGCGCGGCGCTCCGGTGCGCCTGCGGCGTACAAGAGGCGCCTCAGCAAGAGGAACGCGGCAAGCGCTGCGAGGACGTGAACCGCCAGATTCACGGCATGAAACGGACGCGGCGGCAGCGGCGCTGACGGGGCCGCTCCGCGTTGGCACGCTCTCGCCACGACGGCCCACGCGGTGTAGGTCAGCGGAATGTACAGCCTCAGGTACGGGGCCGTCCAAACCCGTTTTACGCCCTCGCGGGTGGCGGGGTTGAGCAGAGGATTCTGGTAGACGTTGATGTCGTCGTCCCACGCGACGAACTCATGACGGACGACCGGTCCGAACGCGGCGAGCACGGCGAGGACGATTATCCCGCCCCAAATCCAGGGGGCGCTGCGCCCGTCCTTCAAGTCCGGCGTTTTCGCCTTGGGGAAAGTGCGCGCCATGAGCCTGCACGCTAGCACTTGCGGCCGGCGGCCGTCCAGAGACCCGGCACAACTTCAGAAAAAAATAAATATCCGGTTGCCCCAACGGCCCAGTTATAGTATAGGTCTTCTAGTCCCGACGGCGGGACAGTGTCCCAGGGGGCGCAAGGAGGGGGTCCATGAAACGACTATTTTGGATGCGCATGTTTGCCATCATTGTGTCTTCCGGGCTTTCGGCCGGCCTGGTCTCGGCCCAAACCGTGAACTGGAACGCCGATCCCATGGGTGGCTTCAAGGCTCTTCTGCAAAGCAGAGCGGCTGTGGCCGCCCCTGCTCCGTTCATGGCCCGCCCTGCCTCCGGCTCCGGCTTCATTACCGGAGCCATGAACCACAGTCAGGTGCAGCTGCGCTTTGACCGCAGGCTATGGACTATCACGGGCGGCATCAACAACAGCCCGGTGGAGATCCGTTGCGACCCTGAAAACCGTACGATCTCAGGCGGCGCCAACCACAGCCCCGTGGAGCTGGGTTATGCCCGGAGCCCCGAAAGGTTCATCGTGGAAGGCGGGGCCAACCGCAGCCCCGTGCGGCTGAGCCTGGACTGGAGCCGGGGAACTTTGGAAGGCTATAGCAATCACAGTACGGTCCAGTTGGTCTTTGACCTCGGCGCCGGGACGATCTCGGGCGACGCCAACCATGCGCCGGTGAGCCTGAGCTATGACCGGCTATCGGGAACCGTCACCGGCTTTATGAACCGCTCGCCGGTCGAAATTACGCTGGAGAACCTGGAACTCGAGGATTTCCTGAAGAACTTCTTCCTGTTCTTGAACACGGTGTCTCCGTACCCTCTCTAATTCACTCGGCGCTCAATGCAGCAAGGGGCGACTAAGCGCGGAGGCTGGCGCAAGCGACTTTTCGCCTGGGGCTGGACCTACTTCGCCGGCTACTACGATCGTTGCCTGCTGGAGCGCAAGCAGGCGCTCTTCGCTGTGCTCGGTGGACGATCCTAAAGGCGCGCTTCACGAGATCCTGCGGGTCCTAAAGTCCGGCGGGAGATTTATTTTCATCGAGCACGTCGCCGCACCGCCCAGGACGATGCAGAGGTTGCTTCAATACTTGATTCGTCCGTTCTGGTCCTTCGCCTTCGACCACTGCCGCATCGACCGTGAGACCGGCAAGTTCTTGCGTGCGGCGGGCTTCGAGAGCATCCAGTTCGAGCGCTTCCGCGTGCCGGTGCCCATCGTGAGCCTCCACATCGCCGGCGTCGCGGTCAAAGGCAAGGGTCCGATTCCTGAACACGGTGTCCCCCCTACCCTCACTCATTCACTATCAGGCCGGACGGCTCAGTAGGTCGTCGCGTCCTCGGCGAAGGAGCAATGGTGGCTCGAGGTTGTGACGCCGGCCAAGCTGCGAGCGTCCTTGAAGCTCTTCAGGCGCCCGCTCGGGTAGAAGGCGATGGTCCGTGTTTGGGTGGTGAGGCGGCCGGAGAAGTCCGAGCTGCCGTCCTGCTCGATGACCCGCACCTGCTCCGGCGCGACGCTGATGGAGAAGTACTTGCTGTTCCACTTATGCTCGGGCGGGACGTCGGAGCGGACGGGCGCGATGCTCATGCCGCCGCGGAGGCTGCCCAGACTCACCGAATCCCATGTCTCATGCATGAAAATCGAGGCTCGCGCTCCATCCTTGAAGGCCTCAGCGTCGAGCTTGGGGCCCATGAAATTGATGGCGACGTGGCATTTCTTCCCGTCGTTCATATAGCCCATGATGTCGACAGTGCCGCTGCCGCTCGTGCCGTAATACGTCCGGGTTCGCTCCGGGCACGTCCCCAAGAGCTTCTGAAAGATCGATTCGTACTCGGCGGGCGTGATGGTCCTCTTGGAGGCTGCGGCTTTTGCCTTCGGCAACTGGGCGCCGAGCATAACGAAGTTCTTTTCGAGGAGGCCGACGCCGTTGTCCGCCGGAGCCGAGGGCGCGGCGCGCAGCGAGGCCGCGGCCAGGATGCTAAGTCCGACAAGATTTATGTTCATGCCATTAGGATAACACATCCGCGCTCTAGTCCTCGCCCTGGTCCTTGGTGAAGGCGGCTTGGCCGTCGTACTTGAACAGCTTCTCGACGTGCACCCACGGCGCCTGCG
>OBEQ011552028.1_pt1 | contig 12033 bp, 9 predicted proteins | sample 1670901 | NCBI WGS metagenome assembly OBEQ01 (sample SAMEA104232315, study PRJEB22302) | groundwater metagenome | biome: forest; feature: aquifer; material: groundwater | place: USA | collected 2011-08-07 | depth 5.4 m | reverse complement strand
GGGGGTGGGGGCGGAGGTTGTGATGATGGAATTGATAGTCGTGGCGGCGGCGGTGGCAGTGGCGGCGAAGGTGGTGTTAAAGCACCGAGTGCAGGCCAGGGTGGACGTAATGGCGGTTCGGCATTTGGCATTCTTGCGATTGACACAACACTAACTGTTAACGATGTAGAAATCGTGCTTGGTGTTGGAGGAAATGGCGGTACAGGTGGTAGCGGCGGCATGGGGCAACCAGGTGGGCCGGGTGGAAGCGGTGGCAATGGTCCTGACTCTGGGGATGGCGGCAACGGCGGTAATGGTGGTGCTGGCGGCAGTAGTGGTGCTGGTGGTGGGGGGTCGGGTGGTAGTGCTTTCGGTATTTATTTAAAAAATTCTACATTAGTTGAATCTAATTTGAGTTATGTTGACGGCACACTCGGTACAGGTGGTGCTGGAGGTTTTAGTGCTGGCACCAGCGCATCGCAGGGTGGAGTGGGTGAAAACGGCAGCGTAGAAAATTTGGTATCCGAATAAGATCAAATAAAGAGGGCATTCATCTCAGCACCTAACTAGTTTTAATTAAAACTAGCCTCACTGAGTAAGTTGAAAGATGGATGACCTCTTTGGTGCACCTTCAAACATTTAATCCTCAACGCGAATCAACTCCCAGCGTTGCAGTGCATTGCTACTCTGGGGCAATGTGCGAATCTCGGTGCCGGCCCAGGCTTTTATGAGAGTACCCATGCCGTATTTTGCGGTGCTAATAAAATTCATACTGTGATTGGTTGAATCATAGTGCCATTTTTGTAGAGTACTCTCACTACAGCTCCGCGCTTTTATTCCTTGCCAGGCTGCTAAGCGAGTCCCTGTGGGTTGTAAACATAAATCGGCGCGCGCACGGTTATGCCAACGATTTTCGCTATCAACATACCATTGTTGGTGGCGGCTGGTGCCACACTCTCTGAGTTCCAAAATTATATCGGCGCTGGCGGCATTGTAATGGCGTAAGCCAAGACAAAATCCTTGCGAAGACAATTGAACATAATCATTTGCAGACTCTGTGCGAAAAGTCCATTCATATCCCGGTAAGCCAAATACACTATTGCCAGTTTCATCCAGAATATTGTTATCTAATACGACCCGATACTGTGTGTCGTAACGAAATGTCTCGTAAGGCCAAAACTTTATCATGTGAGCTTCAGCAAAATTTTGTTGTGAGTTGGCAAATAGCCCGATAGAACCTGAAACCTGCTGGCCCGAATCATCTAACACGCGAAAACTGGTGTTGTTGACTGAAGCGGGAATAACATAGCGATCAAAGACAACGCTGATTTGGCTCTCGGTATTGGATTTGTTGATGGCGATATTGTTTGCGTCCCGCTTGGGGAGGTGTGTCAACTTAACTTCTGAGCGATCAGCTTCGCCATTCAATCGTTTCCACAAATAACGCCAAAGATTCGCAGTCACTTGACCACCAAACTCAACGCCACCGGGATAGGTCATATAATTGCGACTTCCCCAGGGCATGAGATTTTTATAGTGCCGATACAAAAACGGTGCTATGAGTCTTTCACCTAGATTGCCCAATTCAGAAATTTTTGTCGCAGAAATAATTTGTGATCGATTGGCTTCGTCTGTGCTAAAGCCCATGCGAGCATAGACAATCTCCAATGCTTCCACTGGGGTGTACCAGGGATTGGGGATAAACGCATTGCGGTTATGTTCCATCAACAGGATCATGTCGATGCCGAGATCTGTGGTTTCCTGGCCTTTATGATCTATTTCAGTGACCTTGGGGATGAACAGTGAGTCATATACTTCGTCCTGAAGACCATGAGCGGCGGCACCTAAAAAATGTGCAGCCAGTTGACCGCATTCAGGGTCAGTCAAATACCGCCCTTGGCACTGTTCGATAACCACATCTAAATACCGCTCAATAAAAGGTGCCCAATGGCTTGCTTCGCCCCAGACATGTTGTTCTTTACCGAAAAATCCCGGCGAATAACCGGCATCAGGGTATTGGGTACCGCTGATCCAGGCATTTCGATTTTTATCCAATAATTGTTTGAGTTCAGGCTCTACAATCTGTTTATAGGCTTTTTCACTTTGGAACATATGCGTTGACATGCCGCCTGCCCATACAGTCGGGGTCAGCAGAAGCAGCAACAAAAACGGAATAGTTTTGGGGAAGAACATAGCGCCCTCGATAGTTTGTTTTTTTAATAATGGGCTTTTGAAAAGCATGGGCTTGTGAAGACCGGGCAATACTACCAACAAATTATTTGATAGAACAATAGAAGAATACTTCTTTAAAAACGGGAGGCCGTATTATTTGCATTAAGTTATAACCCAATAACGCCACATGGGAGATCACCCATTCTTTTGGATCGGCGATTAATTGCATTATTCGGATGAAAAATTCTTCGCCTTTACTACGGGATCTCTATTCTGAGCTGCCGGTAGTGGCCACTAATGACTTTTCAGCAGCCTCGATAATTAGCTTGCCATCATTTTCTAAAATAAAGCCACTTTCAACCGCTCGCTCAGTCGATTCTCTAACGGCTTCAACATAACTGGCGTGATCTGCATAAAGTTCTGTTAGCTTGGTGTCATCAAAAAGCGCTGTTGTACCAAACAGAAAACAAATCTCATTGTCACCACTCTGTCCTTCACCCGATAACACTGCCGTTGGAACATCGACATAAGGCGTTCTCACGCCGCCAACGACATTGCCGTGCGCATCTTTAACAAATGCAGCTGGATCACCGGTCACTTCTAATCGTGCTGCTTTAGTTGGAGCTTCACCCGTTTTTATCCATTTATCTAACGCTGCTATAGCTGCACGGACGACAAAATGTTGTGGACCAGAATTTATATTCAGGTCACAGCTTATAATACCGGGAACGGGATCCGTGGTTGTAATAATGTTTGCAATCGAACTGTCGTCGCCAGTATCGCTAAAACCTACAACCGTAGTATATGCATCAGCGTGCGATGCGCCTGCCACTTCCCACAATCTAAACTGATCACTGTCAGCTTGCCGACTGGCATAAGACTCCAATATGAATAAATCCGTTTCAGTTTGCAACATCATTACCGGCACGTCTAAATCATTCCTTGCAAACACGGCTGATGGTGAATTAACGATGGTTTGCGGAGCTTCTGAAAGCGGCGCGCTACTCCCTACTCGGCTATGGACAAAGTAGCCGTCGAATAACTGCCATTTTGTTGCGAAGGCGTTGATATACGTCATCAAACGATAGGCAGATTGGGATTCTCCTGCGGCAATCATCTGTTTAACCTGCCGACCCTCCATCGGATCAATTGCAGCAGGTGAAGTAATTCCGCGGGCAGCCTGGGAAAATATATCATAAGAAAAACTATCTCCCGGATGATTGAGTGAACCATAGCGGGTGCTATTAAGTGTTTTCAGTGCTAAAGCAACAACACTTAGTATTCCCCCACCTTCAACACCTGCGTATTGAGCCGAAACCCCAACCCAAGCATACCCTTGCTCGATAAGCTCGTTATGTGCCGTCACCCAGTCTACCGCCGCGTCGAGACCACCACTCACGTTTAACCATTCCATCACCACAGTGCCATTAAAGTCATTGGCGTCGATGGGTTGATAAACAAGAATCCGCGTTTTGTATTCTGCACTTTCAGCAGCTTCTACCTCCCAGTAACCATTGCTCGCAAATTCGTTACTATTAATATAGGCATTGGCAGTACCAGAAATAAAATATTCTGCTTTCATATAACCCAATTGCGCCAAATCAAAGAAGGTCGTACTGGCAAAAGGCTCGCCACTGTTCTCTGGAGGTAACTCTATAGTTGGAGTCGGAACGGAGAATGCAGTGCCAGTCTCATCATCTATGCTCAAGGTATCTCCCTCATAAGTATTACAGCTCTGCAAAAAAAATATGCATACTATAAAAGCAAATTCTTTGGAAAAATTTCTGTGCATAATTTTCATGATTAAATTCGCTTGTTGAAAATATGATTAAAACATCAGATAAAAAAATGACCTTCCTGGTCCGATGCATTTACCGTGGTTTTGTCGTAAGAGGTTAAATTACCGCTTATGATTGATCAAGATTGAGCGCTAAGATTAGCTGATTAATGAGTGAATCACAGCATTTAATTTGTCAGTATCAATTGGTTTTGCTAGATGACCATCACAACCGGCATCCTTGCATTGTTGAATAGACTCACTGGCGAAGAATTCCTGGCCGAACCTCTTCTAAGTAAAATACCTAGTTTACATAGAATGCTAATACAGTAGAGTTAGCTGCATTACTTATTAAAGTAAATCACCAGGGCAGTGAATCGATGAGATCCCCGGAATTTAATGAAGATAGCGCCATTGAATCGATAATGTTGGTCTTCTGGAAAAAAGGCTATGTCTTGACGTCTATTAAAGACCTAGTCGATGCCAGTGGGGTTAACAGTCGTTCGATGTATAAGTTGCTCGGCAACAAAGAAGCACTTTTTGAGCGTGCATTGGATCACTATGCGTTAACCGTCGGTAGAGAGACATCGGCGATACTTCAACCGGCTAATGGCGTTGCTGCGATTGAAGCGTTTCTGAAGCAATTTTCTTTTGAAGACAACTACCCTGGAAGCTTTATGGTAAACGCGGCGGTGCAAGAAGATTTTATCAGTGCTGCAGCGCTGGAGAAAGTTGCCCATTACTTTAAAAATATTGAATCGCTTTTTTATCAATGTTTGAAAGTCTCCCAAGATCGTGGCGAAATTAACGCGACGCTAAACATAAAAAATTATGCGACTTTGTTGCTTTGTAATGTACAAGGGATGTCGGTTATCGGAAAAATGCGCAAACGGAATAGTGATGCCAAAGCGATTATTAAATCTTTAATCCATACAATAAAAATTTAACAATCTTATGAATAAAAGTCTGGAGAAGTCTGTGGGTCCATTGAGAAGCGTTAAAATTATTGAGCTGGCGGGTTTAGGCGCAGCGCCTTTCGCGGGCATGGTATTTTCTGACTTAGGCGCTGAGGTCATATTGGTTGAATCTCCGAGAGGATCGATGTTTCCAGTGGATCCTAAATTAGATTTTGCCAATCGAGGGAAAAAAAGAATCTCTATCGATTTAAAAAGCGCAGACGGAGTCGCTGCACTGATGAAGCTTGTTGCAGGTGCCGATGGTCTTATGGAAGGATTTCGCCCTGGCGTGACGGAGCGATTAGGTATTGGGCCTGAGGCGTGCTTGATGGTCAATCCCAAACTTATCTACGGCCGCATGACTGGGTGGGGTCAGCAGGGTCCATTATCGAAAGCCGCTGGACATGATATCAATTACATTGCTTTATCCGGTGCGTTAAATGCGATGGCGCGCAAAGGCGAGAAGCCCACTCCGCCGCTTAATATGTTAGGTGATTATGCTGGCGGCGGCATGGTGATGGTTTACGGTATGTTAAGCGCTATTATTGACGCTCGGTTTAATGGTGCAGGGCAAGTCATCGACACTGCCATGTTAGATGGCGCTGCGACCCTTATGGGTCCCATTAGCGGTGGAGTGCGAGGCAACAATCTTTTGTTCGGCGCAATACCAGGTGACAATGTTCTAGATACAGGCTCGCACTTTTATGACACTTATAGGACCGCTGATGGAAAATATATGGCCGTAGGTTCGATGGAACCTCAGTTTTATGCGCTGTTGTTAGAGGGATTAGGATTAGACGCAAATGAATTGCCAGATCAGATGGATAAAAGTAAATGGCCTGCAATGAAAGAGCAATTCACCCAACTGTTTCTCAGTAAAACCAGGGCGCAATGGTGTGAAATATTTGATGGCACCGACGCTTGTGTATCGCCGGTGCTATCTGAGGCGGAAGCCATGGATCATCCACACAACAAAGCGCGAGGAACCTTTACTGACATTGATGGTGTTTATCAGCATCAAGCAGCACCTAGATTTGATAGAACGCCGACGGCAGCTACCGTGGCAGCCTGTAAGCAAGGGCAGCATACGACAGAGATTCTAGTTAGCTTGGGTTATAGTCATGAAGAAATAGACAAACTCATTGAAGCAAAATCCGTGGCATAATACATGGATTTTCTGGTCGCTTTTATAAAAGAGGACGGCATGGTTACCGACAAAGAAAACATTCTAGACCCGTTTGCAGATGCAAATCCAGCGGCACCAGCGACTGTCTGGTGGCAGGCTCGTAGATCCGTGGCGGATGCGATCAGAGAACTTATTCAGCAATTTTCAGAAAGCCGCACCGGTGAAGATCATTTGCTGGCGTTAGCGGACAATATTCAAAAACTTTCTGCTGATCTATCAAATGATCGTGGCTCAATGGGTTTTAGCGCATTTGTTCAAGAAGGTGGTCACGGTGTTAATGACCAGATTATGAATGAGATCAATCCAGTTATCGGCCACTCAAATCCGATCGCGCCACCGTTAGAAGTTTGGACCGATGGTGATAGCGTCAAAAGCCAAGTCAATTTTCCACTACAGTATGAAGGACCGCCGAATTGCGTCCACGGTGGATTTATAGCGGCTGTTTTTGATCAGTTGTGTGGGTGTGCGCAGATGAGAATTAAAGAGCCAGGTTTGACAGGCACGCTCAGTGTTAGGTATATGTTACCTGTTCCATTAAATAAAGCTGTTTTTACGCAAGCCTATGTCGACCGCAGAGAAGGCCGTAAAATCTTTGTAAAAGGCGAAATGTTTTGCGAAGGCCAACAGGTGGCGAGCTGTGAAGCAATCTTTATCCGTTGGAAGGAGAACGCTTTTGAGGATCTTGAAAAAAAATAGCCGGCTTGGTATTTAGTTAGAATAATCGGGCTTGCCTGCAAGCCCGATTCCAGATTGTGTTATTTAACTTTCATTAATGCGATTTACTGATTCTCAGCGTTATCTCGGTGAATTTATCTATCTTCTTACCATCACGATTTATTTTGTCACTTTCGTAACGAATCGGCTTAATCGTTAAACCTTCAAAATTATATTCCTTGTCGTTTGCGACATCTTTGTTGAAGTTAACAACGCATTTGGTGTCGGATTTTGCGCACTGATAGACGTAGGAAAATGACGATTGCGAAAACAGGGCAATTGGCATAACACAACTGAAAAGCAAAGCCTTCAAAGCGATTTTAGGTTTTCTATGCTCGAGTGTTTTTATTGTTTTAATACTCATATGGTGTACCCCTTAGATTAATTATTATGTGGCGGACCAAGCTATTTTTTTATTCCGTAATATCAGATTAGAAAACTAATATTGCACTAGCGTTTGCAATTGATGCTTGGCATCTCCCCCAGTGGGTGTTGATAAACTAAAGATAGTGCTTACTTCAAAATGTCTGAAGTCAGGTGGTGCTAGTCTATTGATTAATAGGGTGTGACCGAAGGTTAATATGGGACAGTTATAGGGGGGTATATTCGGCCAAAGTTAAATCTAGGTTAAAGACATGCGATTATGACTTAATGAGAAATTATTCCTTATTATCTTCATCATTCCCAATGGCCTGGTTCGTGCAAAGCTTCGCTGTGGTCCGAAGGTATTCATGAGCGAGCCGAAATTTTGTTGAGCTTCGCGTCAGCACCCAAGGCCGCGGTATCTCGGTCAACTTTTTTAGTTGAGCCGTAGCCAAAAAACTTTCCAAAAAATAGCGAGTAAGACAACATGAAAAAAACTAACCGAATTGTCGTGGGTTTCCTTCTAGTCACTCCGCTTATTGCATCCTTTGTTCAGGGTCAGACGCAAACAGCAGAGGAAAAAATTCAAAACGCCATGAGCGCGGGCCCAGCGTCGATAGCGAAAGATGCCACTATCATCGATTGGCCTACTAAAGAGGGCGAAAAACCTCCTGTATTGCGTAAAGGCACCAATGCATGGACCTGCCTGCCCAACTATCCAGCAACGCCAGGCAATGATCCTATGTGTCTGGACAAGATGTGGATGAATTGGCTCGATGGCTACATGAACAAAACCGCTCCCAAGATCACGGCGCCTGGTTTTGCCTATATGTTGCAAGGGGGCAGCGATGCCAGTAACGACGATCCCTTCGCAGAAAAGCCAAAGCCGGGCGAGGATTGGATGACTGCGCCTCCCCATTTCATGGTCATTCTGCCAGATAAATTGGATACCAGCGTTTTTTCCAAGGATGATCATTCGGGCGGTCCGTGGATCATGTTCGGCGGCACCCCTTATGAACATTTGATGGTGCCGGTGAAGTAATATCTGGCTTTGCTAGTTTCTCGTGTGGGTGCTACAAGCGCTAGCGCGAGCATTGAATGCATGGCTGAGCAATACTATGGGAATTGCCTTTGATACTTCCGATATGAAATATATCGGAAGTATATTGGATAATATTGCCAAAGGGGACGTGCGTTTGCTTAATTTTATGGTGCTTACTCAGTTACCTGAAACCGCACCACTCCAATCAATTGCTCCGCTTCGGTTACTACTTCGATTTGCCATTTGCCAAGCGGATTTTCCGGAAAATTCATTTTGTGAGTCCATGTGCGATATCCTTCTTTTCGACCGCCGCTGATATCGAGGGGGATACGGTCTACCTCTCGGCCATTGTAACGCCAGAGATGGTAGATTCGTTCGTTAAGGCCGCGTGGCGCTTTAATTGTGGTGTAGGCGTAGATCCCTTTTGTGCGCATTAAATCTAAAGTGAGAGTTGAAATTCCCTCACTGGAGATGCTTTCTCCGTTTCGATTCTCGGTGGTGATGATCACGTTGGTCAACCAAAGGGTCGAAGGGGGAACCCAATGCCGCCCAAACCAGAGCAGCAGTATCAGTGCAGTGGACATCCCTAAAAACTGTAGGGCACCGACCCAAACGGATTGCCCTTTGGTGCGACTGAATAAACTGGGGGATGCGAAAACCACGGCACTACACATAGCACATTGGTAACTCTGGGACGTGGTGAGGTGGAAGATAATCGGCAAGGCAGTTAACATCACCGCAAACAGCGTGAAGGTGTGAAACGCAATATAGATCCAGCGTCGTTGCACCAGCTGATTGTTATAGATGGGATCAATGATAGAGACGAGCGCGGCCCCACCCAATAGCGTGGTGAAAAAGAGCTGACCACTGTTCCAGGTGGTGGTGATTGCAAAAAATGGCAAAACGAAAAACAGACTCTCTTGATGAATCGATTTGGTAATAAAACCTAATACCAGCGGCGGGAGTTGCCAGGAAAAATGGCGAGTGAGTTGCTGCGTCAATACATTTTCAAACACCAGCCACAGCCAGCTGAGCAACAAAATTACGACAATTACACCTGCTGAGCTGTTTTGGCGATTAACCATAAAAAAGCTGGCGGCTCCCGAAAGAAAGCCAAACAATGCGACTACACGGGAGTGGCGTTGCAAGAGAGTAATCAACTGAGTCAGGCGATTATTTAAAACGAGCATGGCTTTTTCAGTGTGGGTGAAAGGGTTGAAGAAAGGCGGCGTAAAATGTGTTAAATGCCATTCCATTCTCGGAAACAGCAGTTTAGCATCAATTGATTTTCTCAACCCAAATTACTTCACATTACCTTTTCCAGAATTAGATTTTATCCGCTTTAGCCAAACAAAAATTAAAAAATAAATAACTGGAATCAACAACAAACCGGCGGGAGTCTCATGGTGGTTTAAAAGAATTTTTAGCTGAATTACTAAAAAAAATAGTATTCCCACAGCCGGTCCCCAATATTCTAATCTCCAGATTCCAACCGTTGGAGCTAACAACAAACTAGCTAACAGCAGACTGTAGAATACTCCTTCGATTGTGCCGTCTCTCAATGAGTATGTGATTGACCCAATACCAATTATTATTGCATAGAGGAGAATTGACAGTGTGAGCCACAGGGGTCTAACTAACTGATACTCACCTACCTTGGATGTGGGGGTATTATATATGTCATTCGATTTACTCATAGATTTGATATTCATCTGTGATTAATAAGGTGGTTGATATAATGTTTTTCAAAAATATTTTTTTATTCTTAATTATGGTGTAACGGATATTTCTACAAGTCTACAATTACCTCATAGGTTAGGGCTTCACCAGATTGTATTTGTTTATTCACGGTTTTATTTTCTATTTTGTCAAAATCCTCAACGGCTACAACACTGCCAATAATATCGCTCTGTCTAACCTGCCTGACAGCAACTTTTTCTTTGGTGATTTTGTCTCCGGGCATAAAGCTATTACTACTGTTAGGCACGATTACTTTAAGAAAACGTAGCGTATTTGCGATTGCAGGATCAGACCCTATCTTAGCGATGACCTGTTTTAGTTTTGTTATCTCCTCTGGCGTAGGATCAATGATTAGCAAGCTATTGTGATAATTTGTTGGGTCTTTCGGCTTTGGTGTCAGTACGACTAACCTAGTTCTACCGACTATTCGATTAGGCCACGGAGTCTCTGTTACCCACTCGACCGTGTTATATTCGCCTTGTAATTGAATATTCCGATTCATGAAATCGGAGCCGCCAAGATATTCGATAACGCGCATTTTCACTAAACACTCTTTGCCGATATCACCCCCTTTAGACTCGCATGCACTGTTATCGGCTACCTTTTGAACAGCGGCAAAATAATCGCCGGGAACCAGCTGTAACTGCTTACTAACATCTTCAACTGTAATATGCTCACGCCAATCCCAGTGTGGCTCGGGTTTCATACGCACATATACCCCCCACGCAACGATCATTACAAAAAATACCAAACAAAAAATTGAAAAGGAGGTTTTATTCATTACACGTCACCTTAGGATTTGCTTATTCAAATTAGCAAACCAACTCTTGCGAAATTGAAATCAATTGCCTATTTAGATAGATAGTCAGATGAATTGATAACTGGACTCTCCTACGGCAAATAACTGCGGGTTCGGCGCGACGCCAATATATGTCTTGACCAATACATCATCTCACTGCTCACGACCTCTTAGAAAACAGAGCGCGGTAACAAGCCACCTGTATAATTCGACCATTGCTCCGCAAATCGAACTATTTTCCGCTAATTCTCACTTTTTCTATCTGAGTTAGCAATCCATCCACTTTCCACTTCAAACCGTCAGCTTTATCCAATCAACGATCACCTTAACTACCACCTCAACTACCACCTATACCCGAATAAATTAGGATTTATATTTTCTAATTACGACCTAGGTGGTATTCAAATTCTATCCTGAGCACTCCAAAATAACTTGGTCCTAGATCAGTGATGCAGGAGGTCGAACACGAAGAGTGGGCGTTAGACGACACTAGAGCAATTACTTACACCAGAAGGTAGTGTTTTATTATAGGTGCGAAGAATTGGTGACTATGGTCAACATTCTATCTGAATATGGGTTATCATCCTGCCGTCTATCGCATGTGCTTCAGTCAACATTCAGAATACTGCATTGTGGCCAGCAAAATGCCGATTTTCGCCGAGAAAAATAACAAAAGAGAACAGTTGCATTTTGACTAAATGGCGAACTCAATTTTCACTCCCCAATAGTTTGATGTTCCACTTTCTTTGTCACTTTCTTTTGGTGAATGTCCCACTTCAGTTCGCTACTTTTGTAGAGATACAGATCAGATAGAGTTTTATTGAGTAACACATACTAAAAATAAACGAGCAATACAGACTAAAAATAAACAAGAAATCCATTTGGGGAAGATTTATGAAAATACTAAGTCGTGATTGCGCCGGTTATGGCGCACCTGATCCACAACATTGTCTAGAGGACAGAACTGAAACATTCAGCACCGTCAATCGTCTGAAAAACTTCAGCCGCATTACAGCAATATTAGTACCCATTGTCGTTGCCACGCTGTTCGCACCTACAGCCAGCGCCGCTGATACCTCGGCACCAACCGGAAAATTTTCCGCACCACTCAATAAAGCTTTTGTCGCTGGCACGACTGTCATCAAAACAGTTGCGAGCGACAATGCCGGAACCGGAACAGTTAGCCGTATCGACGTCATGGTCGATGGCGTTATAATCGGTTCGCCGGCGTGGATACCTGCAGGCTCGACTACCAATTGGAACACAACGACATATAGCGAGGGGCTGCACACGTTGACAGCTCGG
>OBEQ012826727.1_pt1 | contig 12034 bp, 9 predicted proteins | sample 1670901 | NCBI WGS metagenome assembly OBEQ01 (sample SAMEA104232315, study PRJEB22302) | groundwater metagenome | biome: forest; feature: aquifer; material: groundwater | place: USA | collected 2011-08-07 | depth 5.4 m | reverse complement strand
TGATAGGTTAAATTAACTTTATGCTCTAGTAAAAGTTCAACTATTTGATCAAAACCATGTTTGATAGCAATCAATAAAGGGGTATTACCGTACATATCACTGCTATTAATGCTCGCACCATATTGAATTAATATCTCGATTATGGCTGCTTGATTATGCTCAATAGCCATGAGTAAAAAATTCAATTGATGATCATAAAAGAAATGCGAATGATTGATATGGAAATAATTTTTATATGCTTCGTGTAATAATTTTAAAATTTCAACACGTCCAAGTTTAATGATCATTTCTAAAGGCCCATCTCCGTTTTTTATGCAAGGTGGATGCCAGATAACATCGTCGATGATTAAATGACTCATGGAAATGGAAATTGCATTGGCTTTTAAGAGTTGTTTGATGACTTCCTGCTGATCCTGTTCGATTGCGAGAGTAAGCGGTGTGGTTTTATCCATAGCTTCAAAATTTGCTTTCGCCGAATGAGACAATAAAAGTTCAACAATGGTATCTTGCCCAGTTTGGCTTGCATAATGTAAAGCAGTGAATCCTCGAGAATCTTGCCCATCAATTTCACCCTCTTTGGAAGAAACGATGAGATTCTTAATCACTTCTATAGGTTGATGACAAAGAATCGCCCAATGTAATTCAGTTCTTTTGGGGAAAGAATTTAAAAAATTACGATTAATAAAATATAAATTTTTTATTTGCTTATAAAAATAATTCCGTACTTGTTGATCCGATGCCCAACTGATGAATGAAATCCCTCTACTGTCTTCTGAACAAAGAACATAAAACAGCATACCGCGTTTTTTAGCGTAAATTTCTATATCAATTAAATGCCCTTGCTTAGCAATAGAAAATAATCTTGCGTTTTTACTGTATTCTTCTCCATAAGCCAGCTCAAATTCTTCACTCCAAAAATCTTGTTCTGGGTTATTTGGATATTCATTATCCCAATTAAGTTGATCTTGCTTAGCTTTTGAATGGCGATGAGGAAAATGTTTTTTATAACTGCTTTCCCAAAAAAGATTGGTTTTTTTATAATTTCGGAATTTTTTATTTACACTCATCAGCATAATAAATTCTTCAGGAAGCAAATAATGTGAAATATGCATCAGCAATTCTAAGGGCAATGCTTCGATTAATGATAATTGAAGAGAGCGTTGAGTATGGATTGGCAGAATCCAAGAAAATAATTGTGGCCAATAATAACTGGGTATATACATTTTATTTTACCTTTATCTTTATTGGTAACGTTGTTTAAAATCTTCCATAAAATTAATGAGTGCATCAACACCCGCTTCTGGCATAGCATTATAAATACTCGCTCGTAAACCACCTACAATTCGATGGCCGCGCAAATTAGTTAATCCCGCAAGCGTAGCTTCTTGCAAAAATACAGGAATTAATTTTTCATCGTTAATGGTAAATACGATATTCATTAATGAACGACATTCAGGATGAATATAGCAATTATAAAATTCCACATGCTCATCAATATATTGATACAATTTTCGAGCTTTACGTTTATTCATTTCATAGATACTCGCTATTCCGCCCTGACGTTTTAACCAGGCGAGCATTAAACCGGTGATATACCAGCTATAAGTTGGTGGTGTATTGTAAAATGAATGATGCTCAGTGTGAATTTTGTATTGATACAATGTTGGTGTGAGCGGCAAAGCATCATGGATTAAATCATCGCGAATAATCACAATCGTCACTCCTGCTTGCCCCATATTTTTTTGCGCGCCCGCATAAATAATTCCGTAGCGTTTAACATCAATTGGACGCGATAAAATCATTGAAGACATATCGGCAATTAAAGGTTTTTCTGTTTCTGGTATCCAATTAAATTCTATCCCTTCTATTGTTTCATTGGGCGTGTAATGTAAATAGGCTGCATGCGGATTGAGTTGCCAAGTAGCTTGATGCGGGATAAAAATTTTACCTTCATGTTTAGTTAATTGAGTAGCAATATTTATTTCACCATAACGTTTTGCTTCAGCAATGGCTTTTTTCGACCAAATCCCCGTATCAACATAATCAGCTTGTTGATTTTTTTTTCCAAATAAATTAAGCGGTATCATAGCAAATTGTGCTGTTGCGCCACCGGGTAAAAATAAAATATGATAATTTGCTGGGATAAACATTAATTCGCGCAAATCTCCTTCTGCTTGCTCCGCAATCATTTTGAATTCTGGACCGCGATGCCCAAGCTCCATAATAGACATGCCTGTGCCTTGCCAATCAAGCATTTCAGCTTGGGCTTCACGTAAAACTTCTTCGGGTAACATGGCGGGACCAGCACTGAAATTAAACACTTTGCGCATAAAGGAATCCTGGTGATAGGAAAAATAAAAAGTTATTTTAATGCGGATGATACTTTAATTACAAGCTCCATGTTTTTTACCTGGCTTATAATTAATTTTTTCACCCGAAAGTTCCTTGTGTATTTTTTCTGCTTCTCGTTGTTTTCTACTTCCAAATGGATTATGGATGAATTGTTTTTCATGCTCTTCTTTTGAAATAATAGCCACTTCTTTTATTTTTTCTTTAATTTCTTTTTTTGCTTCGGGAAGTGTGATTTCGCTTTTTGTTAATTTATTTCTTAATGTTAATAATAAATTATCCAATTCTCTTAGTACTTTTTGTTTCTTAGGATTGTTAGTTGCGGTACCTAAGCTACCCGAATTTAATCGTATAACTAATTGCTCGAATTCTTTTAAAACTTTAGGATCGACGGGTTGTTTTTGAACTTGTTTTAATTGATTGATCTGTTCACTATTTTCTAAAACAGGCTCAGTATTTGTTATTTTTTGAATATAAGCAACAATATTATTATCAGTAATTTCTTGTCGACGATCTTCTTTATTTCCTACATGATAAAATTGGCTCTTTTCTAATTGAATTGAGTAATGCTCAATTTTTTCATCTACTTTTATACTCACTGTTAAATGATCCAATCCTTGTGGTGATAAATGGATAATCATGGGTAAATCTTCTTCTTTTAATAACCTTTTAGCCGCAACATCATTGCAAATTTTAATATGTTTAGGTGGTTGAATAGATAAAGGTTGATTGATTTGATGATGAATTAATTTTTCTAAATGTTTTGCATTTGCTTCCGACGTTCCTTGTTTGATATCGTCAAGAATAATTTGTTGATATTTAGCATCGCATTTTGCAAGCGTATTAATAAAATTAAGAAATAAATTAAACCCATTTAAATTAATTTTATTGATGTCATGTTTTCTTACAAGTTCCCACGCTTTAGCAAATTCTTGACGATATGCGATCTCTTGCGCAACACTAAATGCGGTTTGTTTAAACAAAGGATTGGAGTTTGCAACATGATTAAAAGCATCGTCACGATTGATATCATGACTTGAAATTTCATAAGTCGTAATCATATTTTCTAAGATACGAACGGGTGCTGGTTGTTGTCGTGAATTTGTCATAAAACCCCGGCTGTTAGTCTTCTTTTAGTAAGTATAACAATAGAAAACTTAATTATAAGGCCAAGATTTTATCGTAATATATTGATTTTACTGTTATTTTTTAGGACCAAGCATCAGCTCTGGTTTCACCCATTGCTTGAATTCAGCCTCAGAAAGATAACCGAGAGCAAGAGAAGCTTCGAGTAAAGAAGTGCCATCATGCCAAGCTTTATGCGCAATTTTAGCTGCTTTATCATAGCCAATTTTAGGTGCCAAAGCAGTGACTAACATCAATGAATTTTCTACGCTTTGTTGAATCGCTTTTTCATTAGCAGCTAAATCTTTCACGCAATATTTGTTAAACATTAGCGCTGAATCAGTCAGTAAATGCGCGGAATTCATGAAGTTATAAATGATCACGGGCTTGAAAACATTTAATTCGAAATTACCTTGTGAATCAGCAAAACCAATAACAGCATCATGCCCCATCACTTGCGCGCAAACCATCGTCATGGCTTCTGATTGTGTAGGATTGACTTTGCCCGGCATGATTGAAGAACCCGGTTCATTGGCCGGTAAAATTAATTCGCCTAAACCACAACGTGGGCCTGAGCCTAACCAACGAATATCATTGGCAATTTTCATTAATGCGCAAGCGAGCGTTTTTAAAGCGCCACTCGCGAATACAAATGCATCATGAGCAGCGAGCGCTGCAAATTTATTGGGTGCAGAAACAAACGCTAAACCAGTTAATTCTGCAATTTTAGCGGCTGTTTTTTCAGCAAATTCTGGATGCGTATTTAATCCCGTACCGACTGCGGTACCACCAATTGCAAGCTCAAATAAACCCGGTAAAGTTTGTTGAATATTTTTCATCGCTGCATCTAATTGCGCAACATAACCCGAAAATTCTTGGCCTAAAGTTAAAAGAACTGCATCTTGTAAATGCGTACGCCCTACTTTGATAATATGTGCGAATTGTTTTTGTTTGGCTGCTAAACCATCTCGCAATGTTTTAATTGCCGGTAATAAATGATGAACGATGCTATAAGCAGCAGCAATATGCATTGCTGTTGGAAAAGTATCATTAGAAGATTGGGATAAATTAACATGATCATTCGGATGAACAGGCGATTTTGAACCCATTTTTCCAGCAGCCATTTGAATTGCTCGATTGCTAATAACTTCATTGACATTCATATTTGTTTGCGTGCCGCTACCGGTTTGCCAAACAGTTAATGGAAATTCATTATTTAATTTACCATCAATAATTTCATCTGCTGCTTTGAGGATGAGTTCCATCATGTCTTTTGGCAGTAAGCCTAATTCGCAATTAGTGATTGCTGCAGCTTTTTTCAAAATCCCAAATGCCCAAATTACTTCTTTAGGCATGCGATTATTTCCAATGGCAAAATGTTCTAGCGAACGTTGGGTTTGCGCACCCCAATATTGATCTGCGGGTACAGAAACAGTTCCCATACTATCTGATTCAATGCGTGTGTTTTGTGTGTTCATAAGTGATTCTCAATAGTCTAAACTTTTCGTTACTAATTCAAATAAATCCGGAGAGATTATAGTATTTTGGCGTAGTAATTCCAATTGTTCTCGCATCAGTTTTTGCCGCTCTTTATCATAACGTTTCCAAGTGGTTAAAGGATTAACCATTCTAGCAGCAAGTTGTGGGTTTAAGCGATCGAGTTGTTGAACGATTTCTCGTAAAAATGCATAACTTTCACCATCAATTGAATGAAAATTAGCCAAGTTCCGATGCGTATACGTGCCAATTAAAGCATAAACCTTATTCGGATTTTTCAAATCAAATGCCGAGCTATTTCTCAACTTTTTCACTTCACTTAACGTATTAGGTAAGGAAGAAAGTGCTTGTAATGCCAGCCATTTATCAATTACTAAAGCATCCTGTTGCCAATAACCATGAAATTCATTCAATGCTTTTATTCTTGCAGGCGAATCAATATTGGTGATGCCAGTCAAGGCAGCTTGCGTATCGGTCATGTTTATTTTAAGCGACGTTTTAAATTGTTCTACGCCTAATTCAACATGATCTGATAAACGCATTAAATAATTTAGACATAGGTTTTTAAGTTGGCGTTGTCCAATATCTTTAATATCAAATTGAAAAACTTTAGTTTGATGATTTTCAAGATATATTTTTTTAAAAGTAATTTGTAATTGCTGTGCAATTTCTTTTAAAGCAAATTCGCGAACATAATGTATGCCTTCAATATCCACTATTTCCATTTGTTCGCCAATATACGTTTCTGAAGGTAAAATCAGCATTTCTGCAGCGAGTAACTTATCTTCTGTATTCAATAAAACAAATTCAAAAGCAGAGATTAATTCTTCTGGCAAGATCAAACCGCTTTGTTGACGATATTGACGCAATAAATTAAAAATTACTTTTAATAAATATTTTTGTCCAGCCTCCCAACGATTAAATTCATCATTATCATGTTTAAATAAAAATAATAATTCATGATCAGTATAAGGATATTGTATTTTTACCGGCGCTGAAAAATTCCGCAATAAAGAAGGAATTGGCCGGGAAGCTATATTTTTAAAATGAACTATTTGTGACGTCTTACTTAACATTACTATTTTTTCTGGTTCACTCGTTTCATGTTCCAATTGCAAAGGCAGTGCTTCTCCTTTCGCATTTAATAATCCCATGCGAATAGGAATAAACATAGCTTCTTTATGTGGTTGATTCGGCGTTGACGGACAATTTTGAGTAAATGTTAATGTATAGCGATGATTATTTTCATCATAATCATCTTCAACTAAAATATTAGGTGTGCCCGCTTGTGTATACCATAATTTAAATTGCGTAAGATTGATGCCGGAAACATCTTGCATAATTCCGACAAAATCATCAATTGTTACTGCTTGTCCATCAAAGCGTGCGAAATATAAATCCATGCCTTTACAAAATAATTCCACACCAAGAATCGTGCGCAACATACGTAAAACTTCAGCACCTTTGTTATAAACTGTAGCAGTATAAAAATTATTGATTTCAATATAAGAATCTGGACGTACTGGATGTGCTAATGGCCCAGCATCTTCAATAAATTGAGATTCGCGCAAATCAGCAACATCTCGAATACGCATCACTGCTTTTGAAAGCACATCTTCTGAAAATGTTTGATCACGAAAAATAGTCAAACCTTCTTTCAAACTTAATTGAAACCAATCGCGACAAGTGACTCGATTACCACTCCAATTATGAAAATATTCGTGAGCGATAACTGATAAAATATTGATGTAATCATTATCTGTTGCAGTTTGTGGTTCTGCTAAAATATATTTAGTATTAAAAATATTTAAACCTTTATTTTCCATCGCTCCCATATTGAAATCACTGATGGCAACGAGCATAAAAATATCTAAATCATATTCCCGCCCGTAAGTTTTTTCATCCCACGCCATGGCTTTTTTTAGCGAATATAAAGCATGGTATGCTTGATTACCATAACCTTTTTCCACATAGGCGCGCAAACTGGCTTCGCGTTTCGCTTGTGTGATAAATTTATCTTGTAAAATATCAAAATCACCCGCAACTAATGCAAATAAATAACAAGGTTTTTTGAAAGGATCTTCCCATTTAGCCCAATGCATATTCCCATCTAATTGACCAGTAGCGATTAAATTGCCATTAGAAAGCAAATACGGATATTGTTTTGCATCAGCAATAATTGTTGTTACGTAACGAGTTAAAACATCTGGGCGATCAGGAAAATAAGTAATACGCCTGAATCCTTCCGCTTCACATTGCGTACAATATGTTTTTTGTGAGCGATATAAACCAGTTAATGCCATATTTTTTTCAGGAAAAATTTTGACAACAATATCTAAAGTAAAATTATCTGGAGCTTGATGAATTATTAATAATTTATCGGTTAACGTATATTGCTCAGGAGTTAAGGGTTGTTTATTTAATGCGATGGATTCTAATTGTAATTCTTCACCATTTAAAATTAATTCCCGCATTTTTTTTGCAGCTAAGCGATTATTTCGGATACGTAAATGCGATTTTACTATTGTTCCACCTTCAGCCAAATGAAATTCAAGATGAATTTCATCCACTAAATAATTAGGTATAGTGTAATCCGCTAAGTAAGTCGTAGTGTCATTGGCATTGAGAGATAAAGTCGTATTCATTTTTGATTATGGGTTCACGGTGGTTGAAGGAGTAGTTGAATTCATTGGCATTGAGCTTGCAGGATTTTGCATAGGGACTGTGGAATCCGGTGTCATCACCGTGGTATTTGCTGGAGCTGCTTGATTCATTTGCATTGTTGTCGCAGCAGTTGCTCCCGCTCCCGGTGTTGCACTCCCTTGCATTACGTTTGTTGCTGCACCATTGGCCGTATTTGCTGCGGTATCAGTTGGTTTATTAACAATTTTTAAATTGCCAGCTTGATCAATAATGGTCGTTTGTGTTTCGCCGTTTGCTGTTGTGCTTTTAATATCATGAGCATTATCGGTGGCGGGTTGCGCATTGGGCGGTGAAGTCATCATTGTTGGATTGGTATTTGTCGCAGCAGCCGGCATTTCAGCCGAAGCGATTTGGGCAAATAAGCTTGCAGTAAATAAAATACAATATTTTTTAAACATATAAATTCCTTTTTCATCATTGAGAGTTAGCGAGATAACGTGCTAAATTATGATAAATCATAACCTTATCATATGCTACTTAGAATAGAGCCATGACACATAATTTCTATACTGAAGAATTGGATAGTTTTGCTGCACTTGCTATGCATTGGTGGGATCCTTTAGGTCCGCTTAAAACCTTGCATCAAATCAATCCTATAAGATTATGTTATATAAAAGAAAAAATTGATTTAAATGGAAAAAAAGTGATTGATGTCGGTTGTGGTGGTGGTATTCTAGCGGAAAGCCTTGCACTTTCCGGTGCGGAAGTAACCGGGATTGAATTAAGTAAACCCGTCATCGATGCAGCAAAATTGCATCAATTAGAATCAAAAACCAATATCGAATATCTTTGCACAGCGGTTGAAGATATGGCAATGACACGCGCTAAACAATACGATGTAGTCACTTGTTTAGAAATGTTAGAGCATGTTCCTGACCCCTTATCGGTGATCCAAGCATGCGCCAAGTTAGCTAAGCCTGGCGGTCATATTTTTTTTTCAACAATCAATCGCAATCCTAAAGCGTATTTATTCGCGATTGTTGCTGCTGAATATATACTTAAATTATTACCTAAACAAACGCATGATTATGCACGATTTATTCGCCCTGCTGAATTAAGTGCTTGGGCAAGAAAAGCGCAAATGCAGCCGCAAGAATTACGTGGAATGAATTATCAACCTTTTACTCAACAATTTAAATTAACTACGGATATTTCCGTTAACTATTTTTTACATGCCATACAAACGCAATGAAATCTATTCGCGCAGTCCTTTTTGATTTAGATGGTACTTTGGTAGATACCGCTCCTGATTTATTGGGTGTGATTAATCAATTGCGCAAAGAACATCATTTATCACCATTAGATTTAGCTTCTTTTCGAGCCATTGTGAGTTTTGGATCAAAGAAAATGATTAAACAAGCTTTTGCGATGGATGAAGATCACCCGAAATTCGATTATTTACGGCAGCGATTTTTTAATCTTTACCAACAACATTTAGCAGATGCTACACAACTTTTTCCAACGATGGATCAAGTATTAACTTTCCTAGAAGAAAATAATATTCCATGGGGCATTGTAACCAACAAATTAACGCGTCATACCACTGCTTTATTGAAAGCATTACGATTAGATCATCGTCCTAGTTGTGTCGTTTGCGGTGATTCATTACCCAAATACAAACCGGATCCCGAGCCTATTTTGCATGCTTGCAAATTAATCAAACATCCTCCTAATTCATGTGTTTACATGGGTGATTCACAAACAGATGTTATTGCCAGTAAAGCTGCAGGAACAACGACATTAGTTGCTTTATATGGATATCTGAGTCAAGAAGATAATCCACTTGCTTGGCAAGCAGATGGTTATATCAATGCGCCATTAGAAATTCTAGATTGGTTAAAAAATAAAGGATGATTATGACAGCGTCTTCTTCGCCTATTTTACTGAATCATTATAGTGTTTTAAAAACTAGCGGGATTGATGCAAAAAAATTATTGCAAGGCCAGGTTACTTGTAATGTTGATGAAGTTAGCGCGCTTGAAAGTCGTTTAGCAGCACATTGTAATGCGCAAGGGCGCGTGTTGAGTTTATTTTATCTTACTGAATATCAATCTATTTATTATTTAATTATGCCTAACACCATGATTAATTTATGTTTGACCGCTTTAAAAAAATATGCCGTATTTTATAAAGTTGAATTAAGTGAAGCGCCTATTCACGTTATCGGTTTTTATGGTGGAGAAAAACCGCAAGATAGGCCTATTACTACCATTGATGCAGAGCGTTTTTTTGTTTTAGATATACATAAAAAATTTGCCGTACATGCACATGCTGAAGCACTTCAACATTGGCAATATCTTAATATTATTGCTGGTATTCCGATGATTTATCCAGAAACCTCGGGATTCTTTTTGCCGCATGAAATTAATTTGATTCAATTAAATGCTGTAAGTTTCACTAAAGGTTGCTATACAGGACAAGAAATTATTGCTCGTATGGAATACAAAGGAAAATTAAAAAAACATTTATATACAGCGGAAATTCAAAGTTATGCCACTCCAATACCGGGAGTTGATGTTCAATATCAAAGTGGACATGATATACTTTCTGCTGGCACTGTAGTGGATGCTTGTCAAACCAAATTACATCATTTTCAAGTATTAATGCTGTTGCATGATGAAGATGTTCAAGGAAATGATTTATTTATTGATGGCGATGAAGATGCTTTTTTTCAACATATTAAATTGAGGTAGCACATGACAAAAATTCGTATTGCTCTTGCTCAATTGAATTTTTGCGTTGGCGATCTTCAAGGCAATTTAAAAAAACATTTAGCAACTGTTAAAGAAGCACGCAACCAAGCTGCTGATTTGATTGTATTTCCTGAATTAAGTTTAATAGGTTATCCTCCAGAAGATTTATTATTACGTCCCGAATTTTTACAAAAAACCAAGTCAGCATTACAAGAATTGTCTTCGCAAATAAAAGATATTTACACTTTAATTGGGCATCCACAACAAGAGCAAAATAAACTTTATAATGCTTGTTCCCTCATTTATGAAGGCAAAATATTAGGGTGTTATGCGAAACAATGCTTGCCTAATTATAGTGTATTTGATGAATATCGATATTTTACTCCCGGTAATAAAGCATTTATTTATTCCATTAAACAAATTCCGATAGGTTTTATTATTTGTGAAGACGTATGGCAAATTGGGCCAGTTGCACAAGCCGTACAAGCTGGCGCACGTTTATTAATTATCATTAATGCTTTCCCTTTCGAGGTCACTAAACATGAAGAACGTATTTCATTATTATCTAAATACGCCAAACAATATCATTTACCCATCATTTATGTTAATCATGTTGGTGGTCAAGATGAAATTATTTTTGATGGCGATTCCATGTTGATCAATGAAGAAGGAAAATTAAGTCAATTTGCTGGGTTCTATAATGAAAGATTATTTATTATTGATATTGATCTTTCACAACCACAAAAAATTGCAACCGATATTTTTATTCCAGATCAACCCACTAAAATTTATCAAGCTTTAGTATTAAGTGTGCGTGATTATATAGAAAAAAATCACTTTTCTAGCGTAATTATAGGTGTTTCTGGAGGTATTGATTCTGCATTAACATTGGCTATTGCTGTTGATGCTTTGGGTAAAGATCATGTACGGGCATTGCTGATGCCTTCCCGTTATTCTGCTGATTTAAGTTTAGAAGATGGCGCTGAGCTTTGCAAAAACGTGAATGTACAATATGATATTTTAAGTATCGAACCTGTCTATCAACAATTTTTAGAAACGTTAAAACCATTATTTCAAGACAAACCGGTTGATGTCACTGAAGAAAATATTCAAGCACGGTGTCGTGCTATTTATTTAATGGCGATGTCTAATAAATTTGGTTATTTAGTTTTAACAACAGGGAATCGTAGTGAATTAGCTGTCGGTTATTGCACATTGTATGGTGATATGGCTGGTGGTTTTGCTGTACTCAAAGATATTCCCAAAACGTTAGTTTATATTTTATCGGATTATCGCAATTCAATTTTTACTGTTATACCACAGCGAATTATTGATCGTCAGCCTTCTGCTGAATTAGCACCCAATCAAAAAGATGAAGATTTTTTACCGCCTTATTCATTATTAGATCATATTCTTTATGCTTATTTAAATGAAGGTAAAAGCGAAGCTGAAATTATTGCTCAAGGGTTTGATGCAGCAGCCGTTAAAAAGGTTATTAAACTCATCATTAAAAATGAATACAAACGTCGCCAAATTCCTGTCGGCCCGCGCATTAATTATAAATCTTTTGGCAAAGATTGGCGCTTCCCGATCACCAATGGATCATCCTGAGCTGCGTTTGCAGCGAAGGATTTCACAATCTTAAATGCTCACCTTCTTATCCGGAT
>OBEQ010221150.1_pt1 | contig 12034 bp, 7 predicted proteins | sample 1670901 | NCBI WGS metagenome assembly OBEQ01 (sample SAMEA104232315, study PRJEB22302) | groundwater metagenome | biome: forest; feature: aquifer; material: groundwater | place: USA | collected 2011-08-07 | depth 5.4 m | reverse complement strand
GTGATCGGAGTGGTGATGTGAGTTGACGTGGTACTGGCTCGGCTTGCCCGGCGCGAGCCGGTGCGCCTCCGCGATGTTGGCGCGCGCGCGTCCCTCGGTCACCGACGACTCGACGATCACGAGGAAGTCCTTGAACTCGACGAGCTGGCTGTTCGGGTCGGGTGTCCCGGCGAGATACCAGACGCCGTCGGCAACTTTCGTCGACTCGACGCGCGCAGCCTGCGGCGCTCCGCCGGCGGGCGCCTGCAGGTTCACCGCCACGTTCGGCTCCACGGTGGAGACGTTCAGCTCCAGCACCGGATAGATCCACTGCTTCTGGACGATCCGCGCCGGGAACTTCACGCCGCTGAAATCTCGGTAATCGCTGAAGCTGGTTTCGATCGACATGTCGCCGAGCGTCGGCTGCGGCGTCCACGTCTCGATCTTTTCAATCAGGTGCTGCGCGTTGACGTAGCCGTTGACCTTGTACTTGCCCTTCGCCAGGAAGGAGACCACGGTCATCGGCTTCCCATCGACGCGTGTCTGCGTCATTGTCGGCTTGGCCGCAAGCGCCGCGGTGACAAATCCCTGCGGCGTCAGCACCACTGATCCGCCGCCCCACGCCGAGTTCTCGCCGCTGACCGCCGCGCCTGCCGCATCGGTATAGAGCGGCTGGCCGCCGCCGCCGCTCGGCGGGTTCTCGAACTGCGTCCGCGTCGTCTCTTCGCGCGACAGGCTCTTCTGGAAATCGATCGAGCGCGTGTATTTCGCGTAGAACTTCGGGTAGCGGACATCAGGCCGCGGATTCTGCAGGAACGCGTACGCGAAGCCGGTCCCGGAGTAGCGGATCGACTTCAGGCCCGACGCGCCGAGCGCCTGATCGACATCATGAAGAACGCCAGTCGCGTCCTGAGCCATGCCGACGGCTCCGAAGACCGCGAGCGCGGCCAGGACAATCACTTTTCTCAATGGAACTCCTCGTCGTGGAAATCGACGGGTATTACCGTACGGGAAGGGATCCGGGATCGGGGATCCGGGATCCGTTGCGGGTCCGCATTTCGGATCCCGGATCCCGGATCCCGGATCCCGTCTAGTTGGACTGCGGCGAAGCCGCTTTCTTCACGCTCGCGGGCACCGGCATCACCACATAGAGGTTGCCGGTCTCGGTTTCGGTCGTCGTCAGATCGCGGACCGTCGCGCCGTTGCGCTTCTCGACGATCTTCCCCGCGTAGAACGCGTCGATCTTGTTCAGCGGGTTGTTGAAGTCAGCGTAGTTACCGTAGGTGAACTCAGTGACGGTAGCGCCGTCGTGCACCTCGACGCGCTCGGCCATGTTCCTCGAGTCGAGCGTGGCCGTCGCGGTCGCGCCCGGCACACCGGGGATCGGAAACGTTACCGTCATCTTCCCGCCGACTTCCGCGACCGTCGTCTTGTCGCCGCCGGCGTTGGCCGCCTTCACCGCGCCCTGCGGGCCCGACCAGAGGCGAATCAGCCGCTCATGCAACGCGGCCGGCTTCGGCGTGGCCTTTCCTTTCCCGGGAACGAGCTCGGCGCCGGCGATGTCTTCGTCCCAGGCGTACGTGCCGCTGAGGACCTCGACGTTCTTCACTTCCTGACCGTTGGGGAGACGACACGTGTACTGCACGCGCTGGCCGGTGTTCGGGTAATTGGTGCTGACGCGGTAGTTCGACAGCGCACAACTCTGCCCGTTGATCTGCAGCGTTCCCGTCGCCTTCTGCTCGAGCGCGACGACCGCTTCGATCTCCTGCGGGCCGCGCAGCATGCCCATGTACCAAGCCCAGTTGAAGAGCACGGCCTTCTTGTCTTTCGCGCCCGGCGCGGGCGTGTAGCGCGCGCCGCCCTGCTGCTGCGCCGCGAGACCAGCGACACCTACCGCCGCAACCGCAATCGTGACCAAGAGTCTTTTCATGATCGAATCCCGAATCCCGAATCCCGAATCCCGGCTAATGGCGGATCTGCGTGACCATGTTGTCGTGGTCGTAGTCCTTGCACGGCAGTCCTTCCGGCAGGAACGCGTCGGGATTCGTGTTCAGCCGCAGCCGCCGCGGCGTCATCTTCCATGGTTCGACCAGGACTTCCGGATCGTCGACCGTGACCGCGTAGTTGATGACGTTCCCCTCGCGCGTGAAACGCTCGGTCACTTTCATCTTGTCCGAGTGGAACAAGCCGCCCTTGTCGAGCCACGTCAGGTCGTTGAAGGCAATCGACTCGACCACGAGCGTGTCGCCGTCCCAGTGCGCGACGGACAGCCCGTAGAAGTAGACGTCCTGTGACCTGACCGGATCGAACTTGCGGCCGTCGGTCGGGATGATGCGGTATTCAGCCGGCTGCGTGCTCGCGCCGCCGCCCGCATACAGGAACACGACGTCGTTCGCGGTCTGCAGGATCCGCGCGGGCGGTCCGACGCGCGGTATGCCGAGCGGCTGACACGCGAAGATCGGGTCCTCCTTGTTCGTGTTCATGTCGAGGTACTGGACCTTGTCCCAGTACTGCGGCTTGTAGAGCGGCCTGTTGGCGTTCATGCGCGCGGTGAACTCGCCGTCGTACGACTGGTTCGTGTACTCGCTGCATTTCACCTGCGTGGGCGCGCAGCGTCTCGACGGGAAGATGTCGGTGCTGTTCCCCTGCGCATCGACTTCGAACTCGCGGCCCCCGCCACCGCCGCCGCCCCACATCCCGCTGAGATCCGGATGGCCGTCAGGCATGCGCGGAGTCGCAACGGCCGCTTCGGGCGTGCCTGCGCCCTGTCCGCGACCGCCGCCGCGCCCTTGCCCCTCGACTGTCGCTCGGGGCACCCCGAGCATCGCCGAGGGGTGAGCGAGCGCGAGCGACGCCACGGCAAGCGCAATCGACGCAGCAACGCTGACGTAAGCAAGTCGGCGTGTCATCACTGTCTCTCCTTAGTTGCCGTTCGGGTCGCCGAACCAGAAGATGACTTCCTTCCCGTCAGGGAACACGAGCGTCTTCATGAAACCCATCGGGTTGCCGTTTCTCGCCGAGTAACCCTTCACTGTGTACTTGGCGCCGACTTCGAGCGAGCCCGGTCCCGAGCGCGCCAGCCCGCGTTGACGCAGCGCCGCGACGGCCGTCGTCTGGAAGACCCACTCGGTGACCTTGCCGTCGGGCCCCGCCACGTCCAGGTGCAGCATCGAATGAGGGTTGTTGAATTCCATCTTCTTCAACGTGCCGGTCCATTCGCCTGGCTTGTCCATGTCGTACTGCGCCGCCACGGCATGGTGGGCCGCCACTGGCCACGCGGCCAGCAACAGACCAAAGAATGCCAACGCGATCCAGGATGACTTGCGGTTCATTGCGACAACCTCCTGCCGATAAATGCGCTAATTGCCGTTCGGATCGCCGAACCACATCGTGACGTGGCGTCCATCCGGCATCGTGATTTCCCTCAAGAAACCCATGGGGTGCCCATTCCGCGCCGCAAATCCCAGCGCGGTGTAGGTCTTCCCCACCTCGAAACCGCCTTCCGACGACCGGGCCAACCCGCGAGCGCGGAGCGTGGTCGGACTCGTCGTCTGGAATACCCACTCCGTCTTGCTGCCGTCCTTGTTGGTGACCTCGAGATGCAGCATCGAGTGGGGATTGATCCACTCCATCTTCACGAGCTTGCCCGTGAATTCGATCGGCTTGTCGAAATCGTACTGCGCCTGGACGGCGTGATGCGCGACTGCAGGCACCGCGACGCAGAGCAACCCGCAAACCGCCAGGGCGCCCCAGTATTTGTTAGTCATCGCTGACCCTCCCAAAACGGTCCGGCCTCCCTAGACTAGAAGGTGGTCCGGAACCCAAACTGCATCGTCCGCGGCTGATACGCAATGTTGTTGTTGAACGACGGCTTCCCATATTGCGCGTTGGTCTCGTTGATCACGAAGGTGCCGAAGTTCTGATGGTTGAACGCGTTGAACATCTCCACGATGCCGTCAACCGCGACGCGTGACGTCAGGCGAAGTCGCTTCTGCAGCCGCAGATCCACGCGGTGGATGTTCGACTGATCGAAGCTGTTGCGCGCGATCAGCGTGCCGTTTGCGCGCAGCCGGCCGCCGCTGCCGCCAGTCCCGAGCACGTCAACGCCCGCCGTCGGGGTCGCCTTGCCGTTGTCGGCGTAGAAATACAGCCCGCTTGCCTGCAGCCCATACGGCAGCTCGACAATGCCGTTGAAGGTCGCGCGATTGTGCTGTTCTCCGGCCATGAAGTGCTCGTACTGCAGCACCGGGTGCAGCGTAATGGGCGCGTCGCAGGTGAACACGCCCGGCGACGGCGTCGTGAGCGGGTACCTGCAGCCTTTGCCGGTGTTGATCGGCTCGTACTGGTAGTTCCACGCGGCCCCGTATGAATAGGTGGCCGACGCCTGCCAGTGCTGGCTCATGCGCTTGGTAAAAGCGAACTGCAATGCTTTGTATTCGCCGATCTTGGGCGCGGGCACCTGCTGCGTCGCCGTCCCCCACCCTTTGAGCGGCCGCTTGGTCAGGTCCGTGAACGGATAGTTGGCGCCCGTGGCCGGATTGTACGCGAGATTGACGTCGATGCTGTTCACTCCGGCGCGATCCGCCGTGTACACGTAATCGGCCTGAACCGACGCGCTGTTGCCGATCTGCCTCTGCAGGCCGATCGAGGCCTGATGGCTGAACGGATACACCGCCTGTTCCAGCGGCAGCGTGTACAGGATGTTCCGTTCCTGCAGGACCACACCCGAAGGGAGCGTCGTGACGCCCGCCGACGCCTGCGCGTAGGTCGGCATCGGGCCGTTGAACGGGTTGGACGCAAAGTCGGGCCGGCCGTCATTCTGAACTCGAGCGGCGGCGACGGCTGAATCGACATGGTAGGCGTGCACGCCCGAATGCGTTGCCGCAGCGTAGAACAGCCCCCCCCCGCCGCGGACGACGGTCCGCGGGTTCAGCGTGTAGGCGAAGCCCAGTCGCGGCGCGATGTTGTCCAGGTCGTGCCCGCGATGATTCCCCAGGAACGGCGCGAAGGGGTGATCCTCTCCGTAGGACCCGACCATGTAGTCGTAGCGCAGCCCGAGGTTCAGCGTCAGGTTCGACCTGATGGACCAGTCGTCCTGCACCCAGCCGGCCGCGCTCGTAACGGGGTTATTGATCTGGAAGGACGTGCACTTGTGCGTGGGCTGCTCGCACGTCGAGGTTCCGATACCGAGCGTGTAGAACCGGGCGATCGGAGAGAGCGCGCGGAGATTCCACGTCGATACGTCGCTCCAGACCGGAAACAGCGACTCGATATTCGCCGGCACCGGCCCACCCTGGGCATCGAGCATGCCCATGCACGCGCCGCAGAGGAACGTCGGCTGTGAATCCCAGATGTATTCGCCACCCAGCTTCACATCGTGACGGCCGGCTTTGTTGAACGTGCGGGAATAGTCGTCACGAATCGACGGATCGTTCTGCTCGAGCTCCTGGTAGGAGCGGGCCTGACCCTGCCCGATGGTGTAGCCGCGCAGCGTGATGATCGGCGTTCCGTGCGTCAGCTTCGGAGCAAGCGGGTGGTTCGGCCAGCGCACGGCGGGGTCGATGTTCCACCAGTAGCCATCGTAGCTGAAGGCCACCTCGTTGACCGCCGAACTGCCCATCACCTGCGTGAGCCGCGTGGTGAAGTTATTGCTGATTCGGGTGATCACCGTCTTCGCCGATGGATGCCTTGTGGCGCCGCCCGAGTTCGAAAACGGCAGGTACTGATGCGACCTGTTGTAGCGCGCCACGAGACGCGTCTTCGGTGAAAACTGAAAATCGAGCCGCGAGCCGCCCTTGGCCTCCCACGCCGTGTCGTGCTGGTCGATGTTGAAGGCAGGCCAGGGGCTCGAATGCGTGGCGGTCTGCGGCTCGTGCTCGTACTCGTAGTTGAGGAAGAAATGGATCCGGTCCTTCTTGATTGGACCGCCAAAAGTCGTGCTCAACTGCTGGTTCGAGTACGGAATTCTGCGCTTCTGAATGAAATCCTCGGCGTTGAACCGATCGTTGCGGAAGTAGCCGGAGAAAGTCCCGGCCGGCGCGTTGGTTCCTGACTTGGTCACGGCATTCACCTGCATGCCGCTCGAATGTCCCTGGCTGGCATCGAAGCGGTTGGTGATCACCTCGAACTCCGCGATCGTGTCCTTGCTGAAGCGCGGCTGACCGAACGTCTGGACGATGTTGTTGGTGACCTGCTGCCCGTCAACATTGAGCTGGAAATTTCCGGCCGGCGTTTCCGTCACCGAGTTCTGGCGGCTGGCTGCCGCCATCAACGGCAGGTCCATCCAGTTGCGGCCGTTGACCGGCAGCTCCTGCATCTGTCTCGCGTCGATGTTCGCGCCAAGTCGCGCCGCCGTCACGTCAACGAGCGGCGCCTCGCCGGTGACCGTGACCGACTCCTGGAGCGTCGCAGGCGCCATCTGCAGGTTGATCACGGCCTGCTGGCCGACGAGCAGCTGCACGCCCGTCCGCTCGAGCGGCGCAAAGCCCGCGATCTGCGCGAGGATCCGATAGGTCCCGATGCGGACGATCATCCGGTAGCCGCCGGCGCCGTCGGTGACCGCTTCGAAGCTGTTGCCGGATTCGACATGAACCGCCCGAACCACGACGCCGGGCAGCACGCCGCCGGTCTGGTCCGTGATGGTGCCGCTGATCGTCGCTTCCTGCGCGAAGACAGGCGCCGCGGACAGAACGAACAGCGCGCCGATGAGGACGAAACGGCCGAGGGATCTCGATGACATCGAATCTCCTCCGTTCTCGCGAGAGTTGCCGGGCGGGTCAGTGGCGAATCTTCAGCACCATTTCGGACTTATCGTAGTTATGACAGGGCTCCGGCTCCGAAATCATCGCCTTCGGGTTCGTGTTCAACCGGAGTTGCCGCTCGTTCATGACCCACGGCTGTACGAGCACCTGCGGGTCCTCGACTGTCGCCTGGTAGTGGAGCGTGTTTCCCTCGCGCCGGAACCGCTCGACCACGTGCATCCTGTCGGTGTGGAAATAGCCTCCTCTCGCGAGCCACGTGAGATCGTTGAAGCCGACCGAGTCGACGACGAACGTGTCTCCCTCCCAGCGGCCGATCGCATCGCCGAGGAAGCTCACGTCGCGAGCCTTGACGGGATCGTGGGCGCGGCCGTCGGTCGGAACGAACCGGACGTCGCCGCCGCCGTAGAAGAGAATCACCTCGTTCGCCGTCTGCACGATCTTGGTCGGGCCTCCCAGGCGCGGCACGCCCTGCGACTGGCACTCGAAGATCGGATCTTCCTTGTTGGTGTTCACGTCCAGGTACTGCACGCGATCCCAGTACTCGGGTTTGTAGAGCGGCCTGTTCGTGTCCATACGCGCGGTGAATTCGCCGTCGTACGACTGATTCGTGTGCTCATCGCACTTGGTCTGGTTGGGCGCGCACCGGCGCGACGCGACGCTCGAGACGATGTCTACACCTTCGACTTTGTCCGCGTCGGCTGCATCACCGCCGCCCCCGAAGCCACCGCCCCACATCCCGCTGAGATCCGGTTTGCCATTCGCAGCCTGCGGCGTCGGCGGCGAAAGCGACGGAGCAGACGCACGCGGCGTCGGAGCGGCCTTCACGCTCTCGGGCACGGGAATGACGACGTAGAGATTGCCGACTTCCGTTTCCGCGGTCGTCAGATCGCGGACGACCATCCCGTCGCGTTTCTCGACGATATGACCCGCATAGAACGCGTCGATCCTGTCGTCGGGCGGATTGAAATCGGCGTATTTGTCGTACGTGAATTCCGTCAGCGTGGTTCCCTGCCGGACTTCGACACGCTCCGCCTGATTGGTGGCACTCAGCGTCGCCTTCGCCATTGCGCCGGCCACACCGGGAATCGGGAACGTCACGACGGCCTTGCCGCCTTCGACAGCGACCTTCGTGTTCGCGCCGGCGGCCGCCGCCGCTTTTGGCGCACCCTGCGGGCTGGCCCAGAGACGAATTAGCCGCTCGTCGAGCGCGTTCGGCATCGGCGTCGCCTTGCCTTTGCCCGGAACGAGTCCTGCGCCCACGATGTCCTCGTCCCACGCAAACTGCCCGCTGACCACCTCGATGCCCTTCCGCATCTGGCCATTCGCGCCCATGCACGTGTACTGCACGCGCATGCCCGGAGTCTGATAGTTCACGCTGACGCGATACCCGACGGACTTCGGCGCGTCCTCCGCGGTCCACCGTGCGGCAACGGTGGTCACGGTGCACGGCTGCCCCGCCACGCGAATCATCCCCGTGGCCTGCAGTTCGAGCGTCGCCACCGCGTCGATCTCCTGCACGCCGCGGAGCATGCCCGTGTACCACATCCAGTTGAAGAGCACTGATTTGACGTCGCCGGCGGCAGCGGCCGCCGGCGATGCCGGCGGTACTCGCGCGACGTCGCGCCGGGGCCCGGCGCCGCGCTGCGCCAGCAGCCCGGTGCCGGCCAGCATGAGCATCGCCACGGTTGCCGTTGTCACCGCCAGTTTCGTTCGCATGGTCCGGCGTCCTCTTCGTTCAGTGGCGAATCTTCGTCACCATGTTCGAGGAGTCGTAATCGCGGCAGGGCGACCCTTCGGCAATGGTGGCATTCGGATTCGTATTCAATCGAAGCTGCCGCTCGTTCATCACCCACGGCTGCAGCAGCACATCGGGATCCTCGACCGTCACTTGATAGTGGAGGACGCTTCCTTCGCGCCGGAAGCGCTCGATCACGTGCATCTTGTCGGTGTGGAAATAGCCGCCGCGCGCGAGCCACGTGAGGTCGTTGAAACCGATCGAATCGACGGCGAGCGTATCGCCTTCCCATCGGCCGACCGAATCACCGTAGAAGCTCACGTCCTTGGATTTGACGGGATCGTGCTTGCGGCCGTCGGTCGGAATGATGCGGAAGTCGGTCGGCTGAGTGCCGGCGCCCCCGGAGGCATAGAGGAACACCACGTCCCTGGCGGTCTGAAGAATGCGCGCGGGAGGGCCCACACGCGGCACCCCGTAGGGCTGGCAGATGAAGACCGGGTCTTCCTTGTTGGTGTTCACGTCGAGATACTGCACGCGATCCCAGTACTCCGGCTTGTAGAGCGGCCGGTTCGCGTCCATCCGCGCCGTGAACTCGCCATCGTAGGACTGGTTGGTGTGCTCGTCGCACTTGACCTGGTTCGGCGCGCAGCGCCGCGAGGCGACGTTCGAGACGATGTCGTTCCCCTCCAGCTTGTCGGCGTCGCCCGCGTCGCCTCCTCCGCCACCGCCGCCCCAGTACCCGCTCAGGTCGGGGTGCCCATCCGCCGTGCGTGGAGTCTGCGTCGCAGATGCGGGCGCCGCGTTCTGCGCAGCTGCCGTCCACGATGTTCCGATGAGGGCCAGCGCCAGCGCGCCGGCGATACCAATCCCGAAGCGAAAAGATCGACTTGTCATGTGCATCTCTCCGCGTGAGTTGTCTGGTGGCCCCACGAATCGTGCGCCCGGTTGCGCGGAAGCGCAACCGGGTTTTCGCGAAAGTTAGAACGTGGTCCTGAACCCGAACTGCATCGTCCGCGGCTGGAACGCGATGTTGGAGTCGTACTGCGGCGACCGGTAGTTGGCGGCCACTTCGCTGGTCACGAACGAGTTGTAGTTCGCGTGGTTGAACATGTTGAACACTTCGGCGATGCCGTCGAGGGTCATGCGCGAGTTGAGCTTGAACCGCTTCTGCAGCCGCATGTCCACGCGGTGCAGGTCCGTGCGGTCGAAGCTGTTGCGCGCGATGAGCGTGCCGTCGCGGCGCAGCCGCCCGCCCGATCCGCCGACGCCAAGCACGTCGACCCCGGAGGTCGGCGTCGCCTTGCCGTTGTCGGCGAAGAAGTAGAGGCCGCTCACCTGGAAGCCCGCCGGGAGCTGCCAGATGCCGTTGACCGTCGCGCGATTCCGCTGGTCGCCGTTCAGGAACCGCTCGGCGGCAAGCACCGGGTGCAGCGTCATCGGTGCGTCGCATGTGAACACGCCGGGGGATGGGTTCGTGATGGGGTACTTGCAGCCGCGATCGGTATTGATCGGAGCGTACTGATAATCGTGGTTGAACTGCAGCAGATACGTCGCCGCGAGCTGCCAGTTGTTGCTCATGCGCTTGTTAAGCTCCATCTGCAGGCCGTACGACTGGAGGCCGTTGGGTTGCAGGATGTTCTGGTTCACCGTCCCCCAGCCCGTGACCGGCCGGCGAGTAAGGTCCGTGAACGGATAATTGGCGCCCGTCGCGGGGTTGTACGCAAGGTTGACGTCCATCGTGCTGAGAACGTCCTTGCTGGCCGTGTACACGAAGTCTGTCGCCACCGACATCGCCGTCCCCAGCTGCCGCTGGAGACCGACGTTGGCCTCGTTCGAGTACGGCAGATTGGACTGTATCGCCGGCAGCGTCAGGAACGGTGAGCGCTGATTCGACGTAGCGACCGCCTGCGCATAGGTTGGGATCGGGCCGTTGAATGGGTTCAGCGGGAAATCAGGACGGCCGTCGTAATTCACCTGGATGTTCGCGACCTGCGCATCGACCCGGTACGCATGCGACGAGTTGACGGCGCCGCCGGCAAACAGTCCCCAGCCGCCGCGGACGACCGTGCGATCGTTCACGCTGTACGCAAAGCCGAGTCGCGGCTGGATGTTGTTCCTGTCGATCGACCGTTTCGGGACCCAGCGATCGAACGGCAGATCTTCGGCCCACGTTCCCTTGATGAGGTCATAGCGAACCCCGAGGTTCATCGTCAGCTTGCCGCGCCTCCAGTCGTCCTGCATCCAGGTGGCGAAGCTGCGAATGGGGCTGTCCACGTGGAAGTCGCCGACGGCCAGCGAGTAGAACCGGGTGATCGGCGCCAGCGCGTTGAGTTTCCACGAGGCGACGTCGTTGTACACGGGGAACAGCGACTCGATGTTGCTCGGAATCGGGCCGCCCTGCGCGTCGAGCGTGCCGGCGCAATTGATGCACAGGAAGATCGGCGAATCGCTGTTGATGAATTCGGCGCCCGTCTTCACGTCGTGCCGTCCGCCCTTGACGAACGAGAGCGACAGGTCGTCGCGGACGCTCGGCCCTCCATCGGTGAGATCCTGCGGCGAGCGCGTATGCGCCTGGCCGATGGTGAAGCCGCGCAGCAGGATGCGTGGTGTTCCGTGACTGAATCCCGCGGCGGCCTGCGGATGATTGGGCCAGTTCACCACCGGGTTCGTCTGCCACCAATAGCGGCCCCAGCTGTAGGCAACCTCGTTGACCGCGGACGCGCCCATGACGTGCGTGAGTCTGGCCGTGATGTCGTTGGCGGTCTTGGGCACCGAGCTCGGCGACGAGGGGTGGATGGTGCTGCCGCCCGACCAGCGCGCATCGTACGGATCCCAGGAGCGCTCCAGGTTCTGGCGGTACGTGAAACGAGTCTTCGGCGAGAACTGGATGTCGAGCCGGCCGCCGCCCTTCTTCTCCGTGTAGGTGCCCTGCAGGTTGATGTTGAAGCTCGGATACGGCGTCGTGTACGGCCGCGTGTACGGAGAGCGCTCGAACTCGTAGTTCAGGAAGTAGTGAATGCGATCCTTCCTGATGGGACCGCCGTAGGTCGTGCTCAACTGCTGGTCTGAGTACGGCAGCACCTTCTTCTGGATGAAGTCCGCGGCATTGAGCTTCGCGTCGCGGAAGTACCCCGCGAATGTTCCGGACGGTGTGTTCGTCCCCGACTTCGTAATCGCGTTGACCTGGATGCCGGTCGATCGACCCTGGCGCGCATCGAACCGGTTCGTGATCACCTCGAACTCGGCGATGGTGTCCTTGCTGAAACGCGGCTGGCCGAAGCTCGTGGCGATCAGCTGCGTCACTTGCTGACCATCGACGTTGAGCTGAAAGCTCGACGCCGGCGTCTCTGCGACGAAGTTCTGACGGCTGCCCGCGGCCAGCAGCGTCAGGTCCATGAAGTTGCGGCCGTTCACCGGCAGGTCCTGCACCTGCCGCGCGTCGATGTTGCTCCCGAGGCTCGACTGGGTCGTGGCAACGAGCGGCGCTTCACCGGTGACGGTAATGGATTCCTGCAGCGCCGCGGGCGCCATCTGCATATTCAACACGGCCTGCTGGCCG
>OBEQ010759588.1_pt1 | contig 12035 bp, 10 predicted proteins | sample 1670901 | NCBI WGS metagenome assembly OBEQ01 (sample SAMEA104232315, study PRJEB22302) | groundwater metagenome | biome: forest; feature: aquifer; material: groundwater | place: USA | collected 2011-08-07 | depth 5.4 m | reverse complement strand
GCACCGCCTCGGCTACGACGAATTCGCGATCATCCGCAACGGGGCCGCGCTGCGGGCGTACGAGACGCCGGCGCTGAATAAGTCGATGTTCGCGGTGTTCGTCGATGTGGCCCTCGTCGCGGTTGCCGCGCTGATTGCCGCTGCGCTCAAGGCCGACAACTGGCAACTGTCGGCCAGTAGCGCCGCAGCGCTTCGGATGACGGCGCTCCTCGCACCGCTGACAGTGGTCGTGTTCTGGTGCATGAACCTGTACCGCGGCACCTGGAAGCTCGCCGCGGTCGACGACTTCGTCCGGCTGTGTTGCGCGGTGTTCATCGCGGCGTGCCTCGGATCCGCGATACGCATGGTGGCGGCTCCCGCGGAGTCGTCGGCGTCGTTGTTTGCGATTTGGGCCCTCGTGTCCGCGGTGCTGGTCATCGGTTCGCGCGCCTCGTACCAAATTCTCGAGGCGAGCCGATGGCGCGCCGCCGCGAGCGGGACGCCCACGCTGATCTATGGTGCCGGCCGTCAAGGCGCGATGGCGCTGCGCGAGCTGACGTTCGATATCGAGTCTCCGCTGCGTCCGGTCGCCTTCATCGACGACGATCCGAACAAGCAGGGGCGACTCGTGAACGGCTTGCCCGTCGTGGGTTCGATGCGGACCCTCACCGGCACGATTCAGCGCTTCGCCGCGCGCGCGGTCGTCGTCGCGTCGGATGGCCTCAGCCCCGCACGGCTCGCCGAAATCGGCGAGCAGTGCGAGAGTGCCGGCGTCTCGCTGTTGAAGCTGCGCGTCAGCTTTTCGTCCGTGGCCGCGGCCCCGCAGGCGATGCGTCTGGCGCCGGCTGCACCGGCCGTCGACGGGCTCCGCGATCACCGGCCGGCCGTGTCCCTGCAGTTGGAGGCGGCGTGCGTGCCTGGCACGCGGGTGCCGATCGTGGGCGGGCAGCGATGCCCGGCGTGCCGTTCGCATGCGCTGTTCCGATCGCGTGGGACAACGGTGCTCGACCAGCTGCACAAACGGGTTACCGGCAAACGGCTGCACCGATGCCAGAAGTGCGGGTGGCGCGGCTGGACACAGTCGCTCGACGTCAGCCTCCACTACTCGCTGCCCCTTCATGTGCCGACGTCCGATCGGATGAACGCGGTCTTCGCGAACCACTCGCGTGACAAACGTGCAAGCTGAAGCGCGATCGGCGAGACGCACGGCGGCATCGAGGGTCGAGAAGACTCAGATCGCGCTGGTCCTCGCGATCGTGGCGTGGGGCGCGCTGTCGTTCGGCGCGGTCTACCCATGGGGCTATGCGCCGCTGGGCGGCGCCTCGGCTCTCGCCGGCGCGCTGGGGCTGCTTGCCGGACAGCGTCGACGCGTGCCACGGCTCGTCGTCGCGGCGGGTGCCGTTGTCATCGGGTCGATTGTGGTGCAGCTGGTGCCGCTGTCGTCGTCCGTCCTCGCGCGACTGAGTCCAGCGACCGTCGCGCTGCTCGACCGGTACGACGTCATGTTCGCGCTGGCGCGCGGATCGGCCGTCCACACGCTCTCAGTCGATTCGCGTCGAACATGGATCGGTGTGATGTTGATCGCGAGCCTTGGCACGTTCTGGCTCGGGCTGACCGCCATGTTGCGAACGCGTCTCGTGCTCTGGATCGTGCGCGGTCTCGTGATCGTCGGGACCGGGATCGCGGTGATAGGCGTGATTGCGCCGTCGGGTCACGACGCGCGGATTTACGGCTTCTGGCAGCCGCAGTCCGCGGCGACCTCTTTCGGACCCTTCGTCAACCGGAATCACTACGCGGGGTGGATGCTGATGACCATCCCGCTTGGCGTCAGCTACCTCTGGTCGCTACTCGCCCGTGACACGGCCGCCCGCTCCTGGCGCGCGCGTCTGTCGTGGCTGTCGACGCCATCGGCAAGCGGGTTGATCCTGCTCGGTGTGGCCTTGGCGGTGATGGTGCTGTCGGTGGTGATGTCGCTGTCGCGATCCGGCATCGGTTGTCTGGTCGTGAGCCTGACCCTGCTCGTGTGCGTCGTCGACCGCACGCGCGTGAGCTGGTGGCGTCGAGCGATCCTGGCCACGTGTGTGGCCGGCGTGGTGGCTGCCTGCATCGGATGGACGGGCACGGACAGAATCGGCGGGCGGTTCGCCGAATCTCAGACCGATCGCTTGGGCGGACGCGTCGGGGTGTGGCGAGACGCCAGCGCCGTCGCGCGCGCCTTTCCGTTGACCGGGACAGGGTTCAACACGTTCAGCGTGGCGATGTTGTTCTATCAGACCCACGACCTCGAGGAGTTCTACGCCGAGGCCCATAGCGATTATCTGCAGGTTGGCGCCGAGGGCGGCTTGCTGGTCGGCATTCCAGCGCTCGCATTGATGCTGGTGACGGCCCGCGAAGTGCGTCGGCGATTCTCGGGCGACGACCCACGGTCGTACTCGCTGCGCCTTGGAGCCGTTGCGGGGTTGCTCGCGATCGCCCTGCAGGAAACCATCGAATTCAGCCTGCAGATGCCCGGCAACGCCGCGTTATTCTGTGTCCTCGCCGCGATCGCGCTCTATCACCCCGATCGCCACGGCGCTGGCTCTCTCCAGCTCCGGCCCGCCGCGTAGACGAACTTCGACTACTGGCCTGTCTGCGGTATGCGAGCGCTCCGTACGACGAGCCAGCTTTCGAAGGTGGTTGCAGCGACTCCCATGACCCACGCGGTTTTGGGCCGCGTCTTGTGAAGGCGTTTCAACCCGTACGCAAACGCCGCGGCCATGGCGCTCTTGGTCGTCGCAAAGAGGACGGGTGAATCCTGCCACCACGACCCGAAGCCCCGTTCGCGCGCCGAGCCTTCTTCAATCCGGTACATCGACACGGCAAGGTCGCTGCTCGCGGCAGTGAAGAAACTGCCGAGCACGATGTTGAACGGTCGGTCGTGCACGTTCCATCCTTCGTTCGAGGGCGTTGCGCGTCCGCTGCTGACGTGTGTGTCCGAAAGAACCGTGCTTTGAGTTTCGACAGGGAATAAAGACGATGAGATGAGATCGGAGGTGGAGCTCTGCGCACGCGCTCTCGCGCCCGGACATGCGAGCGCGATCACAATCGCTGCGCGCGAGAGAAGTCTGGTGAGCGCATGTGATCGCGGACGTGATCGCGGATCGGATCCGGCCATGGTGTCGACGCTCCAGGTGTAGTCGTACACGCGACGAAGCGTCGCGGCGACGATACGGCTGAACACCGGACAACCATACTGGTGTTCCCGCGCTGTCGCACCATTTTTTTGGCGAAACCGCCAGGTTTTTCAGAGGATGGGAGGATAAAGGCGCCGCGCCGAGAGACAAAAGTCGCCGTCGACGTGAGTCACTCGCCGATTGCGCGGCGGTGACCGGCGCCAGTATCATCGCTTTTAGTCGGCGTGGCGACGTGCCTCGGATGGGGCGTGGGCTGAAACTGCACGAAAAAGCAGCAGATCACGGTGGCGACCGGCTTGCACCCGGAGGTGTCCATGTCGTACCGCGGCGGTTGGCCACCGTTCTGGCAGCAAGGGGAGAAACACGGTAACGGCCTGGACTTGGGTCCGCCGCTTCGGCAGGTGGCGCCCCTTCAGCCTGCTGTGCGGTGGAAATGGCTGGAAGAGCTGCGACTCCGGTTCGACCTCGCAATTGAACTGCTCGATCCGGCGCTCGAGTACGTGCTCAAGCCGCTGCCTGGTGCCGAGAGCGCCGTCGATGTCCGCGCGCTCAGCCAGAGTGATCCGAACGTGCGCCATGCCGCCGCTGCGGCGTTGCGGTCTTCGAACCCTCGGACTTTCACGAGCGGCGGCGCGCGGTTGCACATCAGGCCGCTCTTTCTCAGATCGGGTGTGACGCCGCTGGCGAACGGCGTCCTCGTGATCGCGGACCGTCAAGCCGACGACGTCGCGGCCTCCAAGGAAGTTGATCGCCGGCTCGACGCGACCGGCCGATGGCTCACGGCGGCCATTGAAGCGGAGATCGGCGCGGCAAGCGATCAGGCCGAAGCCGATCAATCCGCGGACCGGTTGGCCGGAGTGGTCGACGTGATCGACACCTTGCACCGGGTGAGCGACGAGCGGGAAATCATCTCCGTGATGATGGAAGCGCTTGCATTCTGGTTCGACACCGATGTTCGCGTCTATCAGCAGGATCTGTCCGGCGCGTTCGCGCTGCACGCGTGCTTGCCGGGCGTCGAGCGCTCCGCCGTTGCCCAGCAACTCGATGGCCATCACATCTGGGGACGGGACGATATCTTCAAGATCGGCTCCTCGCGCGAGTTGGAGGCACTCGGGTGGATTGGCGCGGATCCCGACACACTCTTCGCGCCGATTTCCGTCGAACAGACCGCCGAATGGCTTCTGACGATGTCGGGCGCTGGCGATCCGACGGCCGAGTCGACGCTGTCGGTCCTCAGTCACATCGCCGGCGCGCGGCTGACCGATCTGTACCGCGACGTTGTCGAGCGGCAGCGCCGCGAGTTCACCGCGATCGTCGCGTTCGGTGATACCCCGTTCGACGCGACCGCGCGGATCGCGCTCGAAGCGATCGCGCGCGACATTGGCGCGACGGCCGCGACCGGCACGATCTATGGGGGGGACAGCGCGCCGACCGTGTCGGTCGGCTGGGGTGCGGGACCGGATGAGGTCGCACCGTTCGTCGAGGCCGGCTCGTCGACCGCGACGCCCGAACTGATTTCGGTGGGCATGAGGGCCGGCGCCGGTGTGTCGCTGGTGCTCAGCGTGCGAAGCCAGGGCGGCCGGTTCACGGGCGCGTCCGCGCGGCTCACGCGGTCGGCCGCGATGCTCTTCGCCACGTGGGTGTCTGGAGCCCTCATCAGACGTGGCGAGGTGCGCGTTCCCGACCTCAGCGAATACGCCGGCGAGTTCGTGGACCGGCTGCGGGGCCACCTCGACCGGCTCGGCCGCCTCAAAATGGGCGGAGCGGTCGCGGTGGTCATGGCCGATCTGTCGCCGCCGACCGGGTTTCTGCTCGACAACGTCATGCAGGTCGTGCAGGAACAGGTCCGTTCGTCCGATGTCGTGGGCATGCTCCAGACCGGCGCGGGCGTGCTTCTGCCAGAGGCGACGCGCGAAGTGGCCACCGCCGTCGTGGACCGACTGCTGCACGCGGCGCGCACGCAGGGCATGGCCGCCGCGCGCGTCGGCATGGTCACATTCGCTCCATCTTCCGAATCGCCCGCAACCTTGTTGGAGCGAGCGCTCATGAATGCCCGTCGCAGCGCGTCCTTGTCGTGAGTCGCGGAACCCTTCTCGGAGATCGTCGTGAATATCCCCGGTTCGAGGTTGCCGGCCAGCTATGGGCGGCGCTGACGTTTGACGCGGAGGTCGTGGTACGAAACGTCACGACCCGCGGTGTGCTGATCGAGACAATGCTCGCCTCGCCGTTCAAGCCGATTCGCGCGGCGCGGGTCACGCTGGGTGGCGGTGTGCCGGCCCTCGACGCGATCGTACGGCACGTCACGCCAGTGCCGAGCTCGGCGGAGCCCGGTCACCGCTACCTGGTTGGTCTCGAGTTCGTCAACGTTCCGCCAACGGTGCTCGTGAACGTCACGCGCCTGCTTCGCGACTGGCACGACCAGGCCAGTCGATAGTCTGCACAAACTCATTCAGAACAGAGACTTTTCTCCGCTGGTGCGGCCGGATCCTCTGCTGCATTAACCGTCGTCACCCAGACTTCTGTCGCCAATCCGCGGAAACGCCTGCGATTTCATCGGTTCGCGGCTGACAAATTTCTGCCCCGCCGCTGGCGATTTCTTTGCTATTGGGTGCTGCGGGCCGTGCCCGAAGCAGTAGGACGCCAATTCTCATGAGCCATCTTGCTATTGAACGTCGCCGAGTGTCGCGCGCGCAGCCGATTCACGATCCTTGCGTGGCAGTTGATGTGTCGCTGCCCGTCCGCGTGCTGGATATCAGCAGATCCGGCGTGCTGCTGGAGTCGAAGGCTGAACTGCTGGTCGGCGATCGCGCGGAACTCAGCGTGACGATCGCCGATCGTTCGTTCCCTCTCGTCATCGAAGTGCGACATGTGTCGATGGACTCGAATCCGCGCCGCGGCATGCGGTACAAGGCCGGCGCGGTATTCGTGTCGGCATCGGCTGAGCAGCGGTCAGTAATCGAGCAACTGTTGGGTGCGGAGCGAATTTAATGTCAGTACGAACAGCGTTCGCAGGAAGTTCGCGGAAGGCGTCACATGTCCGATTAGTCGGCGTCAGCCGGCAAGTCGTGGCACTTCGCGAAGAGATCGAGCGCGTCGCCGGTTCCGACGCCAAAATTCTCATCACCGGAGAGAGCGGCGTCGGGAAGGAAGTCGTCGCGCAGTGTATTCACCAGAGTAGCCCGCGCGCGAACATCAGCCTGGTCGCGGTGAATTGCGGCGGCATGCCGGAGACGTTGCTCGAATCCGAGCTCTTCGGTCACGTCCGAGGCAGTTTCACCGGCGCGTATCGAGACAAACCGGGCAAGCTCGAACTCGCGCACGACGGGACGGCCTTCCTCGACGAGATTGGCGAGATGACGCTGCGCATGCAGGGGATGCTGCTGCGGTTTCTCGAAACCGGGGAACTGCAGAAAGTGGGAGCCGATGGCGGCGGCCGGGTTGTCAACGTGCGGGTCATTGCCGCGACCAACCGCAACCTCCGCGAGATGATTGCCCAGGGAACGTTTCGAGAGGATCTGTTTTACCGCCTGAACGTCATCCACCTCGAACTGCCGCCGCTGCGGGAGCGGGCGGAGGATATTCCGGTCCTCGTCGAGCATTTCCTGCAGCTGTTCGCGCGGGACGGCAGCTGCGTCGTCAAGGCCATCAGTGGCGATGCGATGGCGGTGTTGCGGCGCTACACCTGGCCGGGCAACGTGCGACAGCTCGTCAACGTCCTCGAGCGGTTGACGATTACGTGCCGCGAGCCGGTGGCCACCGCCGACGACCTTCCCGCGGACGTGCGGGTGCAGGAGGGGCTGGCGCTCCGTCCCAAGACCGAACGCCGCCGAACCATCGCAGACGATTTGTACAAACGTCTCGTCGAAGAGCGCGAGTCCTTCTGGTCGTGTGCGTATACGCTCTACATGGATCGTGAAATCACGCGCGGAACCCTTCGCGAAGTGATTCGCAAAGGTCTCCAGGAGGCGCGCGGTAACTATCGGATCGTGGCGCGGATGTTCAACCTCGAGCCGCGCGATTACAAACGGTTCCTCAATTTCCTGCGAAAGCACGACTGCCAACTGCCGTTCAAGGATTTCAGACAGTAGAAATGACTGTATCTTTTGTCGCCCCATCGCTCGTCGTGATCGTGACGCTTGCGTACGGTTCCGCGTCGCCGGCCGCCGGCGCGCAAGTGTCTGCGCTCCAGCCGGAAGCGGCCACGCGGCCGGCCGCGCCAAGCGCGAGCACGCCGGAATACGTCATCGGGCCGGAGGACGTGCTCAGCATCATCTTTTGGCGCGACAAGGACATGTCGGCGGAGGTGGCGGTGAGGCCCGACGGCAAGATTTCCTTGCCGCTGCTGAACGACGTCGACGCCACAGGCCTGACGCCCGCGCAGCTATCCGACCGCATCACTGAGCGCGCGAAGCGCTACGTCGAGGACCCGAACGTGTCGGTCGTCGTGCGGCAGATCAACAGTCGCAAGGTGTACGTGACGGGCGAGGTGTTCAAACCAGGTCCGTATCCGCTGACCGGACCGACGACTATTCTGCAGATGATTGCCATGGCGGGCGGGCTACGCGAATACGCCGATGCCAAGCACGTCATCCTGATGCGGGTCGAGGGGGGCCGCACGGTCGGCTATCCCTTCAATTACAAGGACGTGTCGAACCGCAAGAATCTCAGACAGAACCTCGAATTGAAACCGGGTGACACGATTGTCGTCCCCTAGTAACGCGGCCCGAAGCCACTGATGCGCACATCACTTTCGCTTTTCGGCGCGTTGACGGCCGCGCTCGGGATTGCGGCCACCTCCAATGCACAGGCGCAGACGCTGGCCCCGCCCGCCACGCGCCCGGCGCAGGGTCTGTTCGATCGCGCCCCAGAAAACAATCAGCAGCTCGATCTGTCGATGCTGTTCCTCAGCGCATACGATGACAACCTCGCCGCGAACGACAGCGGCGGAACTAACCCTGTCAACTCGCAAACGCAGCGCGGCGGCGGGTACGACGGGCTGACGAGCCGCGTCGCCTACTCGAAGAAGTTCAGCCACGGCACCATTGCGTTCTCCGAAGGCTCGTCGGTCCGTTACTATCCGAGCCTCGCGGACATCGTCAGCCTGCAGCACGCGGCGATCGCGGGCGCGACGGTGCAGGTTCAGGGTATGCGGATCTCAATCGGGCAGACGCTGGAGTACCTGCCGTTCTTCGCCTTTGCGAACACGCCGAAGCTGTTCGATTCCGCCACGGCGGAGCTGCCGCCGGTCGTCGGCGACCAGGCGATGGTCCGGCGTGACCAACGAGTATTCAGCTCCTCGCTCGGCGTTACACAGCAGCTCGGCGGACGGACGTCGCTGTCGGCAAACGCCAACCTGCGCAGAGCCAATTTCCTCAGCGAATCGATCGGTCAGACGACGAAGGAGCTGGGCGCACGGTTGTCGAGAAAGCTGACGAGGGATCTCAGCATCGTGCTAGGCTATTCCTACCAGGACGGGGTCTACGCGCCGACGGCGATCGACGCTGTTCCCGTTCGCATTCACAACCTGGATGTCGGCGTCGACTACAACCATGCCCTCGGCCGCACGCGCCGAACGACGATCGGGTTCACCACCGGCTCGTCCGAGATCGACGGAGACAGCCGAGGTCCGCAGCGTCAGTTCACAGGCAGCGCACGGCTGAATCGGGAGATCGGGCGCACCTGGCACGCGACCGCGCTGTATCGGCGCGGCGCCGGGTTCGTCGACGGGTTCGCGCAGCCGATGTTCGCCGACTCGGTCGCGACGAGTATCGGGGGAACGATCAGCCGCCGCGTCGAGCTCGCCCTGGTTGGCAACTATTCCAAGGGTGGAATTGGGTTCGGCGCGGGCAGCTCCGAAAACAAGAGCTACAACGGGTCGGCGAAGGCGCGCATTGCGATTGCGCGCCGACTGGTGGTCTCGGCCGAATACTTCTACTTCCGTTATCACTTCGCAGACGCCGCGGTGCTTCCGGCTGGAGTCCCGGCGGATGTGAACAGGCAGGGCGCGCGGATCGGGCTCGAGCTGTGGTTGCCTGTCATTCGATAAGCACGCATCAAGAGATCGGACAATACCGTGATTCCCGGCAGGAAATACACACCGCAAGACTTCGCCTCGATCCTGTGGCGGAGAAAATGGCTGCTCGTCGTGCCGTTCGTCGTCTGCAGCGTGGCAACGTTCTTCGCCGCGCGGACGCTGCCGAACCGCTACAAGTCCGAGACGCTCATCCTCGTCGTTCCCCAACGAGTGCCTGAGAGCTACGTCAAGTCGACGGTCACCGCTCGCATCGAAGATCGTCTTCAGACGATCACGCAGCAGATTCTCAGCCGCACGCGGCTCGAGCGCATCATCCAGGACTTCGATCTGTACGCCAAGGAACGCCGGACCGCGATCATGGAGGACGTGGTCGAGAAGATGCGGCGGGACATCGACATCCTGGTGATCAAGGGCGATTCGTTCCGGATCACCTATACGGGCGACGAACCCCGCACCGTCATGCAGGTCACCCAGCGGCTCGCTTCGCTGTTCATCGACGAGAACCTTCGCGACCGTGAAATGCTGGCTCAGGGCTCCTTTCAGTTCCTCGAATCGCAGCTCGATGATTCCCGTCGCCGGCTCATCGAGCACGAGAAGAAGCTCGAAGAGTATCGCCGCCGGCATTCCGGCGAGCTGCCGACGCAGCTCCCGTCGAACCTGCAGGTGATTCAGAACACCCAGATGCAGATCCAGGCGCTCACCGAGTCGGTGGCGCGCGACCACGATCGGCGTCTGATGCTCGAGCGTGCGACTGCGGATGCGTCCTCGCCGGAAGCGGCTGCGGTAGCCGCGGTGATCGCGCCGGCGGCCGCGGGCGATACGCTGGTCGGCACCGCCGGCCAGCAGCTCGAAGGCGCGCGTCAGGCGCTTCGGCAGCTCGAACTCCGGCTCAAGCCCGAGCACCCAGATGTCGTCCGCATGAAGCGGACGATTGCGAATCTCGAACAGAAGGCGGATGCGGAAGCGGCGCTGCGGGCGCTGACGCCGAACGCATCGCCAGCGGTCGCGATCGCGCCCGCCGAACTATCCAGGCAGAATCGTCTCAAGGAGCTGAAGACGGAGCTCGACAATCTCGACCGTCAGCTTGCACGAAAAGAGGAGGACGAACGGCAGCTCCGCCGGGTGGTGGCCGGTTACCAGGGACGAATCGAGGCGACACCGGCGCGGGAGTCCGAGCTCACGGAACTGATGCGCGACTACGACACATTGCAGAAGAGCTACACCACGTTGCTTACCAAGAAGGAAGACTCCAGGGTCTCGGCCGACCTCGAGCGGAACCAGATTGGCGAGCAGTTCAAGGTGCTCGACGTTGCACGGATCCCGGAGAAACCCGATAGCCCGAATCGCGCAAGGATCAACATGGTTGGGACAGTCATCGGCTTCGCGATCGGCCTCGGGCTGATCGGCCTGCTCGAGTTCTCCGACTCGACGCTGAAGAGCGACGATGATGTCATGACGGCGCTGTCGCTGCCTGTGCTCGCGATGGTGCCGGTCCTCGCCGAGTCGCCGCCGCGGAAGGCGTTCGCCGTGCACCGATGGAGGCTGGTGGCGATCGCGTCGGCGCTCACGATGCTCGCGGCGGTGGTCCTGCTGGTCTGGAAGCTCAAGCCCGGCTTCGGGATCTGACCATGTACGAACGGTTCTACGGCCTGCGAGAGCGGCCGTTCGATCTGACGCCGAACCCACGGTACTTGTTTCTCACAGCGAAACATCGCGAGGCGCTGAGCAACCTGCAATACGGCATTTCGGCGCGCCGTGGCGTGACGCTCCTCATCGGCGAGGCAGGCACCGGCAAGACGACGCTGGTTCGGACGGTCCTCGAATCCGAAGAGCGGCGCAAGACACGGTGCGTGTACATGAATAACCCGATGTTGACCCGCGGGGAGTTCATCGAGTTTCTGGCAAACGCCTTCGATCTCGGCGAACACGCGGCCTCGTCAAAGACGCGACTGCTGGCGGATCTCGAACGGGTGCTCCGCGAGCGCCGCGCGGAGGGTGTGACGACGGCGCTGTTCGTCGACGAGGCGCAGGCGTTGCCGCTGGAGCTGCTCGAAGAGGTCCGGCTCCTTGCCAACATCGAGACGGACACGGAGAAGCTGTTGCAGCTCGTGCTGGCTGGGCAGCCTCACCTTGCTGCCAAGCTGAACGATCCGGATCTCCGGCAGTTGAAGCAGCGCGTGGCGCTCAGGTGTGAGCTGCGTCCGCTCGACCTCAAGGAGACCACTGCGTACATCATGCGGCGCGTCCAGATTGCCGGCGGAGACAGCATGCCGTTCACGCGCGAGGCGGTCGAGCTGATTCACGAGTGCGGACGGGGCATTCCTCGGACGATCAGCGTGATTTGCGACAACGCGCTCGTCAGCGGTTTTGCGGCCGATCAGCGCCCGGTCGGATACGCCCTGGTGCACGAGGTATGTGCCGACTTCGATTTCAATCCACCGCTGACGCCTTCCCGGGTGGTGGCCCGTGCCCCGGCGACCGTACCGCCGCCAGCGATGGCACCCAGGGCCGGCGCCGCGACGGGAAGCGATGCGTCGCAGGCGGAGTTGTTCAAGGTATTCACGCGCCCGCGAAGGTTTTCACTTTTTTGATGGCTGGGACACATGAGCCGTATTGACGAAGCACTTCGGCGCGCGCGCGAACAGCACACAGTAGAGGTGCCGGTCGAGGAGCCGTCGTCGTCGGTCGACGTCGCACCTCCGCCGGTGGCCCCACTAGGGAATTCGCTCGCTGTGGCAACGACAGCGGAGTCCCCGGCCATCGGTGACGTGCAGGCGCGCGAGCCTACGCCGACCGACGTTCCGGAGACCCGCGTCGTCGAGGCGGTGCCGGAGCGGAGGCCTCGGACG
>OBEQ010418603.1_pt1 | contig 12035 bp, 10 predicted proteins | sample 1670901 | NCBI WGS metagenome assembly OBEQ01 (sample SAMEA104232315, study PRJEB22302) | groundwater metagenome | biome: forest; feature: aquifer; material: groundwater | place: USA | collected 2011-08-07 | depth 5.4 m | reverse complement strand
GGCGAGCGGGCGGCCGCGTTGGGCCGAGCCCGCGCGAGGAGCGCCGTGCCGGTCGCGTGCGATTTGATGGACGAGCGCGCGACCCGCGCCGCGATCCGGTCGGCCGTGGCCGAGCTTGGCGGGCTCGACATCCTGATTCATTGCGCGGCGTACGTCGGGACGACCAACATACCGGGCTGGGTCGCGCCGTTTGGCGAGCAGACGGTCGCGGCGTGGGACGCGGCGATGCGCGTCAACCTGACCGCGGCGTTCGTGATGGTGCAGGAGGCGCGCGAGGCGCTGTCCGCGAGCGGGCACGGATCGGTGATTCTGTTTGGTTCGACATATGGGCTTGTCGGCCCTGACATGCGCCTCTATGAAGGCACGACCATGGGCAATCCGGCGGGATATAACGCGTCGAAGGGCGGGGTGCTGCAGTTGACCCGCTATCTGGCCACCGTGCTGGCTCCCCGCGTGCGCGTCAACGCCGTGACACCCGGGGGCGTGTGGCGGCAGCAGCCGGGCGCGTTCCATCAGCGGTACATCGACCGCACGCCGCTTGCGCGGATGGCGACAGAAGAAGATTTGAAAGGCGCGGTCGTGTATCTCGCCAGCGACCTCTCGGCGTACGTGACCGGGCATAACCTGGTCGTTGACGGAGGATGGACCGCGTGGTGATCGGAGAAGACGACGTGACGAGCGTTCAGCGTGGAGCGTATAGCGTATAGGAATGACAATACCAAGTCGGAGCCTTGCTCAAGCTACACGCTACGCGCTCCACGCTATACGCATACTCTAGCAAAATTATGACTTCAGTCTCGATTGGCAGTCACGAGGTTGGCGAAGGACACTCATGTTTCGTCATTGCCGAAGCCGGCGTCAACCATAACGGCGACCTCGCCCTGGCGCAGCGCCTCGTCGACGCGGCGGTCGATGCCGGCGCGGACGCGGTGAAGTTCCAAACGTTCCAAGCCGACCGTCTCGCCGCCGCCATGGCCCCGAAGGCGGCCTATCAGCGGATGCGCACCAACGGGTATGAGTCACAGCTGGAGATGCTGCGCCGACTCGAACTCTCGTCCTCGGCGCACGAGACGCTGGTCCGCCATTGCCGCGCGCGCGGCATCCTGTTTCTTTCAAGCGCCTTCGACGAAGCCAGCGCGGATCTGCTCGAGCGGCTCGATGTGCCGGCGTTCAAAATTCCGTCGGGGGAGCTGACGAATCTGCCGCTGCTCGAGCATCTCGCGCGCAAAGGGCGGCCGCTCATCGTGTCGACGGGCATGGCGACGCTCGAGGAAGTCGAGCAGGCGGTGCGCGCGATTCGGCGCGCGGGCGCCGTGCCACCGCTAGTCTTATTACATTGTGTCAGCAGCTATCCCGCGCCGGCCGACCACGCCAACCTGCGCGCGATGGATACGCTTGCCGGATCGTTCGGCTGCCCGGTCGGCTACTCGGACCACACTGAAGGGCTCGAGGTCGCGCTCGCGGCCGCGGCGCGCGGGGCGTGCGTGATCGAGAAGCACCTGACGCTCGATCGCTCGCTGCCAGGGCCCGATCATCACGCCTCGTCAACGCCGGACGAATTCCCCCGCCTCGTCCACAGCATCCGCGTCGTTGAGGGGGCGCTGGGCGACGGGCGCAAAGCGCCCGCGGCGTGCGAACGACCGATCGCTGACGTGGCGCGTAAGAGTTTGGTCACGGCCCGCGATGTGCCCGCCGGCGCGCGCCTGACCGCCGAGGCGATCGCGATCAAACGGCCTGGCACTGGATTGCCACCCGCGCGGCTGGCGGATGTCATCGGTCGCGTCGCCGCGCGCATGATCCCGGCCGACACGCTCCTCAGCGAGGAAATGCTCCGATGAGAGCGTATAGCGGGGAGCGTATAGGTATGACACGGCAATGAGTCGGAATATGTGTCAAGCTAAACGCTCTACGCTGTACGCTCCACGCTAACATGATGCGAAAAATTGCCGTCGTGACTGTAGGACGTTCTGACTACGGCATTGAGCGGCCGATCCTGCGGCGGATCACGGCCGACGCGTCGCTCGAACTGCAGCTCATCGTCGGCGGGATGCACTTGGCCCCGGAGTTCGGCCAGACGGTCCGCGCGATCGAAGAGGACGGCTTTCCGATCGTGGAGCGCGTCGAGCTGACCATCGCCTCGGATTCGCCCGCCGGCATCGGCGTGTCGATGGGCGTGGGCACGGTCGGCTTCGCCCGCGCCTACGACCGCCTGCGGCCGGACCTCGTACTCGTTGTCGGCGACCGGTTCGAGATGCATGCCGCGGCGGTGGCGGCCGTCCCGTTTCGCCTGCCCATCGCGCACGCGCATGGTGGGGAGCTGACCGAGGGCGCGATCGATGACGCGTTCCGCCATTCGATGACGAAGCTGAGCCACCTCCACTTTGTGAGCGCGCAGGACGCCGCGCAGCGCGTGCGCCAAATGGGTGAGGAACCCTGGCGCATCACGGTCTCCGGCGCGCCCGCGCTCGATGAGCTGCGCGCGATCGCCCCACTGAGCCGGCAGGACCTCGAGGCGCGGCTGGGCATCCCGATCGAGCGCCCGCTCATCGTCACGTTTCATCCGGTCACGCTGGAATTTGAGCAGGCGGAGGCGCAGGCGCGCGAGCTTGTGGCGGCGCTGGCGGAGTGCGCGCAGCCGATGGTGATCACCGGGCCCAACGCCGACACGAACGGCCGCGCGGTGCGCGCGGTGCTGCAGGAGTTCGCCGCCTCGCATCCCGCGGCCCGGTTCGTGGAGAACCTCGGGACGCAGGCGTACGGGAGCCTGATGCGCCTCGCGGCGGCGATGGTCGGCAACTCGTCGAGCGGGATCGTCGAAGCCGCGACGTTCGAGCTGCCCGTGGTCAACGTCGGCACGCGGCAGCACGGGCGGCTGCGCGCGGCGAACGTGCTTGATGTCGGCTACGGACGGCACGAGATCCTCGCGGGGATTCAGCGCGCCACGCGGCCAGAGTTTCGCGCGGAGCTGCTCGGCTTGACGAACCCGTACGGCGACGGCCTCGCGGCCGAGCGGATTGTCAGTCGACTGAAATCGGTCACGCTCAACGACGCGCTGATCCGCAAGCGATTCGCCCCGCTCGAGGCCGGCGAGCCGGCGAGCGAAAAGCCTGAGTGGTCGCATGCGGCCTGAGTCGATCGTGATTCTGGGCGGCGGCGGGCACGCCCGCGTGCTGATCAGCTGTTTCGAGGCCGCGGGCCAAGGCCTGCCCGGCGGCATTCTGGACAGCGACCGCACGCTGTGGGGCCGACGCATCGACGGCGTGCCGGTGTTGGGCGACGATGCGCAATTGCCGGCGTTGCGCGCGCTCGGCATCCGACAGTTTCTTGTCGGCCTCGGTGCGGCCGGCGACAATCGGCCGCGCCAGCGGCTGTTCGTGCAAGCCATCGAGGCGGGACTCGAGCCGGTCGCGATCGCGCATCCGTCGGCGATCCGGTCACCGCGTTCGATGCTCGGGCCCGGCAGCATGGTCTACCCATTGGCGCTGATCAATCCCGGGACGCACGTCGGACAGAACGTGATCGTCAACTCCGGCGCGATCCTCGAGCACGATGGCCTCATCGGCGATCACGCGCATATCGCGCCCAGGGCCGTGCTCGGGGGCTCGGTGCGCGTGGGCGCGTTGGCCCACGTGGGAATCGGCTCCACGGTGCGGCAGGGGATTGTGATCGGCGAGGGGGCGATCGTCGGCGCGGGCGCGGTCGATGCGGTACTCGGCCATCCCCCCATCCGGCCCTGTCCGGCGCGCGGGTGGGGGGTGCCGCAGGTCCCCGAACGTCAGAGCAGGCCGTACTGCACCCGGGCCAGGGTGCTGGTCTGGTCGGACGGCGCCGGGTACGGCTGTTTCGTGAAGACCGCAAAGGCCACGTCACCGCGCTGCCCGATGGCGAGGGTGGCGACGAGCCCGTGCGCGTCCGGCTTCGCGTCGACGCTCTGCAACCCGCTCGGCACGCCCTTGGCGTCCAGCCCGACGTTCGTCCGGTCCGATCTCTTGACCTCGTCATCGACGTTCGACCGGTGATACGTCGTGGCATGCTCCGGGCTGTCGAACTGCGCCAGGATGACCATCACGGCGACGCCGGTCGTCACCCAGCACCGGATCGCGCCCCGCTGGAATCCGTACAGCTTCAGGCTTTTCAGGACCGCCGCGCTGTTCTTGTCGTCGGCGCCGGCCAACTGCTCCAGGGAGATCTGCTCGTTGGTACCGGGGACGTCGGCACTGCAGGACGTGGAGCCCGGCGGCGCCGGCAGAAGGAGCTGACGAAGATCACCCGCATGGCTGGTGGCGGCGACGTTTACCGGCAGTTCCATCGTGCCCGCGGCCTTCTTCGGAAAGAGCCGCCACACGGCGACCACCGCCACGGTGCCCCCCGCCGCGAACAGCAGGAGGAACACGACAGCCAGTACCCAGCCGAGGCCCCGCCGTCGCTGGCCCGGCGGCGGCCCGGGGGGTGAGCCGAAGGACTGGCCGGCGTCCGGGAAGTAGTGGCCGGAGTAGCCGCCGACCGGGTACTGCCGCGGCGCACCGGGATCGGCGGTCAGCGCCGCGACCCGGGCCGACGTACCCCCGTATGAATACGACATCAGTTGCCTCGTCCCACCGACATTCCATCATGGACGGAGCCACGACCCGACGGTGGAACGGGCTCACCGCCTACCAGTCTTCGCAACCAAGCGGACCCGCCGCGTCGACCGGGCGGCGGATCGCTGGTCCACAGGGGGTGTCCGGCCGCCGGTCACAGCCGCCACCTGATCGACCGACACGGGCGCTGGCGACTCACCAACGGCAGCGGGGCCGGCTGCCGTCCGGGCCGGCCCAGCCGTCCGATGGTCAGCGACGGCCGACGGTCAGCACGGGCCGGCTGGTCTCAGCGAAGAAATCGTTGCCCTTGTCGTCGACGACGATGAAGGCCGGGAAGTCCACGACTTCGATCTTCCAGACCGCCTCCATGCCCAGCTCCGGGTACTCCAGCACCTCGACGTGCGTGATGCAGTCCTGCGCTAGCCGGGCCGCCGGACCGCCGATCGAGCCGAGGTAGAAGCCGCCGTACCGGGCGCAGGCGTCGGTCACCTGCTGGGAGCGGTTGCCCTTGGCGAGCATCACCAACGAGCCGCCCGCCGCCTGGAACGACTCGACGTACGAGTCCATCCGCCCGGCTGTGGTCGGCCCGAAGGCGCCCGAGGCGTACCCCTGCGGGGTCTTCGCCGGGCCGGCGTAGTACACCGCGTGCTCACGCAGGTACTGCGGCATCTCCCCGCCGGCCGCCAGCAGCTCCGCGATCTTCGCGTGCGCGATGTCGCGGGCCACCACGAGCGGGCCGGACAGTGAAAGCCGGGTCTTCACCGGGTACTTCGACAGCTCGGCCCGGATCTGCGCCATCGGTTGGTTCAGGTCGACCCGCACGACGTCGTCGTCGAGGTGCTCCTCGGTCACCTCGGGCAGGTACCGGGCCGGATCGGTCTCCAGCCGCTCCAACCACACCCCGGACGGAGTGATCTTCGCCAGCGCCTGCCGGTCAGCCGAGCACGAGACCGCGATCGCCACCGGGCAGGAGGCGCCGTGCCGGGGCAGCCGGACCACGCGCACATCGTGGCAGAAGTACCGGCCGCCGAACTGGGCGCCGATGCCGAAGTTGCGGGTCAGTTCCAGTACCTGCGCCTCCAGCTCAACGTCGCGGAAACCGTGCGCCAGCATCGAGCCTTCGGACGGCAGGGCGTCGAGGTACTTCGCGCTCGCCAGCTTGGCGGCCTTGAGCGCGTACTCCGCACTGGTACCGCCGATCACAATCGCCAGGTGGTACGGCGGGCAGGCGGCGGTACCGATCAGCCGCAGCTTCTCCTCCAGGAACTGCAGCATCCGGGTGGGGTTCAGCAGCGCCTTGGTCTCCTGGTACAGGTAGCTCTTGTTCGCCGAGCCGCCGCCCTTGGCCATGAACAGGAACTTGTACGCATCGGCGTGCCCGTCCGGGTCCTCGGCGTAGATCTCGACCTGCGCCGGCAGGTTGGAGCCGGTGTTGCGCTCTTCCCACATGGTCAGCGGGGCGAGCTGGGAGTACCGCAGATTCAGTCGGGTGTACGCGTCGAAGACGCCCCGCGCGATTGCTGCGGAGTCGGCGCCGTCGGTCAGTACGTGCCGCCCGCGCTTGCCCATCACGATCGCGGTACCGGTGTCCTGGCACATCGGCAGCACCCCGCCCGCGGCGATGTTCGCGTTGCGCAACAGGTCCAGCGCGACGAACCGGTCGTTGGGCGACGCGGCCGGGTCGTCGATGATCGAGCGCAGCTGGGCCAGGTGCGCCGGGCGCAGGAAGTGGGCGATGTCGTGCATCGCCTCGGCGGTGAGCAGGGTCAGCGCCTGCGGCGCCACGGTGAGGAACCGCCGCCCGCCCGGACCGTCGACGACCCCGATCCCGTCGTCGGTGACCAGCCGGTACTCGGTGGTGTCCGGGCCGATAGGCAACAGCGGGGCGTACGCGAACTCGGGCATGACCGCGAGCGTAACCAGCCCGTCCGGATCCGCGATCAGGCGACCCCGCTGCCGTAGGCCAGAAAGCCGACGGTGCGCGCCTCGCTGAGCACCAGGCCGGTCGGGCCCGCGCTCAGCACCGACGCGTGGGTCGCCACGTCGGCGAGGGTACTGCCGCTGCCCGGTTCCAGCGCCACCAGCCGTCCGGCGCCGTTCTCGCCGACGCTGTCGGTGATCAGGACCGCCCACCGGGTGAGCGCCACAGCGTGGTGCGTGCCGGCCGCATGGCTCCAGAGGATACCGCCGCGCTGCAGGTCCACCCCGGAGATCTGCGTGCGGTCGGCGCTGCGCACGATGCCGTACCGGCCGTCGGTGCTGAGCAGGGCCTCGCCCGGGCCGGCCACGTACAGCTCCTGGCCGGTGCGCGCGGAGAGGTAGACCGCACGGTTGTCGCCACGGATGCCGGCGAGTACCGGGTCACTGCCTGCCGGATCGTGCGACGGGGTACAGCCGACGCCGGAGGCGGTACCCAGGTCGTACCCGTCCCTGCGCCAGGCGCTCGCGCCGCTGGCCGGATCGCGGGCCTCCACGGAGTACCGGCAGCCGGCGCCGGCGGGCACCGCGGCGATCACCAGGTGCCGCCCGCCCATCACCACGACCCGGGTCGTGTCGGTCGGTGCCACCTGCCGGAGCAGCGTGCCACCGGCGGTCTCCACGGCCTGGACCCGCCCGTCGATGGCGAAGCCGAGCACAGCCGGCAGATCGCCCGGTGCGGCCGGACGATCCCGGCCGGCCGGCAGTTCGGGGTTGGCGCCGGACAGCGCGCGCCCGAGCGTCGCCCCGGATCCGGGCAACCGCAACGTCCAGCGCGACGCCCCGGTGGCCGGCGCCCTCGCCACCAGCGTGCACTCCGCCCCCGACGGACAGGTCAACGTCAGGATCGTGTCCCGGTACGTCCAGACGCCCACGGCCGAGCCGTCGCTCCAGCGCACCTCGCCGTCGGCCGGGTTCACCACCTCGAACCCGTGCCCCCGCCCGCGCCCGACGAGGACCACCGGGTCGGAGTCCGCACCGCCCACTGCTCCCCATTCGGCGTCCCGGCTCCACAGCTTGTCGCCACGGTTGGCGTCGTACGCCTCGACGGTGCCGCGCATCGTCACCACCACCGTGGCGCCGGCGAGGATGGCTCCGGTGGGCGTGGCGTCGATCCGTTTCGCCCAGGCGGTCGCCGGCTTCGACAGTGAGCTACCGCTGGCCAACCAGTCCCGGAAACCCTGCGCCAGTCCGGTGAACGGGTTGCTACCGGTGATCAGCACGTAGGTCAGGATGAGCGTGAGGACTCCGACGACCCCGAGCGCCGCCTCAAGCCTGCCCAGGGCCCGTCGCCCGTTCGCCACGCCTGGCACGGTAACGATCACGACCATTGACGACGGGGATGGTCCGAAGCAACCCGTGTCGACCACATTTAGGATGAACGCCGTGCGCCCGTACACCCTGCTCAGCTGCGCGGTCTCGCTCGACGGGTACCTCGACGACGCCACCGGGCACCGGTTGCTGCTCTCCAACGACGCGGACTTCGACCGGGTGGACGAGGTACGGTCCGGCTGCGACGCGATTCTGGTCGGGGCGAACACGATCCGCCGCGACGACCCGCGGTTGCTCATCCGTTCCCCGGCCCGTCGGGCGGCCCGGATCGCGCACGGCCTGCCACCGGACCCGGTGAAGGTGACCCTCACCGGCTCGGGCGACCTGGATCCGCAGCGACAGTTCTTCACGGCCGGCGCGGCAGGCGCACCCCCGCTCGGCTCCGCACGCCCGCTCGACTCCGCACCCCCCCTCGGCTCCGCACGCCCGCTCGTCTACGCGACCGCAGCCGTCGCGCCCGCGCTCGCGGCCGGGCTCGGTTGCGCCGCCACCGTGGTGCCCACCTCCGGTGTCGCCGCGCTGCTCGCCGACCTGTCCGCACGCGGCATCCGGCGACTACTGGTCGAGGGCGGTGGGGCCGTGCTGACCCAGTTCCTCGCCGAGGGACTCGCCGACGAACTGCAGCTGGCGATCGCCCCGGTCATCGTCGGCGACAGCCGGGCGCCACGCTTCCTGCACGACGGCACGTTCCCGCCCGGCGTGGGCCCCGCGGGCCGGCTGCGCCTGGCCGAGGTCCGGCCGATCGGCGATCTGGTGCTGCTGCGGTACCTGCTGAGCCAGAAAGCCGTCGACCGGCACTGGCTCGGCGTGGCCATCGACGAGTCGCGGCGGTGCCCGCCGTCGCCGGGCGCGTTCTCGGTGGGCGCCGTCATCGTCGACGCCTCGGGCCAGGAAACCTCCCGTGGGTACTCCCGGGAAGCCGATCCGCACGTGCACGCGGAGGAGTCCGCACTATCCAAAGTGGAGAGTGTCCGGTCGGGCGCCACCCTCTACAGCTCACTGGAGCCCTGCAGCGTCCGGGCAACCCGCCCGCGGTCGTGCACCGCACTGATCCTGGCCGCCGGTATCGGACGCGTGGTCTACGCCTGGCGCGAGCCGCAGCTCTTCGTCGACGGCCACGGGGCCGAAGAACTGCACGACGCCGGCGTCGAGGTGGTCGAGATACCTGATCTCGCCGACCAGGTACGCGCCGTCAACGCCCACCTTGCCGAGGGTCGCCCGACCTGACGAAGCACGATCCTGTCTACCGCCAACCGTCCTGACGGCCGCCGCGTCAGGCCAGAACCCCGCCGGGGAGTCGCACCTGTGCTCATCCTGTTGCCGCCGTCGGAGGCCAAGGCCGGGTCCGCCACGGGCAGTCCGCTCGACCTGACCCGGTTGTCGCTGCCGGCGCTCAACCCGGCGCGGGAACGGGTACTGGAAGCCCTGACGCAGCTGTGCGCACAGCCGGACGAGGAACACGCGTGCGCCGTCCTCGGGTTGACCGCGGGCCAGCGTGGCGAACTGAACCGCAACGCCCGGCTGCGTCAGGCCGCGGCGGTCCCGGCCGGGCGGCTCTACACCGGCGTGATCTACGACGCGCTCGACCTCGCCTCGCTCAGCGCGCCGGCCGGCCGGCTTGCGCAGCGGTCGATCCTGGTCTTTTCAGGGCTGTGGGGCGCGGTGCGGCTGGGCGACCGGATCCCGGCGTACCGCTGCTCCATCGGCGTGAAGCTGCCAGGGCTGGGTGGGCTGGGTGGGTACTGGCGCCGGGTGATGGCGGGCGCCGTCGTGGAGGCCGCCGGTGACGCCCCGGTGCTGGACCTGCGCTCAACGGGGTACGCCGCGATGTGGCGGCCGGGCGGTGCGCTGGCGCGGCGTACCGCGGTGGTGCGGGTACTGCACGAGCGGGTGCAGGGTGGGGTCGTCACCCGCTCGGTGGTCAGCCACTTCAACAAGGCGACCAAGGGGCGACTGGTCCGCAGCCTGCTGCAGGCCGGCGCGAAACCCCGGACGCTGGCCGAACTGGTGGCGGCCCTGCGGGATCTGAAGTACACAGTGGAGGAACACCTCCCGGCCGGCGACGCCCCGCTCCAGCTCGACGTGATCACCACCGATCAGGCGTTGTAGGCCAGCAGTTGCCCGGGCCGCGAGCGGAACGTCGGTCGCGAGCACGCTCGCGCGTACGCCAGCGACGTCACGCCACGACGGGGTTCGGTCATCACGAAGCGGTAGGTCATGCCGGGCTCCAAGAGTCAACGACAAGTTCCGGGGGCGGCTTCATGGTCGCACTCTCGTCACCTCCCGGCCCTTACCTGCAAGGCGTGCAGCCACCGGTGGTGTCGCCATGGGCTCCCGCCACCAACCCATGAACTGCTCCAGCAACACCCCCACCGCCACGTCCGGCAGGTCCATGGTCGCCTGGACAAACTGACCGCCCAGCAACATCGCCAGCCCCACCCGGTCGCCAGCGTGACTGTCCAGCAGTTCTTCTTGTCCCGGTTCACACGGCCACGGCTCGCCGCACCGTGCGCATCTCCAGCTCGGCCGCCCGGCTCGGTGGGCCGCCGCCTCGTCGTTCCCTCCCACCACCGCAGCGCACCTCGCACCGCCAGCACATCGAGCGCCGCCTTCTGTGTGGCACAGGGGTAACACCGTCCACACTGGACACATCGCGATCGGAAGCCCAGCCACCGCCAGTCCGACCTGACCGAAGTGCAGGGCCTCATCCGCTCCCAGCAACGCCCCGCTGTGCAGCAGGGGCTCCTGCGGGTCGTCGCTCAGCTCGCCGCCTTGATCGCCGACGAACTGATGGTGCTCGGCGATGTACGCCAGTCGCGAGCCTGGCACGGCACAGCGCGGATCGCGGCCGACCAGACTGCCGACGACGCCCTTCGCGCCAACGTCCGGGTGCTGGCCGCTCTCCTGCCGCTGTACTACGGCGACCCTGCCGACGTGGTAACCCTCGCGCGTGAGGCTGCTGCCGTCACCGAGGGGACACCAAGCTTGGCCACCATCATGGGCCCCACCTTCGAAGCGCTCGGGCTGGCCCAGCTCGCTGCAACCGAGGCCAGCTTGACGGCGCTGCACACGGCACGCGCGCAGATGCAGAAGCTGGAGGCGGCGTACCGAACCGAGTCGGTGTTCGGATTCTCGGTGCGGCGCTGGCGCTTCTACGAGGGGAAGGTGCTCAGCTACCTCGGCCGCAGTGAGGAGGCCTGGTCCGTCCTCGATGAGGCGCTCGCCCTGTATCCGGAGGATGTAGTGGGTGATCCCACGCTCATCCTCTTTGATCGTGCGATCAGCCTGGTACGGGACGATCAGCTCGTCGCTGGCTGCGAGCTGGCGGAACGGACCCTACTCGACCTGCCGGCGGAACACCGCGCAGACCTCTTTACGCGCGCCGCGCGGCGCGTGCTTGCGGCAGTGCCGGCCGACCAGCGCACCACGCCCCCTGTCCGGCAGTACCGTGAGGCGATCCGTGCCTGCACGGCTGTCGGGAACCGAAGCGGAGACCACGCACCGCAGCGGTCGAATGTCGACTGAGGACCTATGCCTCGGCGAGGTAGCCCTCCAAGGCTTCCACCTTGGAAGTCAGGGCGTCGGTCACGCCCGGCCGCATGTCGGCCTTGAGCACCATACTGACGCGTGGCGAGAGCTTGGCCACTGCGTCGACGGCCTGCTTCACGACGCCCATGACCTCATCCCAATCACCTTCGATAGTCGTGAACATGGCGTCGGTGTGGTTGGGAAGGCCGCTCTCACGAACCACCCGGACCGCCTCAGCGACCACCCGGCCCACGTCCTCGCCGACACCCAACGGCGTAACCGAGAAAGCGATGATCACGGTTGTCGCACCCCCTCCAGCACGTTGGGCGCCTCGGCAGCACCGCAGGTCGCCCGATCTATCCGGACAGTACCGCGGCTGTGCTGAAAGAACTCACAACATCGGACGGTGTCGGCCGCCAGCAGATATCAGTATTGATCTTCACGCTCCGCGGGTTCATAATGCAAAGCATCATCATGGACCCTGGAGATTCACCGAGGGTGATCAACTAGCCGTTCGGCTGAGTGTGGAAATGCCAAAGTGCCCGCCATGTAAGGGAAACTGTGATTGCGACATCAACCAGTTTCTCTGAACAGGAGGGCACCTTGTTGGTGCGTGAG
>OBEQ011074323.1_pt1 | contig 12036 bp, 10 predicted proteins | sample 1670901 | NCBI WGS metagenome assembly OBEQ01 (sample SAMEA104232315, study PRJEB22302) | groundwater metagenome | biome: forest; feature: aquifer; material: groundwater | place: USA | collected 2011-08-07 | depth 5.4 m | reverse complement strand
TCTCATATGAGGAATAACAAGCTCCATCGCATTCAAAATAGCATAAACATTCAAATCCATTATCTTCTTATAATCTGCCAAGTTAATTTTTTCAACTAATCCATACATGCCTTGTCCAGCATTATTAATCAAAATATCTATTCTTCCATATTTTTTCAAAGATTTATCTATTAATTTTTTAACATCTTCTTCTTTCCTCATATCTGTAACAACCATGAAAGAATTTGAAATTTCTTTTTCAATTTCCTTTAATAAATGTTCGGATCTTGCTGCCAAAACTATCTTCCCACCTAGTTTAGATAAATGCCGAGCAGTTGCTAATCCTATACCCTGTGATGCCCCAGTAACTATTATAATTTTATCCTTTATTTCCATTTTAAAAATAAATACCGGCCTTATTTAAAGTTATATAACAAAAAAACAGTTATTTCCAAGCTTTTCTAATAGGTTCTATAATCATTTCCAAATATTCTGCTACTGCTATCTTTAAATCCATTGGATGTAAATCTCCTTTTTCAAAATCCTTCTCAAATTCTTCATAATTATCATAAGATAAATCTCCTCCAAATTTTTTATCCCTCTTTAAATCAAAACTTTCAATCCTTGGAAAAATAATGTATTTAACAATCTCAATTATTGGATTTTCCTTAACAATTTTTTCAGGACAATATGCTTTTGCAACCTTTTTCTTTATATCTTCAAAACCGTCTCTTATAGAAATGAAACTAAGGGTATCCGAACTAGACATCTTACTACCTGGCCCTTTTAACGAAGTAATTATAGGAGTATGTACAAAAACAGGTTTCTTTTTCATCCCTATCTTTCCAAATAGCTCTATACCTAAAGCATGAATCTTCCTTTGATCAAGTCCTGCACAAACAAAATCCACATCTAATGCTTTTATATCTTCAATCTGCATTAAAGGATAAATTATTTGAGAAATCTTCGCATTTTCAATATCTCTTGCAACAACTTGCATACTTCTTATACCTCTATTAACGGTAGTATCTAAAGCCATTAACATTACATCATCGATATAACTTTTCTCTCTCTGAAAACTTGTTCCTTTTATAAATTTAGCATCCTTCAAACCTGCTGCTTTCATTCCCTTTTCCCAAATTTTAACTTGTTTATCTAAAAAATCCCAATCTCCTTTTTTATTAAGCCAGGCGTGCCAATCTGCCAATAATATTACTGGCTTTATTCCAACGGTTTGAAAATCAAGCAATTTAGTAATTGTTACTAAATGTCCCAAATGTATTTCTCCACTTGGTTCATATCCGCAATAAACGATTAAATTTTTCTTATTTAAAACAGAGTCGATTTCTTTTTCATTGATTATTTCAGCAGTATTTCTTTTTATCAATTCTATCTTTTCCTTAATATCCATAAAAATAACAATAAAAAAAGCTTATTAAAACTTTCCACCCTTCAATAAACATGAATCTTAAAATAATATCTCTTATAATAACCTTAATTGGAATAACTTTCTTACTTTTATTAACCTTAATAATTCCAGCAAAACAACAAAAAATAAAAGAAATAAACAAAGATTTATTAGAAAAAAGAGTAATAATAACTGGACAGATAATAAGTTCGAGAAACTATAATAACTTCCAGATACTTTCTGTAAAAGATGCTACTGGAAAAATAGATGTAACTATAGACTCAAACATAAAATTGAAGATTAATCAAACCATCAAAATCCAAGGCACCGTAGATCAATACAAGAACAATATTCAAATAAGAGCTAATAAAATTAGTTAACTCTTTTATAATTTCTCAATCTCTCATATCTGCTCTTTACCTTACTTACATGCTCATATTTTGAATGGTATCTATAATCCTTAACAACTTTTTTCTTGAATCCAAAAAATTCTTTAATTGTAACAAAAGCACTTGAAATTAAAAATCCTAGGGCATTCCCCGAAGCTAATAATGTATGCCAAACATTAATTAAAAAATACAAAGTATTTCCTTTATGTATCTCTACTCTCTTTTCAGGCTCATAGGTTTCAAATTGAATTTTCCTAGGTTTCCTGTATTTTATCACCTTAAAACTCATCTTCAAATAAAGCAAAGGGAATATATAAATTTAGTTAAAAAATTGCTTAACATTTTTATTAAATAATAAATAAGAAGCCATCATTATATTTATTGATAGGCTTATTGCTGGAAAAAATGATAAACCTGCCAAAACTAAGATTATCAAAAATTTATAAAACTAAAAAACGTTAAATTAAATGATATTTGAAATTATTATTGCACTTGCCGCTGGCCTTCTATTTGGGATAATAACAGGCCTAGCTCCTGGAATTCATATAAATTTGGTCTCGGTTATTTTAATTAGTCTCTCTGCATCATTTTTAAAAATAGTAAGTCCAATAACTTTAGTAGTTTTTATAGTATCCATGTCCATAACACATGGTTTCTTGGATTATATTCCCTCTATATTTCTTGGAGCCCCTAATGATGAAACATCTTTGTCTATACTTCCTGGTCACAGACTCTTATTAGAAGGAAATGCTTACTATGCAACAATCTTAACACTATATGGAAGCATGATGGGATTGTTAATAATTTTATTTTTTATTCCTATTTTTATCTATCTTCTCCCAATCGTTTATCCATATATTGAAAGAATAATGTTTATAATTCTAATAATGGTTTCTTGCTACTTAATTTATAGCGAAAGAAAAAGTAAACTTGGTGCATTGATAATATTTTTATTGGCCGGGTTTATTGGGGTAGCAACATTAAACTTAAGCTTACAACAACCTCTTCTCCCTTTGTTCTCTGGGCTTTTTGGAGCAAGTAATCTTTTGGTATCTTTAAATCAAAAAACTAAAATTCCAAATCAAACTATATTTCCATTAAGACAAATAAAACTTCCAAAAAAATCAATCCTAGAATCGGTGATAGCAACAATAATATCTGCTCCTATAACCGCGTTTCTTCCAGGATTAGGAGCAAGTCAAGCAGCATTGATTGGGGGAGAAGTCTTAGACAGCGAACAAGATGAAAAAGAATTTTTATTTTTATTAGGAGCAATAAACACTTCCGTTATGGGTCTCTCATTTATAGTATTATACTCTATAGACAAAACACGAACAGGTTCAGCAGTCGCGGTGTCCCAATTAATTCCAAATTTAACATCATCAAATTTATTTATAATAATTTTAACTATTATAGTATCCGGATTTTTAGCATTTCCCTTAACAATATTGTTTTCAAAACTAGCTACAAAAGCAATAAATAGAATTCCTTATGCATTGTTATCAAAAATTATTTTGATAATCTTATTAATTTTTGTAATAATATTTTCAGACAATACTTTTTATGGAAGAGCAATCGGACTTCTGGTTTTTATAACATCTACTGCATTAGGAATTTTTACAATTTCTTTAGAAACAAAAAGGGGGCACTTAATGGGATGTTTATTAATGCCTACTATCTTGTTTTATTTGCTTTGATATTATAAACTATCAAGAGGGTGCTCGCCCCCTATACAAAAAGTACAAAGACTTTTCCTTGAAACTCCCAATGATTCATATACCTTCAACATCCCTTCGAGTGAAAGAAATTTTACGGGCATTCCTATTTGTTCATTTATTTCTTTATTGCTTCTTCCTCTTGCAATGAAATTATCATTTGGAGGCATGTCTACTCCAAACAGGCATCCTCTTTTGACTTTATCTTTTCCGATAATTCCTATTTTTGGAGTATAACTAGCTAAATAAGCTTCCTTAACTCTTCCAACATTATACAACAATTCTCTAACTCTAATTGAATTATTTCCTCTTACTACACTATCATCGATACATACTATGCTCTTCCCCCTAATTTTCTCTTCAATTTCAGGAACTAAATATAAATTCTTTTCGATAGAGCTCTTTCTCTTATCTGGGGTTGAATCCATAAACGCTCTGTCCGAACAAGGCTTATAAAAAATAGGTAAAAATTCTACTCCTATTTTATTTGCATAGGCTATTGCGGCAGGTTTGGGACATCTAGGCAAATATGTAACAAAATCTACTTTGGGATGAAACTCTTCAGCTAATTTTTCCCCCAATCTTATTCTAACAGAATTAACGGAAACATCATTTAAAATAGAAGAAACATGAGCTAAATAGTTGTACTCAAAAAAACAAAATCTGTGTTTGCTAGATACAATTAATTCTTTTTGAACTCTTCCCTCATGAGAAAAATAATAAATGCTTCCGGGATCTAAATCTTCGTCTATGGTCGCACCATTACCAGTAAGAGCAATACTCTCTGATGCAAAAACTTTCTTTCCGTCCTTTTCTCCTAGAATGCCTGGCCTTATTCCAGTTCGATCCCTAAAGACCACTACATCTTTTCTCCTTTTATCTGCAATGGCCATAGTATATGCGCCAGGGATATCATTAAGTAACCCCCTCTCGCCATGTTGTTTATAATAATAAAGAAGTTTTTCGGTATCTGTACCAGTTCTAAAATTTCCCTTTATGTCTTTAAGATAAAAATTATCTACTTGCCCGTTATGAACTGCAACCATTTCACAATCCCGAGTTATTACGTGATCTCCTCTAACTTCTCTTCTCCCTCCAATAGCAATTGGATGAGCATCTTGTAAAGCAAATTCTTTTTTACCCTTTGTAGCATATCTAACATGTCCTAAAAAGGTGTGGTAATCTCCTGGAAGAACTTCATGTAAATTACCAAGATCAAATCTCGTAACAGCCCCTGCCCAAGTTACTAAATCTATTCTTCCAGATCTATTGATGGCACAAATTCCTGCACTATCTCTTCCTCTATGTCCTAAAGATTTTGTAGAATTATAAGCATCGTGCAAAGAATGAGCAAGGCAACAACCACAATTATCCTCTATTTTATCCATAATCTTAAATAATAAGCCCCTTTTTAAAATAAATTATAATAAACTATAAAGATCCATGAAAAACAAAATAATCTATTCCCAAAGAATTGAAGGAATAAGAAAGCCATTATATAGATTTGATGCTCATTTAAATGGAAAAAATATCGCCTACCTAACTACGGAAAAAAATAAAAAGCTAAATTATATTTGGTTAAAGGGACTTTATGTCTTAAAAAGACATAGAAACAAAAAAATAGCAACAAAATTAATTAAACTTGCCTTAAAAAAATACAAAAATAAAGAAATTAGATTACGTGCCCGCCCTTATAAAGATAAATTTCTAAAAACAAAACAATTAATAAAATTTTATAAAAAATTTTGGTTCAAAGTTTATGATAAACAAAACAGAATGGTTCTTAAAGCTTAATCTATAATAAAATTTTTACGATCCTTGCCTTCCCATTTTGTTACAATAATCAAAACTAAGACTGCAATAATTGTAACAACAATTGCTGACACAAATCCCCAATAAATAGGTCCGCCCTTTAATCCTAACTTATCAACCAAAAAATCTATACTACTTTCTATAGGCGTTCTCCACGCCAACGCTATTAAGAATCCAAAGGCAGCAGTTATACCAATAACTAATTGTTTCCTAAATTCTCTTTGAAATTCAAAAGCAGATTTCTTAGTCTCTTGATAAAGCTTGGCTCCTATCCTTCTTTTAACCTCTACCTCGACTTTTTTATCAACTTGTTTCTGAATTTGATCTTTAACTTCCTTAGTAGCTTTTTTTCCAAGGCTTTCCTCTAATTTCTTTTCAGTCTTACCATCGATTGACATTATAATAAGTAGAATTCTGAGTTTAAAAAACTAATTAAAACCATTTTTCTAAAGCTTCTTGCTTTTCATTATCCTTTCCAAAAATACTTTCTATATATAATTTAGTCAATTGTAAATCTTGAATAATATAGGGCGGAACATTATAATTTTTTATTAAATCAATCGCAGGTTCTAGATATTTAACAATGCTTCCATAGCTTATTGTAAAAATGATATTTCCATCGCATTTCATACACTTTCCATTTAAAGGAACCCTTCTATAAATCTCATTACATTTGCTACATCTAAAATTCTGTTGAGAGAATTTTCTTAAGTTACCCTTTAAATCTCTCATAAAGTGTCTATCAATTATTAATCTTGCAACATCTCCCTGATCAACACTTCTTAATTTAACACAAAGCGCCATCTGGCTACTAACCTTATCTTTCATTGTTGGAAGAGTTTTGTAAGAACTGCAAGTTGCTCCAAAATTAAAATTTTCACTTTCATGAGTAAATCCCACGTTAAGATACGGATCTCCTCCTTTGTTTATTCTTTGGCCAACAGTTTCAACAGATATTTCATTTGAATGAAGCATTTTTTCAGCCTTCTCGTAAAGTTCTAAGGGATACCTATATACTAATTCAAAATCTAAAATTTGATCATCAACTTCCTTAGCATAAATCTTTCCATTTAATACAAGGGGTGCGTCTTGTGTTGCTCCTCTATGTGAAGGAAGAAAACTCTTTGAGAAGTTAATTAAAACATCTAATAAAAGCATTATGGCTGCTTCGTCTCCATCACAATCTCTTCTCATTGCCGCATGCATATATGGACTTGCCAACAACCCTTTAACCTTTGAAAAGCCGATGATTCTACATATAACTCCTGCGCAATTATGTGGCGCCATGCAAACACCTATTTGACCAATTAAATCTTCCCTTTTTTTAATATTAAAGAATTTTTTTAATCCATAAAGTCTGTACAATAAATCATCCATAAAATTTGCTATATTCATAAAAACCTCATCTGCGCGGTCATCTCCAGCCTTATTATTACAAGGTAAAATTATATCGTGTGGCTTTAATTCTAAAATCTGATTTTCATCAATCAATTCTTTTCCTAAATGATCTTTTTGATACCCTAGCTCTCTTAATTTGCTAACGCTTACTTCTATTTCCTTTGGTTTAAAATGTGTAATAGGCAATTCTGTAACATCATACCTTATAGTTCCATCTTTATTGACACATAAATTATATTTTGCCCTCAAAATCCCCTTTTCTAAATGTTCTACGTCATGATTTCTAGAACTGGTACCCTTAACTCCTTTTATTAAAGGAGGAACTTCAACAGATAATAATCCTAATTTCTTTCTGGCCTCGTCAAAATAATGCTTAGCGTCTATCTTAACTTCTTTATAATTAGTGGCAACGTCATGAACTTTACACTTTTTATCATGAATCTCAATTCCGCATAGTCTACAAAAATGCTTTTGTTCGGTTCTTTGATTACAAATTTCACAAACCCTATAAATACATTCTCTTTTACAAGTTTGACAAAAATAAAAAGGAAATTCTTTTCTAATACTTCCTCCTTCAACGGCTTCGTTAACGCTTCTAAATCTGCCTCCCTCGCTACCAACTGGAAAAATAATATTTGGACTTCCTATTAATTTTCTTAACTTTGCTTTTTCTGGACGACCCATTCTTGCTCCAATAAAATCTCCTGCTTTATCTTTTATTACAAATTCAGACAGTTTGTTAATAATTTCTAATACTAATGCTCCTTGATTTTTGTTATTTGAATCTGTCAAAGATTCTTCAATTTTTTTAAAATCGAAATCTATATTTATATCATTAAATTCTCTAATTCCTAAATTCATTAAAAGAGCTTTGCTATTTTCTTCAGTTAATAGAACATTCTCTATAGAAATTTCATGAGGTATTCCCAAAATCTCTAAAGCTCTTTTTCCAACTTTAAATCTTTCCTTCTCAGAACTATTATATGGAAATAGTAATTTTCCTTCAGTAACTCTAGAATGTTGTACCCAATCAATAAACCCTAAAAATTGTTCATAATCTAACTGAGTCCAATAATAAATAAATTTTGGATGGAGAGGAACTTGATATTTTTTAGAAAAACTAATTGCTTCGTCTAAACTAACTTTAAAACAATCATCAACATTTCCTTTATTCTTCTCCAAATTCAATTTCCACCATTCTTCAACATATCCAGGCCTAATTAAAAGAGAGTTTCTATTTTGAACATCTCCTAATGGAAAAAGTATATCTCCTAAATAGATTATTTCTTCAACATCTTTATAAATTTCTTTAGCGTCTTCATAATTATCTATTCTTCTAACAGATCCGTTATAAAGTTTTACAATGGGTCCGTCCATCTGATCGCAGGGAGTAACAACACAACCTTTAGTGGGTTTTTCTATTTTCAATTGAGTTCCAATTCCAATAAAATCATCAGTAATTCCCATAGTAGCCGGATGAACAGAAACTGCTGAAAAACCGGAAACTCTGCTCCTTCCATATCTAAATCTAAATCCTTTTCCTGGGTAACCAAAAACAGGTCTTCCGGCAACTAAATCTTTTATGTAAGTTGGAGACTCCTCTTTCTTTCCTTTGTCTCTTTGTTCATGTAATTTAACATATTCTTCAAGCCAATCCCAATCATCTATTTTAAAACCATTTTTTTGTAATTTCCTTAAAATTCTTAATCCCTTCGCAGCTTTTTGAGCCATGCCTTCTCCTAAAATCAAGCAAAGTCCTCCTCGAATAAAATCACTTTCTATTCTTCCAAGATTTTTATAATTCGAAACTTCCCTTTGCTCTGTTGGTTCTCCTGCGATTTGAATGGGTAAGTTTTTCGCAATAAAATAGGCTTCTTCTTCTGTAGGAAGATATTGCAAATTAGTAACTCTTTCATGATAATCATACAATTCTGTAACAATTCTCTTACATTCGTTTTCTGTAGGATCGTATTTTGCATATCCAAAGATCTGCCTTATATAATCTACTAAAATAATGACTACACAACTAGCGGTTGTACCTGCGCTTCTTATTGGTCCTGAAAAAAAAGCTTTGATATAAGTTTCTCCAGATAAAGTCTTTCCGGATTTTATTCCCGTATATCCTTCAATTGGACTCGAAACAACCCCTAAAGTAGTATAAGCAAATCCTATTCTTATTCCTGCATCCATCGCTTCTAATTGGTTTTCAAACTTACAATATTTTTCTTTTGCAATTTCTTCTGCAATCTTAAAACTTACAGAATTATCTAAACTTCCAAACTGTTTTTCTAATTCCAATATTCTGTCAATTATTATACCATCATCTAACTGAGGATATTTAGTTGCGATTAATTTTACTACTTTAGCCGCCATTGTTAAAGCCAGTGGAACCTCTACTTTATCCGCAGGATCGTATCCTTTGGCTCTAGCCTCTTCAGCAATAGCATAATTTTTTCTTATTTCCTTATCTAAATCTTCAAAGTATTCTTCAGTTTCCATAGACCTCCTCTAGTTTATTTATTTCTCCTAAACATTCATTCCAGTTACTAACTTTAGTTAGATTATTATGTCTAAAATAAAAATGATTCCATGGCTTGTCTAATAAAATAACTTGAATCCCGTTTCGAGCGCAATCAAAAGCGTAATCTGCATGGTCTTCGATCATAACTTCAATGCCTAAATTTTTACATATATCTGATTTTTTCTTTTTTCCATTTTTAAAAAAGTCATTTGAAAAAATAAGATCTAAAAAGCGATTATGAAAATTTTGATCTATGAATCTATTTGTAGCGTAATCTAAACTATTGGGTCTGGCAGTTATTACAAACAATTCATTATTTTCAGATAAAACTCTCGTCACTTCCCTAGATTGTGGGACAATTGGAAGTTCCTTAAAATGGTCTGTTTGATAAAAATAAAGAATTTTTTTTGTCGTTTCTTCTCTTTTCTCTCCAATAACTTCCCAAAGATTATAACAAAATATATCTCTTTTGGTAAATTTGGTTTCGTACAGATCATTATGATGATTAAAAAAACCCCAAACAAATTCAGCCAAGCATTCGTCCAGATCTATTCCTATTTTTAATTTTTTTAATCCTTTTTCCATTCGCCGGCTTCCTCCAGTTCTCCATCTGAAAAATCTAATATTTTTATTTCTCTATTCTTCAAATTTAACATAGGAACTTTACAAGGATCTGGTTCGTTTCCGACTTTTTCCTCAAATGCTGTGATAGATTGCCAACAAGAATTGCAAATTATCAATATATCATTATATCTGTCTATATCTGTTCTGTGTAAATCTCCTGTTGTTAGAACATCTGGGACTTCTTTTATGAATAATGGATCTTCTTTGGGGTTAGGAATATAAACCATGGTTCCATGACTAGGAGCTAAATGTCTTCTCAATAATAAATGTTTTACAACCTTGGCAGGGGTTCTATGCGAATTAGATAAACGCAATTCTTCTATTTCGTTAATTAAAGTATGCATACTTGCTCCATGATACATTAAAACTCTTAATCCTCTCTTTTCAGAAGTAGCTCCTATCTCAACCATGCTGGGATTGCTAACAAGATATAAATTAGAAAGCACGTGTAGAGGTTTTGCAAAATCATTGCCTACTGGTGGTTGTGGTTCGGCCACTCTAACCGCATCGTGTTGGCCGGCACATTGAATTATAGATATATGGGAAGGAATTTTTTTATAAAATTCTGCTAGTATCCTATATTGTTCTCTAATGTCCTTAACTGCTAAATCTTTCTCCTGTCCAGGATAAACTCCCACTCCATCAATAGTATCTCCTACAACAAAAAGATATTTTATTTTTTTTAGCAAACTCTTTTGAACTTCATCTGCTCCGTCACCTGAAAGCCAGCTAATGAACTTATTAAAATTTTTCTCGAGAAAATTTTTACTCCCTACATGAATATCTGAAATAAATAAAGCAAAACTCTCTTGATCTATACTTACTTTATTTTCTAAATAAGCATCTGGATAAAATAAATCATTAACAAATAATAATTCTTTACTTCCTGAACATTTAAATCCTATAACGTCATCTAATAAAATCTCTTTACTTTTCTCAAAAATCTCATCCTTTGAATGATTGACTAGTAGTTTAACTCTACCTGTTAAATCTTCTACCTCTAAAATAATATTTTTATTTTTTGTAATAAATTTGCTTGTTACTATTCCTATTATGGAGAAACTCTTATTTCCACCGATTTTGTCTATAGACGTCAGGTTTTCAAGTTCTCTCCTGATTTGTAATATTCCTTTAATAGAATTATATCTATTTCTAAAGTGTTTAATAAAGTCTTTAACTTCTAATTTATGTGAAGGCATAACTGGAGAAGAAATTACCTTTACGCTGCCTTTTTCATTGTAATTATTTAAATAATCATCAACTATAAGGGTTTCTTTTTTAACTTCTACAGAAATAGAAACATTCACAAAAAATTTCTCTATTAATTTCTTCTTATTATCGTCTAATTTAAAAAATAGGGGCCTAATTTTTTCAAAATTTCTATTAACTAAACTTTTTGTGATTAATTTTTGCTTTGAAGCTATAGCTATTTTACTAATTATTTCATCAGCAATCTCTTCGTCCTCTAACTCATTTAAAAAATCAAGCATCTCCTTATCTAATAAAAATCCCCTTTCGATAAAAAACTTTAATATGTTCTGTGACATTTTAAATTCCCGAAGAGGTAATTAAAATCTCCTTAGATTTATCTAATATATTTTCAGGAATAACTAGTTTTATCTCTCTTGTCCTTCCATGTCTTCCCTTACTTACAACATTAGCGTTAATCAATCCTAACATATCAAATTCGGCTATAATATCGCTCACTCTTCTTTGAGTTAAAGATTCGATATTAACTCTTTTACATAAATCAAAATAAAAACCATATATGTCTCCTGTGAACATACTCTTTTTGTATTTCTCGCTTAATGTAAATATTGAATATAAAACTAATTGATGTTGTTTGGGTTGTGTTTCAATTATATCTAGAATTTTATCTCTTTCTATTTTATCATTTGCTAAATCTATATGTTTAATCTCTATTTTTTTATTAGATTCTCTCTCTGCTATTTCTCCCGCGACTCTCAACAAATCTAATGCACGTCTTGCATCCCCATGCTCTCTAGCAGCGTAAGCAGCACATTTTGCAATTACTCCATCTGAAACTACATTATCTTTAAAAGCTTTTTCTGCTCTTTTTTTTAATAATTCTTGAAGCTGTAAAGCGTTATAGGGAGGAAATACTAATTCTTCTTCCGATAAACTACTTTTTACTCTTTGGTCAATCATATCTAAAAATCTTAAATCATT